>Ga0265303_10001724_pt1 | contig 13544 bp, 12 predicted proteins | sample Helome_2_FD_192494 | JGI IMG/M metagenome (GOLD analysis project Ga0265303, IMG submission 192494) | Marine sediment microbial communities from subtidal zone of North Sea - Hel_20160317 (Illumina Assembly) | ecosystem: Environmental > Aquatic > Marine > Subtidal zone > Sediment ... | reverse complement strand
ACCAGATCGCCATGCCGACCGGAAGTCGATGCAATATAACTGCGTGAGCCAGGTCGCCACCATTGGCAGGCAGTAGCGCGATGCCATCGATGACGGCATGAACGATCAAGCCGAAAGCGGCAACGATCAGCACCAAAACATGCGCTTCGTGAAGCGCACCACGGAAACCGCGCTCGATGATGATGGGAAACACGATACCGACGATCAGAAAAACAACGGCAACCGCTCCTCCGACCGCCAATGCCTCCGGAATGATATCGACGCAGATAATTCCGGCGATCGTAATAAATATAAAACCGTCCAGGACATGTCTCGAGACACGGTTCCGACGGCCGAGTGCATAGATAATCGGGCCGAGCAGCAACGCTGAAATACTAAGGACTAGGTTCATAGGATTGGTTGACTTGAGTATGGCGCTGTGATGGTGCCGGGCCAGTGGTTAGAATACACGAATGATCATGGAAAGGATGATTGCCGTACTGCTTCTCGGCTGCCTGGTAACGACGATTTTGCCTGGCGCCGCTGTCGCGCACGGCGGCGTTGTCGAGGAGGATGATCTTTGTGTCATCAAGGTCGACTACCTGCGCGCCCATTTCAAGGTCTACCAGCCACGTGTCAGCGGGCATCAGCAGTTTTGCGAAGATTTGCCGGTGGCATCTGAAAGTGTTTTCGTTATGGAATACCTGCACGATGCACTTGCCGATATGCCCATCGACTTCCGTATCATCCGCAATATCACCGGCAAGGGTCGGTTTGCTCGCATGGAGGACGTCGAGCAATTAGAGGATCTGGATCACGCCACGGTTTTTTATCAACCGGCGCTGGCTGAGCCTGATGTATTCACGGTTGTGCACGATTTTGCCGAGGAAGGCGATTTCATCGGCATTGTATCGGCCACTCATCCCGGTACGAAGAAGGTTTATGCCGCGGTCTTTCCGTTTGAAGTCGGCTTCACGGGTATTGGCTACTGGCCGCTGTTTGTTGCGGCACTCGTTTTGCTGCAATTGCAGTACCTGTTCATGAGCGGCCGCCTCAAGCGCTGGATGGGCCGATGGGGTGGCAACGCGAGCAGTCTTTGTCTTTGTGCGTTGCTGCTTGCATCCGCCGATGCGGTTCTTGCAGACGACGACTTGCGCGTGACCTATACCACTCCGCCAGGATTACCCGACATCAATCGAATGCACAGCTGGATACTGCACGTGGAATCGGCTGACGGAGTGGCGATCGAAAATGCGACGATCGATGTCACTGGCGGTATGCCTGAGCACGACCATGGCCTGCCCACACACCCGAGGGTGACGGAGGAACTTGGTGGTGGCGACTACCGGCTCGATGGCGTGAGGTTTCATATGCGCGGGTACTGGGAGATTGAAGTAGCGGTTACCACGGAAGACGGCACGTCGGTGGTCGTGATCCCGCTGCGCTTGTGAGCTCAGCGCTTCTCAAGGTCTGCGTCGCTCTTGCTGTGGTGGCTGCAACCGTCACCTGGTGGCAGACGCGCGCGGCGCAAGTACCGGCATGGACTGCTGCCGAGATTGTTATCCTGCGTTCGCTGACGCTCGAAAGTCTGCCGCCATTGCCGCCAGATCCCAGCAACACGGTTGCCGCCAATACGAAAGCCGCGGAATTCGGCAGGCAATTGTTCTTTGATTCGCGCCTCAGTGCTACCGGTGGTATCTCTTGTGCCACCTGTCACCAACCCGGGCGGCACTTCACCGACGGTCTTCGCAAGGCAGAGGCGTTGGGTACGTCAATGCGCAACACGCCGAGCATTGTCGGTACCGCCTATAGCCCCTGGTTGTACTGGGACGGTCGACGAGACAGTCAATGGGCTCAGGCACTCTCACCTCTCGAGGACCCGAATGAGCACGGCTCCAGCCGCATTCAGATTGTCAGCGTCATTGCGGCGGACGAAACGTACAGGCAAACCTACGAGTCACTGTTCGGGGAACTGGGTGATGTGTCGGGCCTCAACGAGGTTGTGCTGAATACCGCGTTCGCAAACGTTGGCAAGGTGCTTGCGGCTTTCGAGCGTACGCTCATGCCAGAAGCGTCACGCTTTGACGATTACGTTGCCGAGGTGGTGAGTGGCAGCAAGGACGATCGGACCGCGTTATTCAGCGACGACGAGGTGTCGGGGCTGCGCCTGTTCATTGGCAAAGCGAACTGCACTCAGTGCCACAACGGGCCAATGCTGACGAACAACGAATTCCACAATACTGGCGTGCTCAGTTCTCCTGGCGAGCTACCTGACAAAGGACGTGCCGGCGGCGTCCGGGAGGTCCTTGCGGACCCGTTCAACTGCCTGGGTGAGTATAGTGACGACCCTGAACACCGCTGTTCGGAGCTCAGCTTCGTGAGATCCGGAGCGGAATTGATCGGCGCTTTCCGCACACCATCGCTGCGGAATGTCGCGGGTACCGCGCCGTATATGCACAAAGGTCAGCTCGCATCGCTTAACGAAGTGCTGGAGCATTACAACCTGGCACCCGATGCAATGATTGGGCATAACGAAGCCAAACCGCTGAAACTAAATGCCCGAGAGCTGCGACAACTGGAAGCGTTCCTGATGACACTGACAAGCCCCATTACAGGCAATCAGTCCGAGAGCATGTAGAGCTGCCAAAGGTCTTTCTGGCTCATTTTCAGGAACGGCTTGATCGCCAATCGACCCGTTGTTCCAATGCTTGATTCAAGAAACCTGAGTTCCTCGAGCTTTGCTTTGGTTACGTCGCCGGTCTTATTCGAAAATCCGGACTCACGCATCATCAGCAGGCCTTTGGCACGGATTGACAATTCCGTATACAAGCGCAGGTAGCACAGCAGGTCGACGACGACCGGCCCCTCGAACTTCTCCTTGAGAGAGTGCAGATACAGGCCAACTTTGGAAGCTGAGAGTTCGCCGGAGTTGATGAGTTCAAGAAGTTCGGTATCCGCATCAAATCCCGACCCGAGCCACTCCGAAACGGAGGCCTCGCTTTGCTGAAACACAATGGTCAGGAGGATTGGAAGTGTAACGAGAATCAATAGTGTATTGACGATTGGTGCGAAGAAGAAGTGATTGAAGACAGAGTGCACAATCACAGCGACGATGAATCCGGGCAAGAGTGCAACATACCCCTTGGTTGGATGTTGCCCTGTCAAGGTGTGCGACACGATCGCGAATATTGCCGTGGCACCGCCGTGCATGATCGCGGTACCAAAGCCGCGGACGATCCAGGTGCCGAGTTGCGTGTCAGGAAGGGCCTGCAGATAAAAGAGATTCTCGAAAATCGCGAATCCGGCACCGACCGCAAACCCGAAGATTGCTGCATCGACAAGAAAGCCGATGCGATTTCGCATGATCAATAGAATGATAATCGTTGCTTTCAACACCTCTTCTATCAAAGGTGCGACGTAGCGCGTGAAGCTGCCGAACTCAATGTCGAACCACTCGAGGCCGACGACATTCAGCGGGTAGCTGAGGATGGCAGCGCCGCAACCGAGAGCGATAGCGCCAATAACCCATCGCATCGGAACCAGTTTGTAACTGTCGAGAAGCACGAGTGCTGCGAGAAAGCAGCACACGGGAAGCAGGCCGAGCAGGGCATGCAATAGGAAGTCACCAGTCATTTCAGTCTTGGGCCGAGCCTTGTTTACTCGGCCTCAGACTACAGGATTTTTAGAGACACCATGAACTCGTCGTCGTCAGGAATTGAGTCGTCACCGAATCCTTTCGCGTAGCCGAAGGACAGGGTCAGGGCATAACGTGACTTGACCGTGAAACGAAAATCAACTTGCGCACCAACATTGGTAAACTCCTGCCGCAGCGCGCTGTCATCGAGGTTTGTGACAAGTGAAGACACGAACACGGACGGACGCGCCCAGGATGTGTAGAAATTGGCGGTGCCGGCACGCGAGAATCGGACCGGAGGGAGATTCCACTCGAGCATGGCTCGATGGAAGTTACGTCCCGGAATCGTGTTGAGCTCGAAACCAGGCATCGCGTAAAACTCGCGATAGCGCTTGATCTTTTGGTGATCGACGTAGTTGTTGCCGAATCCTCCAAAAAAGAAATTTGCAAATTCGTCATCTGCATCGCCGAAAGCGACGCCCGCCGCGTTACGCAGCCAGATAGACGAGTTTCTCAACGGAAGCGCGAAGCCGACGTCGAAATTTCCGCCGATCTTGGGAATCGTATCGCCGTCAACGTAGTTGACGGTCGCGCCAAGATTCCACTTGATACCTTTCTCACCATCCACCGCGCCAAGTGACGAGCGCACGTGTGAAAAGCCTAGCCGGGCGTCAAAACTCGTGAGTTTGTCGATCGATGCCGCGACATCCTGATAGCGGGGCAATGCGTCGATGTTCGCGTAATGATTCAGCTGGGTCGAAAATTCCAGCAATCTTGGTTCGTCGTAAAGCAACGCTCTCTCAAAGCCGACATAAAAACGTGTGCCCTTGCGACTTTGCTCGGTAGGGCCGAATAAGTCGTAAAAATCCGCGTAATTCAGTCGCGCCCCCATCGTCCAGGTTCCAGCGAGTGGACTATTCTTGATAACCGAGTGGCGGTAATCGATCATCACATTCGGACGCTCCTCGGAGGGCAAGTCGCGATCAATGCTGTAGCCGATGCCGATACCGAGGGAGTCGAGCATCACCGGATCCGAGAAATTCGCTTTCAGCGCCAGCGACGCCGAGTTTTTGTAGCCGAGCACGATCGGGTACACAGATTCGAGTCGCATGTTCTTGGCCGGCACATACTCCCCCCGTGAAGTAATGCGCGATTCCGCGGGTACGTTGCGGTCGGAAGCGACCTGCCACTCTTTTAACTGTGGATATTTCGCGATTGTCTTGGTACCGAGAAACGTCACTGCCGCAACATCCTCGATCGGGGTTGCCTTAATTTTCGCCGGGACGAATCCCTCGCCCGTGTAGTTGAAGACGATCAGATTCTCGTTGTCCAGTGGTATCGGCCTAAAGAAGCCAGTCTCCGAATTACTGACGGCTTCCAGTTCGCCGCTTTCGAGTTCGTACCGGAAGATGTTCGACACACCAGTGTAGTAGGCACTCCCGAACAGGTACCGACTATCGGGAGAAAAAACGAAGCCCTCCGGAATGGCAAGCCCGAAGTCGAAGCTCGTCACAGGCTCGACCTCGCCGGTGCGAAGTTCTTCCAGCCGAAAAATACGCAGTGACTGTTGTCCCTCTATGTCGCCGAAAGACCCGGACAGCAACTGACCATCGTCCGAAATATCCATGTCGTAGACGATCGTGCCGTAAGGGAACGTATGCACGAGATCCCATTCGTCATACGGATGCGCAATGCGAACGAGCGACACATAGCCGCTCAAATGGCGTAGCCCCCAGATCGAACGGTCAGCCTTATTGAACACGAGCTCCCCGATACGGGCGTCGTGCAGCAGCATGCGTGCTTTGCCGGTATTGACGTCGACGGCCATCAGGTCGCGAAAGGCCTTGTTATCGGCCGCATAAAAAACGGTTTCTGACTCTGCGTCATAGGCAAGCGATGTCACGGTGTACAGCATCGGTACCTTGATATCCTCGAGACTCCGTAATTTGCGCTCATCGAGTGAGAACTCGCCGATATGCGCAACGACGCCGGGATAGCGCATGCCGGCGATCAGGCTATTGCGTTCCGGGTCGTAGTACGCTCTGGACATCGAACCGAATCCGCTGTCCGCCAGGTTTTCGTAATCGCTGAGCGGAAACCTCCGGACTTCCTCGAGGTTGCCGCGCTGGAATTCGCGTTCCCACTCAATCCAGTTATCCCAGGCGTCATTGAGGGAAATGCCGAATACTCGTGCAAACTCTTTGTCGTGGGCTCGCTTTCCGCCTGCAGTGCGTTTGATCCACTCGATTAACTGCTCGGGCGAATAGGTGTACGCCACGTAGCTGATGAAACGCCCGCCGTACAAATAGGCGTTCGCGCCGACCTGGAAATCGGCTTCAACGCCTTCCGAAACAAGCCCGAGCGGATCATAGAAATGCGCGTTGTCCCGAACCATCGTACGAAACATCATTTCATCGTAACCACCCTGTGCGCGACCGAGGCCACCGGCCATCCATGTTTCCATGAACACGGCTATTCCCTCCAGATACCAGCGCGGACTCGCGTCTCGCGGTGTCGTGAGGTAGTGGTAGAGCATCGTCTCGGGATGGTCGGATATCGGCAGCACTTTTCCGCCGAAAATCTTGCGGTAGCGCTCGTCGATTGGCGCCGCTTGATCCGTCGTCACGACGTGGACCAACTCGTGATTCATGAGCGTGTACATGCGTTCCGCCGGCGCGAAGGTCTCGAAGTTCGGAATTATCGGCGAAACCTGCAACATGACGAGGTTGCCCGGAACGGCCGTCGCGTTGGCGTTGCCATAATCGGCGAAGTCCACGAGTAAAACGGTCGTTTTCTCGTCGGACGAGTAGTCCAGGACCCGCTCGTGAACGGCCATCGAGCCATGGAAACTCTGGATGACCCGTGGGACGAGGTAGGTCTCGGTCGGATCGAAATACAGCAGTCGGAGCTTGTCGGTTTCTACGCGACTAAGCCCTTGCGCGTAAACAGAAACGCTGGCGGTCATCAGGACCGCCAGCGACAATAGAAGAGGCTTGATTCTTGTGGTTGTTATTCGATCGCCCCAATCCCGTTAGTTTGCGACCGCTGCTCGGGCGGCACTGTTTGCGAGCGAATTGCGAAATGCCGAGTTATTAAGCGCATTCATGAATGCCGAATTGGCAATCGCCGCATGGAACGCCCGATTGTTGAGCGCCGCCCGCATGGCCGAGTTCTCCAACGCCGCTCTTACGGCTGAATTTTCGAGCGCTGCAAGGAAAGCCCGATTGTTGAGCGCCGCCCGCATGGCCGAGTTCTCCAACGCCGCTCTTACGGCTGAATTTTCGAGCGCTGCGCTGAAAGCCCGATTTTCCAGTGCGCCCTGCACGGCGTTGCTCGACAGCATTTCGCGAACGGTCGAATCGTTCATGGCATCCAGAAACGCGCGGTTAGCCAGCGCGTCTTGGAACGTCGATTCGACAAGCGCTGCACGCACGGCCGAGTTCTCCATCGCGGATCGTACGGCAGCGTTTTCAAGTGCTGCGCTGAAAGCGCTGTTGTCCAGCGCGGCCTGCACCGCGCCGGTCGACAGTGCTTCGCGAACGGCCGAATTTTTCATGGCTTCCAGGAACGCCCGGTTAGAGAGCGCTTGTTGGAACGTCGAATCGACAAGCGCCGAGCGGACGGCCGAATTCTCCATTGCGGCCCGTGCGGCTGAATTTTCGAGTGCTGCACTGAAAGCCTGATTTTCCAGTGCGGCCTGCACGGCACCGCTCGACAGGGCCTCCCGTAGGGACGCGCTTTCAAGCGCTGCACCGAAAGCCCGATTTTCCAGTGCCGTCTGCATAGCGCCGCTCGACAGCGCTTCGCGAACGGCCGAATTGTTCATGGCTTCCAGAAACGCGCGGTTGGCCAGCGCAGCCTGGAATTCGGGGTTGGCCATCGCCTTTTGGAACGACTCGTCGGCGACCAGTCGGGCAAATTCATCGGTCTGCAATACTTCCTGCAGTTCCTGATCGCCAAGCTGAATCTCGTCAGCACTAGGCTGCTCTGCGCGGTAGCGCTCGGCCGGGGCTACCGTACCAGCCACATCGCCCTTGCCTGGCGGGTTGCTCAACCCAAAGTAGGCAACTACAGCAAGTGCTGCAACGCCGACCAGGATGATTGGAATTGACTTGTTACTCGTAGCCATCGTGTCGTCCCCTTGTGCCCCATTGAGGGCTCGTCATCGTTCGTTCTACCTGGTATTACAACCCAGGCACGAAAAAGTTGGCGTCGGAAACTAAGTGCTTGATTATCAAGCGCTTAAGGCGCCCCTATTCGGCCGGTGCATAGTCGAGGCTAGCCTCGTGCACGACTGCTCCATCGGCCATGAAGCGCAGGCGGACCGTAGTCTCGCGACTGCCTTCGTTCTGCAAATACACGGCGTATCGCCGCTTTCCTTCCATGCGCAGCCTCACGCGGCCGGTCTCGGCCGATACGGCCGTACCGCTGCTTTCCAGCTGCGCAAATCCGTTAAACCAGATTGTGCTGTCGTTGTAATCCGCCTCTATCTCGACGGGTTCCGTCGCCATAAGGTCGAAATCAAGGATCAGCAAGGAGCCGCTACTGCGGAGCGAGACAATACCGGCGACCTTGGTTTCGTCGATCGCCACACTGGTCTCAAGATCCGCTTTAATTGGGTCCGCAACGGTACCGACAAGGCCAGTGACATCGTCGAATGCCCGTTTCGACACCTGTCCGGAGTTCACCAGGCTCAGCGTGAGAATCACGCCTGCTGCAAACGTTGCCGCGTATTTGAGCGACGGTAGGGCAAACAGGCTTTGCAGGAATCCCGGAGTTTCGGGTTTCACGCTGGCAGGTTTTACGGAACTCATGATCGCGTGCCTTATTTGCGGTGGCGGAGCCTCGGCCTCAACGCTCCCAAGAGTGGAGCACAAATGGGCGAGATCGCGATGAAGATCACGACCTTCGGCACTGTTCTCGAGAAATGCCCGCAACTCATCGCTTTCGGCGGCTGTGATCTCACCGTCGATATCGGCGTTGATCAAATCCTGGAACTTCTGGTCAATAGCCATCAGTGTATGCCGGTCTCTGTTAGTGCATCCTTGAGCAGCTGTCTTGCCGAATAAAGACGCGATTTAACCTTCTTTTCCGGGATTTCGAGTATCTGGCCTATCTCGCCGTAACTGCATCCCAGAAAGTGTTTCAATACGATAACGCTACGATAGTCGTCGTTGATCGACATCAGTGCTTTCTGTATGCCTTCAGAAAGATTCGCACTATCCACCTCCTGTTCGGGGCTCCTACCCCGATCCTCTACTTCACGTCGAAGGGGCTCCATCCTGTTCGACTTACCCAGCCAATTGATCGATTCATTCAACGTGATTCGGTATATCCAGCTGAAAAAGCGGCGCGATGGGTCGAAGTGATCGAAGTTCTCGAAAACCTTCAGAAAAACCGTCTGGGTGACATCTCTTGCGTCATCCCGGCTGTTCAACATGCGGAAAGCGGCGTTGAACACGGGTTTCTCGTATTGGATCAACAAGGTTTCAAAGGCCTTGCGATCACCTCTTTTGCACTGCTCAATCAATCTTGTATCGTCTGTATTACCCATACGTACAATTGACCTGGCAAAAAGTTGGTAGTGACGCGATTCGACGTATTATTCTTTTGCTTCTATGTCGAAAATCGAGTTAAAGCCGGAGTAGCGGAATACGTCATAGATATGATGACTGACGTTGCTGATTTTTAGCGCGGCGCCGCTCTCGGCCAGGCGTTTCTGCGTCTTCAGTAGTATACCCAGACCCGCGCTCGAGATGTACTCCAGACCGGAAAAATCCAATGTGCGTGTGTCTGCAATCTCGTCGAGGAATGACTGTGCCTTGGCGCACTGCGCCGCGTCCAGACGCCCGCTGCACAAGATTTCTCCTTCGCTGCCATAGCCAATCTCAAACATATTATTATCCTGACTCCTTGGTAAATATTACTCTACTTCGCCGGTCAAGGTACTGGTACTCGAGATTATCGACCATGTTTTGCAGCAGGTGGAGGCCGAGCCCGCCGGGCGTTCGGTCCGCGAGTGACGCGCCGGTATCGACGTCGCTGGGACGCGTCACGTCAAATTCGTCAACGTCATCTTCTGTCAGGATGACTGTAACGGCGCCCGCGTTCACTACGATATCCACGCCGATTTCGCCGTCGGTGTCGGGGCCGTACTTCACCATGTTGGTGAATACCTCTTCGGTTGCGAGGTGCACGGAAAATCGGGCGGCTTCGCCGATATCATTCGCTTCAAGGATCTCCTCCGCAAATACGTAAATCGCGGGTAGTGAATCGAAATCTCTGGCGAAGTCTCTGTGCATGGCGTTGGGAAGACTTACTCCGGGAGCCGTCGGGCAAGTACGATCGTGATGTCATCCGCCTGCGGCGCCGTGCCTCCGTGCTGCCTGGCGCCCTTCATGATCATGTCGACAAGTTCCTGAGCGCTCGCGTCACGGTTGTTATCGAGGATATTGATGACGCCTTGCTGGCCGAACTGCAGGCCCGATTCATTTTCATACTCGTATATGCCGTCCGAGATCAGGCCGAGCACATCTCCTGGTTCAAGTGTCGCAACAATAGGCTGACCAAGATCAGTCTGTGGCATGTAGCCCAGCGGAAAAGTCGTCGCCGGGTGCCAGTCGTAGTCGTTTCTGTTTGCATGAAAATGCATGATGGGGCCTTGCCCACCGGAGTGAAACGTTACGGTGTCGTTTGCACTGTCCAGTAGACCAAAGAATCCGGTGACAAACCGATCGTCCGGAAGATCCTCACACAGCTGATCGTTAATGTGCACAAACGCATCATCGAGGCCGGAATTCAATCGAATCGCAACGCGTAACATGGCGCGCACCTGGGTGGCGCTCAAAGCAGGGCCAATTCCGTGACCGGTGGCATCGCCCATCAATAAGAACAATCGCTCGTCATCGAGCGGAACAAAGTCATAAAGATCTCCACCCGTTTGGTCGGTGGGTGCAAATGCTCCGCCGAACTCGTAACCGCTCATCTTCGGCATCGTCTTGGGCAGAGTGCCCATCTGAACGTCACGGGCTACGGTGATCTCGCGGTCCAGCCGTTCTGAGGCAATCATCTGCTCGGTGAGCGTAGCGCGGTGTAATACGACAGCCGCCTGCGCCGCCAGCGCCTGCGCGACGAACTCGTCATGCTCATCGAAGACACCATTATTCTTGTTGAGTATTTGTAGAACTCCGACGAGTGAGTCCTCGTAGCCGATTAATGGAACCGTGAGCATGCAACGTGAGCGATAGCCTGTTTTCTTGTCGATGGCCCGATTGAATCGATCATCAGCGTAACAATCCGGCACGTTGATGAGTTTTCGCGACTGTGCCGATTCACCAACGATGCCTTTGTCGGCCGCAATGCGAATATTCTCCAGTTCAGTGCCAACGCGCACCACCAACTCGTCGGAATCGCTGTCGTAAAGAAAGACCGTGCCGCGGTCTGCGTTGAGAACGTCCCTCGACGCGTCGACAACCTCGGCCAGCATCGTATCGAGATCGAAAGGCGCCGCAAGCTTACGAGTGACCTCGAGGATCTGTCGCAGAGCCTGCGTGTCGTCAATGCCTCGAGACATGGATCGCTAGCCCTTATTGGGTTCTGTCATGGGCAACCGAACATATTGAATCTCGATTTCAGAAATTCGGGCAACCATTCTTTCGGCGAGCTCAGGTACCGTGAAGTCTGAGCGTTCTATCGCACGCTCGGTCACAAGGGTCTCGGCATGTATGGCAAGGTCTTCGCCGAGCTTCGATGCGGTATTGACCGGATCGCCGTAGAAATCGATGTCATCAATGAGCAATACCCGGCCGTAATCAATTCCGACTGACAGAAAGATGTGGTCTTCCAGACCAAACAACTCGTTAGACTCGAACAGGGTGGCATTAACGTCAAAGGCGGCCTTGATCGCATCATCGGGCTTCTCGAAGAATGCGTAACAGTTATCGGCATCGCACTTCAACAGGGTACCGTTGCAGTCATCGATCACAGGACCGATAAGCTGCCTGGCTCGGTGTATTAGCTTCAGGAAATGGCATACGCCAAGTTTGCGCGACGTACTTGAGAAGCTCGCCATGTCTGAAATGAAAACGGTGCCTTCAGTACCGAATCGCTCCCAGATGCTGTGCCGTATAGCCTCGGCTTTCTGCTCATCATGTTCCTCGGCAAAGCTCGTGATTAACGAGTCAAATTCGGTATGGCCGGTTAATGGGTCAATACGAGAAATTTCTGCCATGCGCGTCCCCAATGTCATTATTCTGTTTTGGCAGTGTGTTCTGCAGTATATCCCGCTTACGCTGTCGGTGGCAGGGTGTCTGCTGACTCTTCGAAAGCACCTAACTCTTGAGTCGTCATCGGGATTTGTCCGTACCGGGCCGTCATGTTTGACTGTGATATCGTAGCAACATACGTGCAAACGCATTTCATATAGCGGGATAAAGAATGAGCGCGGTGCTTGAAGAACACAATCAGTGGATCGCCGAGCTGATAGCGGACCAGGAGCCCGGTTATTCACTCGACCAGCGATTCTATACGGATCCGGGCGTCTATGAATTAGAGATCGAGCGCATCATCAATCGCAACTGGATTCTCGCCGGGCACGTCTCTCAGCTACCGGAGCCGGGTGACTTCAAGGTCCTGAACGTCGCACGCGAATCCGCCATAATTGTGCGTGGCTCGAATGGTGACCTGAAGGCGTTTGCCAATGTTTGTCGTCACCGGGGGTCACTGGTTTGCCTGGAACCGAATGGCCATGCGGACAAATTCGCTTGTCCCTATCATGGCTGGACCTACGACATTGACGGAAATTTGTACGCGGCGCGCAACATGCCCGACGATTTCGACATGAACGCGCACAGCCTCAAGCCGGTGTCGGTGGACACTATACACGGCCTCATCTTTGTCTGTTTTACCGATACGCCTCCATCGCTTGAAGGCGCTAAGCGGGATCTCGCCGAGCCGATGGCAATGTTCGGTTTTGAATCGCTCAAGGTCGCGGCACAGAAGAGCTATGAGATTCCGGCTAACTGGAAATTGTTGATAGAAAACTACCAGGAGTGCTACCACTGCGCTACGGCACACCCGGAATATGCGCGTATGCATACGCTGATGCTTGACCGTGACAAGCGCGAGCGCGTGCAGGGAAAAATGCAGGACAGGATGGAAGCTTGCGGGGTGAAAGACATTTATGTCGACTACATCGATACGGCCGCGCGTCCCGGAGAGATGGGATACGGCTACAGCCGCACGGCGTTATTCGACCGATACAAGACCGGTAGCAAGGACGGCGGCCCGGTCGCGCCCTTGCTCGGAGAATTCACCGATTACGACGGCGGGGCGTCCGACTTTTCATTGGGTGCTTTTTCATTCCTCCTGGCCTACAGTGATCACGTCGTCGCTTACGTGTTCACGCCGACCGAACACAATTCGTCGAACTGCGAAATCTACTGGCTTGTTCGTGGGGATGCGGAAGAGGGCAAGGACTACGACGTTGCTGCATTGACGTGGCTGTGGGACATAACCACGCAGTCGGACAAGGAGATTATCGTCAATAACTCGAAGGGCGTGCACTCCAAGTACTATCAACCAGGGCCGTTCTCCGGGATGGAGCGCCCGGAACGGGTCTACATCGAGTGGATTCTGCAGGAACTGCAGAGACCCTGAGACAAGTCGCCGACGCAAATAACCCGGTCTGTATGGTTGCTTTCGATCAGGCGTCGTCGTCGACGATTACGACAGTCGCACTATAGGGCTGGGCAAGGACCATGTCGTCGGCGGGTCGGCTCAGCGATATGCGGAAACTCTCGTTATTCTCTGCGTCATTGTCGGAAACGATGGGAACAAATATCGTCTTCGATGCTTCCCCGGCCGCAAATTCGACACGACTGCGAAAAAAGCCGGCATAGTCGAGTTGTGATTCGGCGGATCCGGCGTAGGT
>Ga0265303_10001723_pt1 | contig 13545 bp, 8 predicted proteins | sample Helome_2_FD_192494 | JGI IMG/M metagenome (GOLD analysis project Ga0265303, IMG submission 192494) | Marine sediment microbial communities from subtidal zone of North Sea - Hel_20160317 (Illumina Assembly) | ecosystem: Environmental > Aquatic > Marine > Subtidal zone > Sediment ... | reverse complement strand
TCACGGTGAAGCTTGCCATTACCGAATTGACGCTGCCGGCTGAATTGAAGCCATCGTCGTTGGCAATGCACTCAACCGTGGTAGACCCCAGCGGGAAGGTCGTGCCGGATGCCGGCAGGCAACTGATGTTCACATCCGTGTCCACCAACGGTTCGTCAGTCGCCGCAAGCGCCGGATAGATGACGGCTGCCTGTACCGGCGCGGCGGCAGGATCATTGGCCGGCTGATTGATGACCAGCGGCGGTTCTCCCGTGGCGAGCGGCGAGGAGAAAACGGGTGCTCCGTTGTCCTGAACGTCCACAAACAGGCCGATGCTGCTCACATTGCCCGCATTGTCTGTTGCGGAGCAGGTAATGCCGGTCGGCGCGCCGGGCGGATTCAACGGTATCGGTATAACAGTGTCGCTCGGTATGTCGGTGCAGATCGCGGCGCCGGTCGCGTCGGCAATACACACGGGTTCGATGATTTCGCCGTTGTCCTCTGCCGAAACGGTGCCGGATCCGACCAGGTCGACACACGCACCGCCGGGCCGGTCCGCCTGGGCCGTAAAAGTCACGCCGTCGGCAACGTTGAAAACCGGCGGCGATCTGTCGAGCAGAATCTTTTCCTGCTGCAAGGTCAGGCAGTCCACGCTGGGATCGATGTTGGCAGAGTCATTGCAGGCGTGAGCGCTGGCGCCGAAGCCGGTTGCCGCGATGTATTCGCCGGCGTCGAGACTATCGAGCGCCTCGAGCGAGCCCAGAAGTCTCAATGTGACATGCACGACCTGACCCGGCCTGGCGGCAAAAGTTACGGGGCCCAGGAACGGATCGTCCACCGTCGGCAGGGTGATGCTCTGCAGCTCCTCCGAGGTAAGATTTCGTGACGCCAGAATCTGGTTCTCCGCGACCGGCAAAAATTCGCAGTTCCGGGAGGTCCCGGTCACGTACGCGGTCCAGGCGATCAGCTGTGCCTGAATCTCGCCCGGATCGAGTCCGCTGAAGGACATATCCGCCGAGTAAGTCGTCGTGACGTTGCCGATGTTCTGCAGGGTATAGGTAATATCCTGATAGGCGGCGGACTGCAGGTCGGGCGATTGCAAGTCGGGTGACTGCAGGTCCGGCGATTGCAGGTCGGGTGACTGCAGGTCCGGCGATTGCAGGTCGGGCGTCTGGAAACCGAGTGACTGCAGGTCCGGCGATTGCAGATCGGGCGACTGCAGATCGGGCGATTGCAGATCCGGGCTCATCAGTCTCGCGGACTGCAGGTCCGGCGACTGCAGGTCGGGATTCTGCAGGTCGGGGTTGTGCGTTTCCTTGACATTGACGAGTTCGCAGGCCGTGCCGGGATCGCCAATCCCGTCCAGGCAGAATTCCGATTCGAGGAACTCGGCGCCATCGCCGACCGCAATGTTGGCGAGAACGGGACAGGTATCGGCGTCCGGATCGCAGCCGGCGTCGTACATGTTGACCTGAATGACGGCGCCAGCAGCATTCGTGACCAGGAACAGGGTCCTCGCGGCGCTCGATTTCGGCGGAACCGTCACGAATATATCGTCGACCCTCGGAAACGCCGGATCGTCGAACGGCGCTTTCGACGGCAGCTGATTCCAGGATGCCTGCCCGAGGAAGTCGGGCGGGCCGGCGTCGTCGGGCTGCGTCTCGATGCGCAGCCGGAACGATCGCTCGAGGGACAAGCTGGGATTGGTGATCAGCACCGGATACGTTCGCTGGAATCCGGTCAACGGTTTGGTCGGCGTCAGCGCTGCAAAATTCGGCTTGTCGCTGACCAACGATCCGTAAACGTTGGCGTCTCTGGTCCGGTCCTGCGGATCGCCGGGGATGCACTGGCCGAACGTTGCCGCGAAGTCGATTTCGCTTTCCGCCGTTAGCTTTTGGTCGATCGCCTGTTTCGCGTTGTCAGCGAGCTGAGTGGGTGTATCTGCAATAATCGAGTTGCTTTCGGGCTCTGCAGCATCCGCCATCGCCGTTGCTTCGTTGTTGGGCGTAAATGGTGTCGGTTCGCCGGTATCCGGGAAGTAGCGGCCACGCAGGTCACGGTGATCTCCCCACGCCAGAAACACATCCTCGCGGTCCGTCAGCAGATCGCCGGTGGACAGGCTGTTCTGAATCCACTTGCGGTCTTCCCTCTGCCGGAATTGGGCCACAGCGGCCGAGATGTAATCGCCCTTGAAAGCGAGCCTGCCGCTGTCGAATATCGGGGCGTTGGCAAAGTGGGCCTCGGTCTCCTGCAGGATGGAGGACGGGTCGGCGGCGTTCAGGCCGGTTCTGTATTGAGAGACCCGGACGGCCGGGGAAACCTTGATGACTCCGGAGGCGTCGGCCCGCAATCGTGCCGTATACACATCGGCTTTGCGGTGCACGATGGTGCCGTCTGCTGTCAGGTAGTCGCGGATGAACGTCGGTTGATTGCCGGGTAGCCCGGCGCCGAAGGTTTCACGACGCGTGTCATACCACGCGACCTGCACGTTGCCGCGAAACTCGGTCGCCGTCGGGATGATCTGAAAGCCATCCCCCGCCGGCTCGTTGAACGGGTGAGCCCCGGTCGATGTGTCGATCGCCTGCAGCGGGTTCCAGTTTCTGCCGTCGCTCGACCAGGTGAACGCGATCTTCGAGAATCCTGTCTCGCAGCTACCGCCAAAACTACGATCCGCGACAAAGATGAAGTAGCGTTCCCCGTCATTGGCCAGCCAGGGAAAGTCGAAACTTCTGAATTGCACGCCGGTCGCGTCCTGATCGATCGGACAAATCGAGGCGGCCGATTTGCCCTTGGTCCAGGTTTTGCCGTCGTTGCCCGAGTACGCAAAAATGACAGCGTTGCCCTTCTGGTCGGAGCGGCGCCAGGCCGCCACCCAGTTGTTACCGATGTTGGTCAGGCTCACGCCCTGCACGCGGACCTGCTCTTCGGAGATCTTTACCGACTTGAGCCACGTCTCACCCCAGTCCCGGGACTTCTTGACCAGGATTTTCGAGCTGTTGCTGCCCGTGAAGACGGAATAAGCCAGCATCAGGGTTGCCGAGGGAACGCCCCGGACAACCGTTGTGCCGTCCTCCAGCTGCATCGTGATCGACTGCGTGGTCTGCTGATTCGGCGGATCGACCGCGGCACGCAAGGTCGGCTTGTCGGCGAAACGGCCAGAATTGGTCGTGTCAGGGATGTAGATGACATTTTCCGCGCTGTAATAATTGATGTCTTCCTGCGGCATCTCAGCCCATCGCTGAATTGCCAGCACGCCGTCGTCCAGGTCGCGAAAAGCGGCAATGTAATTGAGGATGGTTATCCCCGGCGAGTTTCCCGGGGCGGAGACGACCGACGGGTCCGCCGCAAATTCCATGCCGAGCGATCCCGGGTGTCCCTTGAATCCGGGTGCGAGGCGGCTGAACCAGGTCTTGCCGAAATCGGCCGACCAGCTGACGCCGATCCAGGAGTCGCCCTGGATCAGCGGGAAATCCGTCGCGCGGTAGTCGTTGAAAGCGCAGAAGATGTATGCCGGGTTGGCAGGGCGGACCGTACAGGACGGTTCGTTCTGCTGTTTGAGCAATATGTCCCTTACGTTTGCCGGGTCCGGCGTTGGACCGACGATGTTCACGTTTTTCCCGGGAGAACCTGCGATGACCTGAGCGAACAACGGATGGCCGATTGCACACAGCACGATCCCCAGGCTGAAACACGCTCGCAACCCGACTGTCCGCCGTCCGGTGACTATGTCCAAAATTTTCGCTCCATCTGCTACTGCTGTGCCCGGGTGCCTTGGGTCCCGTGCTTGTTCGCCTTTTATCGTGCGCCGTGTTTGTTGTGTTATCGGCGACCCTTGATTATAGATGAATGCTTAATCGACGGAGCTTGATGCGCTTTCATTGCGTTGCGCTTATGTAATATTTTTGCTATTCGAGGCGCATAGTGAGATATCTGTTCTTCCACACCCACAGCGCCAGCTTATGTCGACAGTTCACCATTGCGCAGTGTCCGCAGATTTCGGCAATGCGCGCAAAGCCTGCTGCGGAGTTTCGCATAACGTTAGTCATCGCGCTGACCACCGGGCAGACAGGCGATTTCTTCACGACCGTGCCGGGGGGTTGACCTACCGTACAACTACGCAGGCAAGTATCAGGAACATTCTGTCTGCTCTTCGATCGAAGTCACTATGAGAAAGTTGTCGATTGCCATTGCTGCAAGCCTGGTCGTAGGATTTGCTATCGCAAGCTGGATTGCTACGCCGGAATCATCCTTCGTGCCGCAGCAACATGATGCGTCGGTCGCCGCCTCGTCCTTCGATGCAGGCGCCCCGCTCGAGGAGCGAATTCGTGCGCTGGAGCAGGCGATCGGCGAGGAGCGTGCCGCGCGACAATTATTGCAGGAGGAGGTGTTCGTTCTGACCGCAGAGCTCGAGCGTTTCGCGCCGCCGGATTCCGCGCTCGAGGCTGCGGCGACGGCAGACGCACCCGGCGAGCAGCAGAGTCGCAGATCGGGTCGGCGCGAGACGTCGGCCACGGGTCGGATCGCCACACTGGTTGCGGCAGGATTCCAGCCGGGCGAGGCAGAATGGATCGTGCGGCGAGAGTCGGAGCTGCAGATGGACGCATTGCAGGCCCGCTACGACGCGGAAAAGAACGGCGAATCATTTGATTATTTCGGCAGCCGGAGCGCTGCGGCGAGCCAGCTGCGAGACGAACTCGGCGACCAGAGCTACGAGCGCTACCTGGAGGCAAACGGCCGACCAACTGCCATCTCGATTTCCACGGTCATGGAAAGTTCGCCGGCGCAGCAAGCCGGGCTGCGCCCGGGAGACCAGATCGTACGCTACGACGGCCAGCGCATATTCAGCATGTCCGACCTGTCACGGCAGACGATGCAGGGTGAGTCGGGCACCAGTGTTGCCGTCGATATCGTACGCGACGGAATACCGATGCAGGTCGTGCTGCCGCGTGGCCCGGTAGGCATCTCGGCCGGCCGGCGCTTCAGCCGCTAGCCAAATGGCCTTACTCTGACCCCATTTGGGCTGCTCTGGTCATTCCGGGCGCCGACATGCAGAATGTGGTTCGAATCGCAGCCGATATCTGGTCAGCCATTGAGCATACTTCGCTACACGATCCCCAACAGCTTCACCGCCACCAGCCTGCTTCTGGGCCTGGGGTCCGTCGTAACCGGTCAGCTCGGCGAACTCGAGCTCGCCGCCTGGATGATCGTCTGGTGTGGACTACTGGACGTCATGGACGGCGTGGCTGCCCGCATGCTGAAGGCGACCTCGAGTTTTGGCGCCGAATTCGACTCGATGGCGGACCTGGTCGCGTTCGGCGTCGCGCCGGCCATGCTGGTTTTGCAGGCGGGCATGCAGGTTGGCGGCGTGCAACTCGACAGCGGTGCGTTCTGGGTCTTGCTGGTGTCGGTCGGCGTATTCGTACTTGCCGGTGCAATGCGACTTGCCCGATTCAACCTGACCACGCATCAGCCCCGGGCAGGCTGGTTTGCCGGAATCCCGATCACCGCCGCGGGCGGTGGCCTCGTTTCGACGGCGGTCATCCTGCTGGTGCGCCACCGGGAAATTGCGGAGTCCCTGCCGTTGCACGCTTACCTGCCGGTCGCGATGTTCGTACTGGCACTCGGCATGATCTCGACCATCCGCTACCCGAAAATTACCCGTCGCAAGAGCAATCTCGTTAACGGTTTCCAGGTATTCGTGATCGTTTCGACGTTTTACTTCGGTGTAACTCGCAGCTACCCCGAATTCCTGTTCTTCATGGGCGTGTTCCTGTTGATTGCCGGCATCATCGCCGGACGACTTTCGACTGACGACTGATCGGGCAGCGATCAGCCGCCGGTCAGCATTGGAATTTTGCGTACGAACACTTCGTTGAGGTATTTGCGAAAAATTCGCAGTCGCGCCGTGTCGCGCAGATCCGGATGGGACAGAATCCAGATGTCGAAATTCGGGTAGGGTTCGCAGCCGGGGATTCGTCGCAGGCCGTCCGTCGAATCGCCGAGAAAGGTCGGCAGCACTGCGAGTCCCATGCCGAGACGGGCGGCGTCCGCCTGCAGCATCACATTGTTGAGCTTCCCGTGCGCCGGCAGGTGGGGAAACGGCGATGACCGAACCCAGCCGGGAAAGCGTTCGCTGTCGTCCCAGCCGATCCATCGAGCCTGGCTGGTGGCGTCCGACGGATCGTGCAGTGCGAGGTATGCGTCACTGGCGTAACAGCAGCTGGTCGCTGTGACCAGCCGGCGGCCGACCAGTTCTTCGGGTGGTTTGCCGCCGGGCCGCATGAAGCGGATCGCGACGTCAGCCTCGCGCCGGCCTAGGTCGAACAGGTCATACGATACGATGACGTTCAGGTCGATATCCGGATACCGCTGCGAAAACTCCACCAGTTCCGCCATGATCAGCCGGGTTGCAATGACGTCCGAAGTCGTCAGGCAGATCTCCCCGCGGAGTTCGGCGTCCCGCCCGTGCAATTGTCGCTCGGCGGCCAGCAGCGCGTCTTCCGCGCGCAGCGCCGAGCGCATCATCGTCTCGCCGGCGGCGGTCAGTCGATAGCCGCTGACATCTCGATCGAACAGGCGCGTGCCCAGGTCCTGCTCGAGTTGCTCTACCCGGCGGGACACCGTGGAGTGGCTGATGCCAAGGCCAGCGGCCGTGGCACGAGCCGAACCGCTTTGTGACAGTGCCAGAAACAGTCTCACGTCTTCCCAATTCATGGTCTAAATTTGCACCGGTATGTTTCAATATTGCCTATAGTGGAGCAATTATTGTCCATATACACTCAAGCACCGTCAACTCATCGCGGAGAAAAGTATGACCGAGACCAGAGGCCCGTCGCCCGGCGCAAGGCGTTACCCGGAACACGGGGTAAGTATCAGGCCCGCTGATTCACGCTACGTCGCGATGCGACAAGAGCAGGAACTTGCAAGCTCCGTGCAGGCGCTGATCGTGGAGGAGTCCGGCTATCCCCCCGTCGTCTATTTCCCGTCCGCGGACGTGCGTCTCGATTTATTGATTGCAACCCGGAGCGCGACAACTTGTCCATTCAAGGGAGAGGCCGCCTACTTCGAACATGCTGATTCGGCCGATGGCACGGATATCGCCTGGACGTACCCCGTGGTGTACGACGAGGTGGCGGCGCTCGCAGGACACATCGCGTTCTATGCAGGTCAGGTGGACGTCTCGCGGCAGGCATGAATTCACGACACTACATACTCAAGGAAAAGGACACGACATGGCAGAAATCAGCCTCAGTAAAACCGTTAACGCGCCCGCCGGGCAGGTCTGGGCAAGCTGGGACGACTTCGGCAATATTTACAAATTCAATCCCGGCATTGCGGCATCGAAGCTTCTGAGTGACTGTGACGCGGCGACCGCGGTGGGCACGCGCCGGGAATGCGAATTCGAAGATGGCAGGAACTGGGTGCGCGAGCGGGTGACGGCTTACCATCCGGGAAAGCTCATCGCTTTCGAGGTGTACGAGGGCAGCTTCCCGATCAAAACGATGCAGTTGGCCATCGAGCTCGAGCCGCTCGGCGACGACCGGACCGAGGTACGGATGCTGGTGGAATTCGAACCGAAAGGCGGGCTGCTCGGCAGGTTGATGGTGCCGCTGATGAAGCGCCGGTTTCGCGGCATATTGGGCGCGCTGCTCGATGAGAATGCGGCGTACGTGGAGAACGGTCGTCCGCTGAAGAAAGCGGCGTAGACCAAAGAGTGACCCGACGGCGCCGGCGCGCCGTCAGTATTTTGCCTTTGGACCGTGCTGTGGGCTAAGGTCGCCCCCCTTATATATTAGAATAAGGAAGGGCGCATGCGGGTAAGACTCTGGTTGCCGTTGCTGCTGATTGTGGCGGTCGCGTGCGAACGCGGGGCGGACACGCCCGACGTCGCGAGCAAGCTCGGAACCTACGAACGGATTGGCGGTTTCTACGATCTGTACTGGGACGAGGGCGGCGGCCGCCTGATACTGCGGATCGACCGGTTCGGCGAACCGTTTTTGTATCAATCGTCACTGGCGCGGGGCATAGGTTCGAACGACCTGGGCCTCGACCGGGGCCAGCTTGGATCGACGCGGGTCGTGGAGTTCCAGCGTTCCGGGCCGAAGATACTGCTACTCGAGCGCAACCTCGCATATCGCGCCGACAGCGACAACCCGGACGAGTCGCAGGCAGTCGACGAATCGTTCGCCCGTTCCGTGGTCTGGGGCTTCGAATCGCTGGGGGCAATCGATGGCGAACACTATGTGGACGCCACGGATTTTCTGCTACGCGACTCGCATGGCATTGCCGACTGGCTGGCCGAGCTCGATGAGGGCAGCTACCAGGTCGACGGCTCGCGGTCGGCGATTTACCTGCCGATGACCAGAGGCTTTCCCGACAACACCGAAATCGAGGCGCTCGTCACTCTCACCGGTAAGCCTGTGGGCCAGCATCTACCGACAGTGGTGCCGGATGCGACCGCCATCACCGTGCAGCTGCATCATTCCTTCGTGCGCCTGCCGGACGATGATTACGAGCCGCTTGCCTACGACCCACGCGCTGGGCTGATCGGGCTCGGCTATGCGCGGAGCGGTTTCCACGACTATGCGAGTGCGATCGGCGAGCCGCTGGCGGTCGCCTTCGGTCGCCGGCATCGCCTGCAAAAAAAGGACCCGACAGCGGAATTCAGCGAGGCCGTCGAGCCGATCGTGTATTACGTCGATCGGGGCGCCCCCGAGCCGGTGCGCTCGGCCCTGATCGAGGGGGCGAGCTGGTGGAACGAGGCGTTCGAGGCCGCCGGTTATCAAAACGCGTTCGAGGTGAAGTTGCTACCGGAAGGCGCGGATCCGATGGACGTGCGTTACAACGTGATCCAGTGGGTGCATCGCTCCACACGTGGCTGGTCCTACGGCAGCGGCGTCATCGATCCGCGAACCGGCGAAATAATAAAGGGCCAGGTGACGCTGGGCTCGCTGCGCGTGCGACAGGACTACCTGATCGCGGAAGGCCTGCTTGCGCCTTACGATGACGAATCGGTGCCATCACAAATGCTCGAGATGTCGCTGGCGCGAATTCGGCAGTTGTCGGCACATGAGGTCGGACATACGCTGGGCATCGAGCACAATTTCGCCGCGAGCACGCAGAACAGATCGTCAGTAATGGACTATCCGTTCCCACTGATCAGGTTCGATGACGACGGCAACCTCGATCTCGACGACGCCTACGACACCGGTATCGGCCTGTGGGACACAAGCGTCATAGGCTATGCCTACCAGGACTATCCGGACGACGTCGACGCAGGCGCGGAACGCGATGCGCTGATTGCAGCGGCCATCGAAGGCGGACTCGAATTTGTTGCGGACGGCGACTCACGCGACGTTGGCACTGCGCATCCTGACGGCAACCTGTGGGACAACGGCGCCGATGCAGTCGCGGAACTCGCGCATCTGCTCAGCGTGCGCGCATACGCGCTCGGTCGTTTCTCTGAGCGCAATATTCGTGTCGGGCGACCGATGGCCGGCCTCGAAGAAGCACTGGTGCCGATTTACCTGCTCCATCGTTATCAGGTCCGGGCCGCCGGCAAGCTAATCGGCGGTCAGTATTTCAACTATGCAATGCGCGGTGACGGCCAGCAGGTCACGGAAACCGTGTCCGGTGACAGGCAGCGCGAGGCGATCCTCGCACTGCTGGGTACGCTGGATCCGTCGCTGCTGCGCCTTCCCGATAATCTACTCGCTGCGATTCCGGCCCGGCCGCCGGGCAATGCGAAGTCGCGCGAGACTTTTGCAGCCACCACCGGCAACACATTCGATCCGATGGCGCCGGCGCGCAGCGCGGTGACTTTGACCCTGGATGTGTTGCTGCATCCGCAGCGCGCAGCGCGCATGGTTGCTGCCAATGCGCAGCAGCGCGATCTCCCGGGTTTCGACCAACTGACGGGCTCGCTGCTCGGCGCGACCTGGTACGCAACCCGGCAGATGGGCACAGAAGGGGCGATACAGCGCGCGACCAACGATCTCGTACTGATCAGGTTGATGAAACTGGCCGTGGACGCTGCGGCGAATTCCGACGTGCGAGCGATTGCGCTGGATGCCGTCAACAGTCTGGATAGCTGGCTTTCCGGGCAGATATCGGACGAGACTGACATCGTATGGCGTGCACACTTTACGCTTGCCCGGCAGCAAATCAGGCAGATGCTGAGCGAGCCGGCGAGCGTCGAGCGCTATCCGGCCGTGACCGTACCACCCGGCTCACCGATCGGCGACTGACGGAGGCAGACGGCGTGCCGCAGATGTCTCCATCCATCATCGTGCTGCTGGCTTACCTTGCGTTTCTCGCGGGGCTTGCGATCTGGAGTCGTCGCGAAACGAAGTCGTTGTCCGGATTCTTCCTGGCCGGCAAGAAGCTGCCGTACTGGGTAGTCGCGTTCAGCACCAATGCAACCGGCGAAAGCGGCTGGTTGCTGCTCGGCCTGACCGGTATGGGCTACGCTGTTGGCGCGCAGGCCTACTGGGTGGTCGTCGGCGAAGTCACCGGCATCGCACTGTCATGGACGCTGATCTCGCGCAAACTGAAGCGACTCAGCGACGAGACCGATTCGATCACGCTTCCCGACGTGATTTCGGCGCGCTTCGACGACTCGAAACATGTCCTGCGCAGCATCGCCGTCGTGATCATTTTGTCGATGGTCTGCGCCTACGTGACCGCGCAGATGGTCGCCTCCGGCAAGGCGCTGAGCAGCTATACAGGAATGGACTACACGACCGCCGTGATTGTCGGCGCGGTAATCATTATCGCCTACACGTTCGTCGGCGGTTACAAGGCGGTGGCGTACACGGACGTACTGCAAGGCGTTTTGATGTTGCTTGGACTCATTATCGTGCCCGTTGTCGCGATAGCCGCAGGCGGCGGATGGGATGCCGTGGTCAGCAATCTTGCAGCGCAGGATCCGGAGCTGCTGAATCCATGGGGAATCGTCGATAGCGGCATGCCGGGCTGGATCGCGTTGTTCAGTTTTCTTGCAATCGGCCTGCCTTTTCTCGGCGTACCGCAGCTCATGGTCCGGTTCATGTCGGCGAAGGACGAACACGAACTGAAAAAGGCCAGAGTCATGTCGGTCGTCGTGATTCTGTTGTTCGACGCCGGCGCCGTGACCGCCGGCATGGCGGGTCGTGCCCTGTTTCCGGAACTGCCGGACGCCGAGACGATTTTTCCGGTCCTGTCGACCGAGCTGTTTCCCCCGGTCCTGACCGGCGTATTCATGGTAATCGTGCTGTCGGCGATCATGTCCACGGTCGACTCTTTGCTACTGCTGGCGTCGTCCGCGGTAGTTCGGGACACGATGCAAAAAATACTCGGCAGTCGGAAGAGCGACCGGCAGCTGGCGGGCTACGGCAAGTTGGTGACCATCGTCATCGGCATCGTGGGTATCGCTTTCGCGCTCGAGGAGGTCAAGTTCATCTTCTGGTTTATCCTGTTCGCCTGGTCGGGGCTTGGTGCGGCATTCGGCCCGGTCATCCTGTGCATGCTGTACTACCGGAAGACCACGTTGACAGGCGTCGCTGCAGGCATGCTCGGCGGATTTCTGACGAGCGTCGTGTGGGTCCTCGTCTTCAAGTCGCAAACCTACGATCTCTACGAGATGATCCCCGGCTTCCTGGTCGGTATCGTGTCGACCGTTTTGTTCAGCAGACCGTGGCGCGCTCACCCGCCGAACGTGACATGAGCAGGCTAATCCTGTTCAGTGTCCTCCTGCTCGTCGGCGGATGCAGGCAGTCCGCGCCCCTGTTCCCGGCCGACACGATGTTCATCAACGGCAAGGTGCTGACCCTCGACGAGGACTCGAGCACGGCCTCGGTGGTCGTCGTCGATGAGGGTCTCATCGTTGCGGTCGGCAATAAAGCCCTGTATGGGAAATACGGACCGCGGGACGTTGTCGATCTCGATGGCAGGGTGCTGATGCCGGGCTTCGTGGATTCGCACACCCACATCCGTGGGCGTGCGCGCCGCCATGTCGAACTTGGAAAGGCGACGTCGATACGACAGATCGGGCAACTGCTCGGTGCAAAAGCGGCCGAACTCGGGCCCGGCGAATGGATCAGCGGTTATGGCTGGTCGGAAGATGCGCTGGCCGAGCAGCGTCGGCCGCTGCGTGCAGATCTCGATGCTGCGGCGCCCGATAATCCCGTACTGCTGACCCGCGCCGGCGGGCACAGTGCCGTTGCGAACAGCCTGGCGCTCGAGCTTGCCGGCGTGGACCGCGATACGCCCCAGCCCGAGGGTGGCGTCATCGAGTATGACGGCGATGGCGAACCAAACGGCATCATCCGCGAGCGACAGGCGATCGTCGGCGATCTGATCCCCGAGGCATCAGACGACGAACTGCGCGAAAGTCTCGTTGCCGCATTGCGCGATCAGTTACGGCTCGGCATCACCAGCCTGGTACAGGCCATGGACACGGTCGACCACTACGCCGAATGGGAACGCATCTACCAGGAGCATCGCGGCCAGCTGCCGCGCGCGGCGGTTCAGGTTGCATGGGAGGGCGCCGAGCGCATGGTGGCGTTCGGCAGGACAAGCGGCGCCGGGGATACGCACCTGCGGCTCGGCGCGATCAAGATATTCGTCGACGGCGGATTTACCGGACCGGCGGCTTTTACGACGGCGCCCTACCGCGGCAGGCCAGATTATCGCGGCAAACTTAATATGTCGGTCGAGGTATTGCGGCAGACCATTCGCGAGGCACACGCGGCCGGCTGGCAACTCGGAATTCATGCGATCGGCGATGCCGCCATAGAGCTGACGGTCGAAGAGCTCGATGCTGCGATCGCCGATATGCCGCGGGACGATCACCGCCACTACCTGAACCATTTCACGATAATGCCATCGGCGGCGACGATGGACACGATGGCGGCGCGCGGCATCGCGATCACACAGCAACCCAACTTTACCTACACGCTCGAAGGGCGCTATGCGGAGTACCTGGATGGCGAGCGCCTGCGGCGCAACAACCCGTTGCGTACACCGATGGATCACGGTATCCACCTGGCTATCTCGAGTGACATCCTGCCGATCGGGCCGATGCGCGGGATTCATGCCGCCGTCACCCGCAGAGGCATGTCGGGCGCGGTAATCGGTGAGGAGGAAGCGCTGACCCTGATCGAGGCACTGCGCGCATACACATTGCGGGGCGCATATCTGACCTTCGAAGAGCAACAAAAGGGCAGCATCGAGCCGGGCAAATTCGCGGACCTGATTGTACTGGACCGCGACATCACAGACGTCGATCCGCTGGACATAGCGGATATTCGGGTCGAGCAAACCTGGCTTGCAGGCCAGCGCGTATTCTGAAGCCGCCGACGCGTTGGGCTGGCTGCAGGCTTGAGGCGCCGCTGCCATCAGTCTAGAATTTTCGAAAACTTGTCCGTCAGGGCTAAATTAAAGCCGTACCGGCAGGGGGAGCAACAATGCCGAACACGATTTCGCGGCGCGCTTTCATGACTACACGGCGGCACTACTCCCCCGGCATGGATTTCCCGGTCAGTATGGGCGGCTACCGGTATGCGGAGGACCCGGCAGACGCGATCG
>Ga0265303_10001722_pt1 | contig 13545 bp, 15 predicted proteins | sample Helome_2_FD_192494 | JGI IMG/M metagenome (GOLD analysis project Ga0265303, IMG submission 192494) | Marine sediment microbial communities from subtidal zone of North Sea - Hel_20160317 (Illumina Assembly) | ecosystem: Environmental > Aquatic > Marine > Subtidal zone > Sediment ... | reverse complement strand
GGTGTAATAACTGGTATAGGAAGTGCTTATTTATTTACCTCACCCTATGCCCGTGATCATATGGACATTGCCTTTAGTCAGCAGGATGGCTATTATACGATAGGATTTGTCTACAAATTTTGATTATCCCAGACGGCATTCACAGTATGGGCGATAGACTTCAAGTTTCCATGGACCAATTTGGAAAAATTGAGCAATTGATTGGCTCTGTCCCAATTTTGTTCGGGATAGCTAACATTATAATAGAGATCACCATACATATAATCTGTCAGGGCTCGAACACCATGAATAAATGGGAGGAGCACGAGACCATACGTTAATGCTTTTATTTCTTCATTACTGAGGACAAGTTTAGAGGCTTTCATTCCGCTAAGTATGGCATCGAGGTAGTTGAGGTTTAATTCCGGTTCGTCTTTAGAGAAATCGTCTTCAGAATTTGTTCCAATAACTGATCGTGCCATATCACCAAAATCATAGTAGAAATAGCCGGGTCCCACAGTATCAAAATCAACCAGACATAGACCTTCCTGAGAATTTCTGTCGAACAAAACATTAGAAAGCTTTGTGTCATTATGACAAACCCGGACCGGATTTCCTTCGGGTTTTTTGGAGAGAAAATCGGAAAGGATCGTTATATCAGTTAGTAAAGGCTGTATTTTTTTGATGCGTTCGGATTGCCCTGTTTTCTTTGCATCTTCAAATTCATCTAAACGAAATGTGAGGTTGTGGAATTTTTCGATCGCTTCCTTGAGGGAGGTCGGATTTGCATCGCTGAGAAGTCGGTGAAACGTACCGAGGATACGACCGCTTTCAAAGGCCTGTTCTTCTGATTCGATCGATTCTAAATTCTGACTCTTAGGCACGAAGCTGAGTAAACGCCACAGGTTATTTTCCTGATCTTCTAAAAATGGCTCGCCGAGCTTAGTAAGGATCCATTCAAAGTGAGTATAGTCAGTTGATCTCAAATACGGACTTGCGAATTGAAAATTTTGATAGACGTATTCAGGATTGGAGAATACCCGGGTATTGAATTTTTGAAAGACAAATACCGGTGTACTTTCTACTAAAACTTTATAACTGGAATGTATATATCCCGAAGAAATCGGTTCACATTGATACGAATTTTCAGGAATATCGAAGGATTGCAAAAGTGTAATAAATTCCTTGATTTCCATGATCGTACAATTATTCGGAATCTTGCCAGAGTGGGGAAGGATATTGGCCTTCTTGTGTCATATTAAATAATGCAGATACTGCTTTTTCCTTATCGTCTGCATAGGTAACCCCAAACCAGTGACTTTTTGCTTCTAGTACAGCTACTTCTGTATTTTCCGACTGGAGCATATCCTGTATAACAAAGGGGAGGTAGACCTCACCTGCTTCTACGCTTTCACTTTCTTTAAAAAATGCAGTAATGGCACTTTCAATATGATCAAAAAGAATCGGATCACAAACCCAGTAGTTCATACTGACAAGTTCTTCGCCCGTAAATTGCAGACCCGAGTCTTCATCTTTGACATATCCATTTTTTCGGATCAGCTTTGTTCGCTCTACAACCGCCTTCAGCATGCCCTCATCTTGCTCACAAACACCTCGTGAGACCGTACCATATTCAGATAAAGTGTCTTCGAGGGTATAAGCAACGAGGGCGAAGGGATTTGATGCCGTGGTATTCCTCAAATATTCTCCTGCACGTGTATACGAGTTCTTCCCGTAGTAGTCATCGGCATTGATCACAACAAAAGGATTTTTTATGACTTTCCGAGCTGTCCAGACCGCATGAGCCGTACCCCAGGGTTTTGGTCTTGGACCTTCATAAGTGAGTCCTTCAGGTAGGTCTTGAAGTTCTTGTGCCAGGACATCTAATTTTACAGAATCCGGAAGTCGTTCTGAAAGATGTGATCGCAGGAAATCCACGTTGCTTTTTTGAGTAATAACAACAATATGATCAAATCCGTTTTGAAGGGCATCGTAAATACTGAATTCCATTAAGAATTCACCTTTCGGACCCAGGTCGTCAAACTGTTTCAACTTGCCATAGCGACTTCCCCTGCCTGCAGCCATTAGTAAAAGTGTCATGCGGTTAAATTTAGGCGCAAAAATAAGGCTTCATTCCGTAACTTGTTACCTACACTTCAATTTTAGAATTTTAAATGGTAATCAGCGTACAATGAAATCAAGAAGAACATTCATAAAACAAACCTCGGCAGCCGGTGCCGGAATAATGCTAAGCCCCAATTGGGCAACAGCTTTTAACAAGTCTTCAAATTACATGCTCAAAGTAGGATTGATCGGTGTGGGGCTACGTGGCACCAATCACCTCAGTAATCTGATTCAGCGTGAAGATGTTGAAGTTCGGGCCTTGTGTGACATTGATCCGTCGCGAATAGCGCTCAGTACAAAAATGCTAAAGGACGCAGGGAAAACTGAAGCTCGGATCTTTGGTAAAGATGAGTGGGATTATCGAAACCTGCTGGAAATGCAGGATCTGGATGCTGTCATTATTTCTACCCCCTGGAGATGGCATACGCCCATGGCTGTAGACGCTATGAAGGCTGGAAAATATGCCGGACTTGAAGTATCTGCCGCCCTAAGCATGAAAGAGTGCTGGGATCTTGTGAATACCCATGAAGAAACCGGCACGCATATGATGATCCTTGAAAATGTGAACTATCGAAGGGATATCATGGCCGTGCTGAACATGGTACGTAAAGATGTATTCGGGGAATTGGTGCATTTCAGATGCGGCTACCAGCACGATCTCAGGGGGGTAAAATTTAATGACGGAAAACAACCTTATGGAGGTGGAGTTGAATTTGGCGAGAAAGCTATTTCTGAAGCCCGGTGGCGAACTCAGTATTCCGTTGAAAAAAATGCCGATGTATATCCTACCCATGGGTTGGGGCCTATCGCTGTTATGGCGGATATCAACAGAGGGAACAGGTTTTTGTCTGTTACTTCCAAAGCTTCAAAAGCCATAGGCCTGCATAATCATATCGTAGCAAAAGGAGGAGCAGACCATCCCAATGCGGCTGTAAAATTTAAGCAAGGCGATGTCATCACCAGTACGATAGAAACAGCCAGGGGGGAGACTATAATTATTACCCATGACTGCAATTTACCGAGGCCTTACTCACTTGGGTTTAGAGTCCAGGGGGCCAATGGATTGTGGGAAGTAGATGGTAAGCGAATATACATTGAAGGGAAATCTCAACCCCATCGATGGGATGCCGCAGATACCTGGTTGAAGGAATACGATCATCCGTTATGGAAGGAATTTGGCGAATATGCCACTGGGGCCGGACATGGGGGTATGGATTTCTTTGTGCTTCAGGCATTTGTACAATCTGCAGGAAAAGGGATCGCTCCACCCATGGATGTATATGATGCCGCTGCCTGGAGTGCCGTTACACCGCTTTCTGAACTATCAATTGCCGCTAATGGTGCCCCACAGGAATTCCCTGATTTTACCGGGGGATCATGGGAAAAAAGAAACCCCTATCCATGGTTAGAACCGCTTTATTAGTAAGAATATACGTATCTTTAATAAAGCCAAATGTGTAAAGGCAATCCTTCCAAACCTGATTTTTATCATACCAAATCCCAAAAGGAACCGTTAAATTTGAAAGACTAAATTCATTATCATGAAAACAATCATTGTACCTATTGATTTTTCGGAACAGTCGGAAAATGCACTACAAGTAGCCGCCTCTATTGCCAAAAAACACAATGCTGAGATCCTGGTCCTGCATATGCTAGAATTAAACGAAGCCATGATCTCTTCCTCAGAAGGATTCCATCCTGAACAAACTGTATTTCTGCTCAAACTGGCAGAAAAACGGATCAAGGAATTTTTGGATAAGCCCTATTTGGAAGGAGTTTCAAAAATAACCCCCATCATTAAACACTTTAAAGTTTTTGGTGAGGTAAATGAAATAGCAGCTAAGCACAATGGAGATCTTATCGTCATGGGGTCTCACGGATCTGATGGTCTCAAAGAGATCTTTGTCGGTTCTAATGCCGAAAAGGTAGTGCGCAATGCAAATATTCCAGTACTGGTCATTAAAAAGAAGCATGAGGATTTCAAAGTTGAAAATTTTGTTTTCGCTTGTGATTATAAAGACGAAAGCCTGGAAGCCTTTCAAAAAGCTAAGGATTTTACAGAAAAATTGGGTGCAAATCTGCATATGGTCTACATCAACACCCCCGGAGATCATTTTTTAAGTACTAAAGACGCCTACGATAAAGTCAACAACTTTCTGGGAAAGGCAGGTGCCGGTACCGGAGTGGATATCTATAATGACTACAGTGTAGAAAAAGGAGTGCTCAACTATTGTGAAAGTATAGGTGCAGATGTTATTGGTATACCTACCCATGGACGCAAAGGACTATCCCACTTCTTTATGGGAAGTATAGGAGAAGATATTGCAAATCATGCACAAATTCCCGTCATTACGTTTAAGATTTGAACTTAATGTTTAGTATATAAGAAAAGAAGCCTCTCGAGGCTTCTTTTTTATTGGGGTAGGTAGGACTTATTCGTACTTATCTCATCGGCGTAATCCTGAATAGTATTATACTCCAGAGCAGTCAGCAAGGACCATCGGTAAGGACTTATCTTTTCATGAAGCGGACAAGGCTTTGCTTCATCGCAATGCGATAGCCCCAGTACACAAGACCTAAATAGATCCTCTCCATCTATAATTTCCACAATTTTGATGATCGGGATCTTCCGGTTGGCCTCTGTCAAGTAAAATCCACCCTTGGGACCTCTGGTCGAAGAGATGATTTTATGACGAACGAGCTCCTGTAATAATTTGGCGATATAGGCATTTGGTACTGATATGGCTTCGCTGATGTCCCGGGCCAAAATCTTCTCCGAACCTTTGGCGTTAATTGCCAGGTACAACACCGCATTTATAGCATATTTTACAGAATTGGAGAACATGATTTCTACAAAGAATATTCCTTGCAATATTAAAAAAGATATGTGTGTCCGAAATATGATTTTTATCATGTTTTTTGAGTACATGGGCACCTACTTTTGGGCATTAATCAATACTTCAAAAAAATGAAAAGACTATCTGTCTTAGGTACTTTGGCTCTTTTTTGTTCTCTCTTACTCGCATGTGGGGAAAAGGAAGAAAAGCCTAAGGATGGGTTTAGCATAGATCGGCAAAAAACCACTGAGCAAAAAACAGAAAGTACGGCGGATAACACCACCAAAGCTTCTGAACGAATCGATTTAGAAAATAAAGGTGTTGGTGTTGTTACTTCTTTGGAGCTGCCCGCAGAAATTGACCAGGCAATGGCCGCAGATGGTAAGGAATTATATGACAGGTTATGTCTTGCATGTCATAGAATCGGGAAAAAATTCATCGGTCCGGCGCCTAATGATATTTTAGAGCGAAGGACCCCAGAATGGGTGATGAACATGATCCTGGATCCTGAATTAATGGTCAAAGAGGACCCCTTAGCAAAAGATCTGCTAATCGAATTTAACGGTTCCCCTATGGCTAATCAAGGGCTTACAGAAGAAGAAGCCCGCGCTGTATTAGAATATTTCAGAACGTTATAAGAACAACAATCAATGGTATCTACAATGAAACGAAATGTATTTGTGGGCGCGATACTTGCCCTATTTGTACTAGTGGCTTGTAAAAACGAAGCCAAAACCGAAGCGACAGCAGCAGCTGAAGAAACAACCAAAACCGAAAAACAAGGACAAGCTTTTATTAAAGACGATGAGTCCACACCTAATGTGCTGGATATTGCAATAGGATCTGAGGCACACACCACCTTGGTAGCAGCCGTCCAGGCAGCAGAGTTAGAAAATGCCTTGGTAAATGCTGGGCCTCTGATGGTTTTTGCACCAACTAATGAGGCTTTTGATGCTCTTCCAGAAGGGACGGTAGACAATCTCCTCAAACCTGAAAATAAAGGAGCACTTGCCAATATTCTAAAGTATCATGTGACGCCGGGGAAGTATTCAAAAGACTTTTTGAAAAAGTTTAAAAAACTTGGACAGGCGAATAACCAAAATGTCATGGTGGAAGTTAAAGGAGATGATGTGTTCGTGGGCGGTGCTAAGATCATTGCCAGTGTCCCTGCCGGTAACGGAATTGTACATGTGATAGATAAGGTAATGCTACCCCCAGAAGAATAAAAATCAACACTTAAAATAATATAACAATGAAAAAAGCACACTATATCATATCAGGATTCCTTGGATTGATCCTTATGGTTATGAGTTGTAATACTGGAGCTGATAAATCGAATGGGGCTCTTGCTTCCAGTGCAGCAGAAAAAGTATATGTTGCTCCGGGAGAACACGATGAATTCTACGCCTTTATTTCTGGCGGATTTAGCGGACAACTTTCTGTCTACGGACTACCTTCTGGTCGTTTGTTTAAAGTGATCCCTGTCTTTTCTCAAGATGCTGAAAAAGCCTGGGGTTACAATGAAGAAACAAAGCCTATGTTGAATACATCTTATGGATTCGTTCCTTGGGACGATTCTCACCATCCGGATATTTCTCAAACAAATGGAGAAGTAGATGGCCGATATGTATTTATTAATGGTAATAACACACCTCGTATCGCAAAGATCGATCTCAGTGTTTTTGAAACAACAGAGATCATTGAAATTCCTAATAGTGCAGGAAACCACAGTTCGGCTTTTGTAACAGAGAATACCGAATATGTAGTTGCGGGGACGCGTTTTTCTGTACCAATTCCTCAAAGAGATATTTCTATCAAGGAATACAAAGGGAATTTTAAAGGGACGCTATCATTTATCAGTGTAGATCCTGAAGATGGTGGTATGGATCTGTCCTTCCAGGTATTAATGCCGGGATTTGATTATGATTTGGCTCACCCCGGACGTGGAGCCTCACATGGATGGATGTTTTTCTCAACCTATAACTCAGAAGAGGCCAGTACACTCATGGAAGTAAATGCTTCCCAAAACGATAAAGATTTTATCGCTGCGATCAATTGGAAAAAAGCAGAAGAATATATTGCCGCAGGTCAGTTTGAGACAATGCCAGCCAATTATGCACATAATGTATATAGTGACGAAACCCATACGGCTACTTCTACGATGAAGAAAGAAGTGCGGGTTTTGGATGCTTCCAAACTTCCCGGATTGGCTTATCTCTTACCAACTCCAAAATCTCCTCACGGATGTGATGTAGATCCTACAGGGGAGTACATAGTTGGAAACGGAAAATTATCTGCAGATCTCACTGTCCATTCATTTACCAAAATGCTGGAAGCTATTGAAAATGAGAATTATGATGGGGATGCGTATGGGATACCGATCTTGAATTTTGAAGATGTCCTTGCAGGAACTGTTAATCAAGCCGGCTTAGGCCCATTGCATACAGAATTTGATGACAAGGGTAATGGCTATACTACCTTCTTTATTTCTTCGGAAGTGGTAAAATGGAAAGTTGGAACATGGGAAGTTCTTGACAGGCAACCTTGTTATTACTCTGTAGGCCATTTGATGATACCGGGAGGTAATTCAAGAAAACCTTATGGCAAGTATGTGGTTGCCATGAACAAGATCACCAAAGACCGATATTTGCCAACCGGTCCGGAAGTAACACAATCAGCGCAATTATTTGATATCTCAGGAGACAAGATGGAATTACTTCTGGATTTCCCAACTGTGGGGGAACCGCATTATGCAGCCGGAATCGCTGCAGACAAAATTAAACCTCGTTCTCGGAAGATCTTCGAGCTTACTGAAAATAAGCATGAATATGCGACGACCTCTGATGCCGATGTTCGGGTTGAACGAAATGGGAAAGAAGTTCATGTGTATATGACAATGATCCGAAGCCATTTTAACCCTGATAATATAGAAGGGATCAAAGTCGGTGATAAAGTATACTTCCATGTCACCAACCTTGAGCAGGATTATGATTTCCCCCATGGTGTCAGTATTATCGGAGCGAATACCTCCGAGTTATTGATCATGCCGGGACAAACCGAGACCTTTGTGTGGGAACCAAAGCAAGTAGGTGTTTGGCCATTTTATTGTACGGATTTTTGCTCTGCACTCCACCAGGAAATGCAGGGATATATTCGGGTATCACCGGCTAATTCACCTCTGGACCTGACATGGTCACTTGGAGAAGACTAGAAATAACGAGTTGTCATAATACATTTATTGGATTGTAGTGCGGGAGGTGCCAAAGGCCTCCCGCCTTATATCCTGCTAATTCTGAAAAAATGAAGATCAAATCCAACTATCTAATGTGGGCAGCTGCCCTGCTTCCCTTATTGTTATTCGTTTTTCCATTATGGAAGATCACCCTGGAAGCACCACAATACCCAACACCATTGGGCATGTATATCCATATTAACGATTTTACGGATGCCAATCCGCATGATATTAAAAACATCAACCTCATGAATCATTATGTGGGAATGAAGTACATTCCGGAAGCGATTCCTGAATTCAAAATATTCCCAACCGGTATTATCATCACAACAGTGATAGGTCTTTTAATTGCTTTTAAGGCCAATTACAAATGGTATTTGTATTGGGGAATCCTGATGATATTGCTCAGTGCTGCCGGATTGTATGACTTCTATCTTTGGGAGCATGACTATGGGCATGACCTGGATCCAAAAGCGATCATGAAATTCACGAATCCGGATGGTTCTGTTATGGGATTTCAACCGCCCTTATTTGGTTCTAAGGATATACTCAATTTTACCGCTCATTCATATCCACAACCCGGGGCGTATAGTTTAGGTACTGGAATAGCCTTGGCATTTGTGGCTTATTTCTTTGGAAAGAAAGAAAAAAGTTAGTTCTTAGGGAGCATGAGAGCACATTATTGGACAATTTTTGGCTTAGCTGCCCTTATTTTCTTTAGTACAAGTTGTAAACCGGAACCGAAGCCCATTGATTTTGGAGCGGAAGTATGCAGCTATTGCACTATGACCATTGTAGACAAGCAGCACGCAGCTCAGCTGGTTACCAAGAAAGGTAAAGTCTTCTCATTCGATGCCATAGAATGTATGCTCGGATCAGATCAATTTAAAGAGAAAGAAAACATAGCACTATTCTTATGCAATGATTTCGGGGCACCCGGCGAGATGATCGATGCGACTAAAGCGACGTATCTTATAAGCGAGGCATTTCCAAGTCCAATGGGCGCCAACTTATCCGGATTCTCATCATTAAGCACCGCAAAAAAGATAGTAGCAGAGCATTCTGCTGAATTCTTAACTTGGGAAGAATTACAGGAAAAATTTTAATAAAAGCATCAGGTATGAGCTATAAATGGGCAATTGGGTGTATGCTTTTTGGTATTGCCTTTGTTCAGGCAGAAACAATTAGGGTATGTAGTTCATGCACATATTCCTCAATTAAGGAGGCCGTTCTCATTGCCAATCCTCACGACACAGTCCTGGTGGAAAAGGGTATATACAAAGAAATTAATATAAGAATAGATAAACCTCTAACTTTAAAAGGATTAGATCTGCCCATAATTGATGGGGAGGATAAAGGGGAGATCATAACGATCGTATCTGATGATGTACACTTGTCCGGATTTTTAATTCGCAATGTAGGCACCAGCTATACATCCGATTACGCTGCCGTACGTGTCATAAAATCCAAAAATTTCACTATCGAAAACCTCCAGCTGGAACAATTGTTTTTTGGGATTTATCTCGAGAAATCAGATCATGGAAAAGTGATCAATAACAAAATAAAAGGTGACGCCGTAGAAGAATTTAATTCGGGAAATGGCATTCATCTTTGGTATTCTAACCATGTAGAGGTGCTCAATAACAGAATTGAAAAAGTACGCGATGGTATTTACCTGGAGTTCTCCGATAATATTCTGATTCGAAATAATAAAAGCCTCAATAATGTTAGGTACGGACTTCATTTCATGTTCTCCAATGAAGACAGCTATGAAGAAAACTTGTTTGAGAACAATGGAGCCGGTGTGGCCGTGATGTTCTCCAAGAATATACGTATGACCAATAACACCTTTAAAAACAATTGGGGACCCACTTCCTATGGCCTGTTGCTAAAGGAGATCTACGATGCTGAGATCAAAAACAATCGATTCATAAAAAACACGATCGGAATCAATATTGAAGGCTCCAATCGGATACGCTACCAGCAAAACGATTTCATAAATAATGGCTGGGCTCTAAAAGTAACAGGGGGGTGTTATACTAATATGTTTGAAGAAAACAATTTTCTGAGTAATTCCTTTGATATTTCCTATAATGGCCAATTGAATGATAATAAATTTGAAGGCAATTATTGGAGTAATTATTCGGGGTATGACCTGGACAAGGATGGAATTGGAGATGTACCATACAGGCCGGTAAAACTCTTTTCCTATATTGTCAACAGAACACCGGAAACCATTATTTTACTTAGAAGTCTCTTCATGGATATGATCAATTTCTCGGAGCGGGTTTCCCCGGTTTTTACGCCGGATAATTTAATTGATGCGCGCCCTCAAATGAAGCAGATTTGATGATACAGATCTCAAACCTCCATAAATCGTTTAAGAAGAATCATGTCCTGAAGGGAATTGATCTTGCTATCGATAAGGGTGGTATTTATGCCATCCTGGGGCCAAATGGTTCGGGCAAGACTACCATGATCAAATCCATCCTCGGGATGATCGTCCCTAATGAAGGCCAGCTGAAAGTAGACGGGGAGGATATAGCCAAAAAGTATGTGTATCGACAAAAACTCAATTATTTACCTCAGATAGCCAATTTCCCCGGAAATATTAAGGTGAGTGAGTTGATCCGCATGATCATTGACCTTCGCGAACAGACTGCAGATCACGAACCCTTATTAGATACATTCGGACTTCGTCCTTATCTGGATCAAAAGCTTTCAACCCTGTCAGGAGGGTCTGCTCAGAAAGTGAATCTTGTACTGACTTTTATGTTCGATAATCCCATTTACATTCTAGACGAACCTACAACCGGTTTGGATCCAAATGCCTTGATCCGATTTAAAGAATTACTCAAAAGAGAAAGAGATAAAGGGAAAACCATCCTGATTACAACTCATATTATGCCCTTTGTAGAAGAGGTAGCTGATGAGATCATTTATTTATTGGAAGGGAGAATTGGATTTAAGGGAAGCATTGAGGCCTTGTTGGAACTTCATAAGGTTGAGGATATAGAACACGCCATTGCTCAAATGGCAAAAAATATGGTCGATGTTTAAGATCCTGAAATACAGTTTTTATGACTTGATGCGGAGTAAATGGAGTTACTTCTATTTCCTTTTCTATCTGCTCCTGGGATTTCTGCTTTTATTCCTGAACAATGATGTATCAAAAGGAATAATCACCTTACTGAATATTATAGTTGTTTTAGTTCCATTGATCGGGACCATATTTGGAATCATGTATTTCTACAATGCACGGGAATTTACGACCCTACTGTTAGCGCAACCCATTAGACGTTCTCATATTTTTTTAGGTCAATTCCTAGGGGTAGGTGGCTCTTTGACCTTGTGCCTGGTACTTGGTTTGGGAATTCCATTCGTAGTTTATGGATTGCTACGATCGGGGGCCATATGGGATTTTGGGCTGCTGCTTGTTGTTGGGGCATGCTTAACACTGATCTTTACCGCCTTGTCTTTTAATGTAGCTCTAAGGAATACAAACAGAATAAAAGGATTTGGTTACGCTGTTCTTTTGTGGCTATTCCTGGCCATTGTCTATGACGGTCTGTTCCTACTTTCACTTTTGATCTTTGAGGAATACCCTTTAGATACGTATGCCCTGGTAGGCTCAATGGTTAATCCTATTGATCTTTCAAGGATCCTGATCCTGTTAAAACTTGATATTTCTGTCTTGTTGGGCTATACCGGTGCCGTATTCAAATCTTTCTTTGGGACAAGTAAAGGATTGATCATCGCACTTATTGTACTAGTCCTTTGGATAGTGATCCCGGTGCGATTAATGATTAGGCAAGGAAATAAAAAGGACTTTTAGTGCGTACCTACATGCAAGGCAATATCTACCATTTCACGGAATCCTGATTCACGTTCTTCCGGAGTGCTGCGCACCTTCGTGATCAATGAGTCTGAAATAGTAAGGATAGACAGGGCGTCTACACCATGCCTCGCCGCCATAGTATAAATTCCGGCTGTTTCCATTTCCACACAAAGAACTCCATATCGCGACCACAGGTGATATAGGTCATCCGGATCATCATAAAATTCATCCGCAGATAATACATTTCCGGCCCTGAAGGCCAACCCATTTTCCTGGGCATAAGTAACCGCTTTATGGAACAAGTCAAAACTGGCCGTTGGGGCATAATGGGCCGTTTGAAAAATACTGTTGTTTATACTCGATGTTGTAGATCCTGCCATCGCAATGACCAGGTCTCCAAGAGACAGGTCTTCCTGGTAACTACCAGCCGTACCCACCCGGATCAATTTTTTTACATCATAGGTATTGATGAGTTCATAGCAATAAATAAGTGCAGAAGGAATCCCCATGCCGCTTCCTTGAACTGAGATCTTTTTTCCTTTATAAGTACCCGTGAAACCTAGCATCCCGCGTACGTTGTTGTAGCAGATGGCATCCTCTAAAAAAGACTCCGCGATCCATTTCGCTCGGAGTGGATCTCCGGGTAAGAGAACAGTTTCGGCAATTTCGCCTTTTTTGGCGCCTATATGTATGCTCATAAGATTGGATTAAGGTTCCTGCACCATTTTAACTCCACTGGAAGTGCCTATTCTGCTAGCTCCCAGGGCAATGTATTGGGTAGCAGTGGCCGCATCCCGGATTCCTCCGGATGCTTTAATTCGCATTGTATCACCAGCCACTTCTTTCATGATCTTAACAGCTTCAAATGTAGCTCCGCCCGGGCCAAAACCAGTTGAGGTTTTAATAAAATCAGCACCGGCATCTTTTGAGAGAGTGCTGGCTAGTAAAATTTCATCCGGGGATAAATATGCGGTTTCTAGAATGACCTTTAATACAGATTTCCCCATCACTTTCTTTATAGCTTTGATCTCATCTACTACTATTTGAACAGATCCGGATTTTAAGTAACCCAGGTTCATGACCATATCCAGTTCATCAGCTCCTTCCTTCAGGCAAAAATCGGCCTCAGCTATCTTTGCTTTGGTTGACATTGCTCCAAGTGGGAACCCGATGACACTCGCAATATGTGCCTTTGAGCCACTGAGTTCTTCAGCAGCCAATCGCACATAACAGCTATTGACACATACGCCAAAAAAGCCATATTTGTCGGCTTCTTTACAAAGCGTTACGATTTCTTTTTCGGTGGCCGTAGGGCTCAATAAGGTGTGATCAATAAATGATGCCAGGTTAAAACTCATATTATAAATTTAGGGTCTGCCAAATCGTTCGAATGCCGCTTTTTCGAGACTTTCCTGGTGATCCGGATGGGCAATGCTTATCAAAGCTTTTGCCCGCTGGAATAAATTCTTACCATAGAGGTTTATAACTCCATTCTCGGTAACCACATAGTGCACATGCGCTCTTGTTGTAGTAAC
>Ga0265303_10001720_pt1 | contig 13546 bp, 12 predicted proteins | sample Helome_2_FD_192494 | JGI IMG/M metagenome (GOLD analysis project Ga0265303, IMG submission 192494) | Marine sediment microbial communities from subtidal zone of North Sea - Hel_20160317 (Illumina Assembly) | ecosystem: Environmental > Aquatic > Marine > Subtidal zone > Sediment ... | reverse complement strand
AGTGCACTGAGAGTCACACGCTGACTAATCGCTTTCGGGGAGCCCGACGCGAAAAAAAATCACGAGCCAGGACAACATTTGGAGGGGCAAAACCGATAATAGAGGTGGACGGTTCCGCGCATTGCGCGCGAGGGCGGTCCGTCAGGAGAGGGCGATGGGTCACCGGGGGTCACAATCGATGCGAGCGAGGAGATTCTCCTGATGCAGCACGCCAAACAATCGCCGACGTGGCTCACCTACACGCAAGCGGCATCCTACACGGGCTGGTCAGTCGGTCACCTGCGAAACCTCGTCTCGGCCGGTCAAATCCCCGTCTACGGACGAGCGCGCGTGCGTCGTTTCCGTCGGGATATGTTAGACCTCTACCTGACGAACCCGGACATGGCGATGCGGACGTTCCTGGCGGAAAGGAATGCACCGTATGGCCGTTAGAAAGCGAGCCAGCTCTTGGCAATACGACTTCAAGCTCCAAGGCTACGGACGCCAGCGAAGGGCTGGCTTCAAGACCCGGGCCGAGGCGCGCGAAGCGGAACGAAGGGCGCGCGAAGACCTGATCTCAGGTCACAAGCGCATCCAATTCGCCGACGCGTACGAACAGTACATGTCAGCGACCACCATGAAGGATCGCAGCCGGGACTCCTACGGGAATCTCTGGCCGCAGATCAAACCCGTGCTGGGACACCTCTTCATCGAGGAGGTGGACACCGCAGCGATGGACGCGCTCAAGCGCGCCCTTCCCTCCCGGCTCGGACCGAAATCCGTCAACAATCGACTCGCCTTGGTGCGAGCCGTTCTACGGTTCTGTTGGAAACGGGGGCTCCTGGCTGCGGTGCCCTATGTCCCGACCGAACGCACCGCGAAGAAGCCACCCAAGTGGTACTCGGAGTCCGAGCGAGACCGGTTCTTGACCGGAATGTTCGAGCTCCAACCCGAATGGTACCTCTTCTTCTACCTCTCCGCCCGACTCGGGCTTCGCGTCTCGGAGGTCTACGCCATCGCGCGGAGCCGCCTACGGGACATCCCACCCCAGTTGATCATCGACCGGGGGGTCCAGCGCGGCACCAAAGCCCGGCCGGCCATGCTGGTCACGCGGAAGAACAACGAGGCGTACTCGCTCGACGTGACCGAGGACATCCTCGACGCAATCCGGTGGCATATCCGGCAGGGATACGCCGGTCCCGAGTTTCTGTTCAGCAAGGACGGGAGCTTTCCTCGCTACATCGACAGCTACAAACGCCCCATGGTCGTCGTCCAGCGGGCGCTCGGGCTTCGACCACTCAGTCACCATGCGCTTGGCCGCCACTCGGTCGCGAGCCAAGCGGTGACGAGCGGGCACTCCATCAAGGCTGTACAAGCGCAGCTCGGGCATCGTTCCGAGCAAAGTACGCACGTTTACGCGCACCTTGGATCGGGTGCACAGCTGCGTTTAGTCGAGTCATTGCAGCCCGCTGCGGCACCGCATGGCACCCTCAGGGCACCGAGCAAAAAGAAAGGCACCTAGCTCATTCGCTAAGTGCCCGACTTCGTTGGTTGCGGGGGCCAGATTTGAACTGACGACCTTCGGGTTATGAGCCCGACGAGCTACCATGCTGCTCCACCCCGCGGCCTCTTTATAGTCATGGGCTTTGACTTGTCAAAACGAGCCCAGGTACTAGATTTTTCCGATGATTTCGCGCCTTTTCCGCCCGCGAGCGTGGCCGTTGCTAGGGCTATCACTGATAGCCCTCGGCTGCGAAGGCGAGGCGCCCGCCAAGAGTGGGCCGAACGGGCCTCCGCCCGCCCGAGTTCGGGTCGGGGAGGTGCGCGAGGGCAGCATCGAGGCGCAGTGGTCGTTCCTTGGTGACGTGAGCGCGCTTCAGCGTGCGCGCCTTGCAGCGGGTGCGTCCGGAGAAGTCCGGCGGGTGCTGGTTCGCGTGGGCGACCGCGTGCAGCAGGGGGACTTGCTGGTCGATATCGACCCTTCTCTCGCCGCGGCTCGGATGCGAGCCGCATCGGCTTCGAAGCAAGCGGGTGCGGCGGAGCTCGAGCGCGCGCAGCGCGACGCCGAGCGATTGACGACCGCAGGCCCGGATATTGCGGCCGCCGCGGAGATCGAGCAGGCAACATCGGAGCGAAAGCGCGCGGTCGCGGAGCGCGGGCGGCTAAAGGCTGCCGAAGCAGAGGCACGCGCGGCACTCAGCCGGCATCGAGTCAAGGCACCGTTCGATGGAGTGGTCGCGAGCAGAAATGTCGACCCCGGTGACTGGGTCGATCCCGGCGTCGAAGTGATCGAGCTCATCGATGATCGCGACGTCGAAGTGCTGGCCTCGGTGCCTCCGAACGTCGCGCGCTTCCTATCCATCGAAGACAAGGCCAGCCTCTCGCGTCAGGGTGAAACGACGTCGGCCACCCTTCGAGGCATCGTTCGCGCACTGGACGCAGAATCCCGCACCGTGCGCTTGCGCTTGGTTCCTGACGAGCCGACTTCCTGGTTGCTCCCGGGCGCAGCGGTCGATGTGCTGCTGACGATCGAACGCAGCGAAGAAGGCGCGCTCGTCGTTCCGCGCGACGCGCTCGTCTATGGCATCGCGAGCCTCAAGGTCGTGAAATCGGTCGACGGCAAGGCCGAGCCCGTGCCGGTGGAGGTCGTGGCCCGTGGGCGGGATGAGGTGCTGGTTCGGGCCGAAGGGCTCGCTGCTGGGGATTCGGTGCTGACGCGCGGCAACGAACGCGTCTTCCCCGGACAGCCTCTGATCGTGCTGGAAGACTGAGCCGCAAATGACCAACGAGTCACCGCCACGCGACGAGCAGCCCAGCGGGCTCATCTGGGTCGCCATTCAGCGTCCGATTACGGTCGTGGTGGGCATCGTGCTCGTCATCCTCTTCGGCACTCTCTCCGTGATGGACCTTCCGATTCAGCTCACCCCGGACATCGCGACCCCCACAATCAGCGTGAGCACCGTCTGGCCGGGCGCGGCGCCCTTGGAAATCGAAACCGAAATCCTCGAGCCGCAAGAGGAGGTGCTCAAGAACGTGCAGGGGCTCACCCGCATGGAGTCGAGCGCAAGCATGAACAGCGGGAGCATCACGCTCGAGTTCGAGGTGGACACGGACATCGAAGAGGCGCTCGTCCGCGTGACCAACAGCCTCAGCCAGGTTTCGAGCTATCCCGATTCGGTGCGGGAGCCCACCGTCGAGACGGCGAACAGCGCAGGGCCACCGCTGGCCGTGATTGCGATCCGCGATCCGAAGAAGGGAAGCGTCGCGGCGTATCGCACCTGGGTCGAGGACGAGGTCCTCCCCGAAATCGATCGGATTCCGGGCGTGGCAGGGATTTTCTTCATCGGAGGTCAGGACACCGAGGTCCACGTGCTGTTCGATGCTCAGGCGCTCGGGGCGCGCGGTCTTTCGGTGCAGGACGTCGCGGACCGCGTGAGAAGTGAGCTCCGCGATCTGTCGGGCGGCGACGTTACTTTGGGGAAGCGGCGCTATTTGGTCCGGACGGCCATCGCCCCCAAAACGCCGGCGGCGCTCGAAGACGTCGTCCTTGGCGCCAGCAGCGATGGCACCCCGATCCTCCTCGGGGACGTGGCGACGGTTAAGCTGGCGCTCCGAAAGCCCGTTGGCGTGGCGCTCGTGCAGGACAGGCCGGCGATGGTGATGCTGCTCTCCCGCGAGGCGGGCACGAACGTGCTCGAGGTGACGCGCGAGGTGCACGAAGTCATCGCTCGACTTCAGCGCGAGAAGTTCGATCGTGAAGGGCTTCAGATCGAAATCCTCGCGGATCAGGTCGAGTACATCGAAGGCGCGCTCGACCTGGTCGAACAGAATCTGCTCCTCGGCGCGATCCTGGCGGTCATCGTCCTATTCCTGTTCCTTCGGACATTCGGCGCATCGGCCGTGGTCAGTATCGCCATCCCGGTTTGCGCATTCGCAACGGCCCTGGGGATGCAAGCGCTGGGTCGCACGATCAACGTTGTCTCGCTCGCCGGCATCACGTTTGCCATCGGCATGGTCGTTGACAATTCGATCGTCGCCCTCGAAAGCATCGACACCTGGCGGACCCGCGCCCCCAATACGAAACTGGCCGCCTATCGCGGCATCCGCGACGTCTGGGGCGCCCTCATCGCCTCGACTGCGACCACCGTTGCCGTGTTCATTCCCATCGTCCTTTGGCAGGGCGAGGTCGGGGAGCTCTTGCGTGATGTCGCCGTCGCGATTGCGCTCGCGGTGTCAGTCTCGCTGGTCGTGTCGGTCTTGGTGATCCCGAGCCTTGCCGCGCGCCTCCTCTCGCAAGGCAAGACCCTCGACATCGGCGGCTTGACCGACTTCGGCCGGCGGTTCCGCGCCCGGGTCACCGAGCAAGTGCGTTGGCTTTGCAGCTCGACCCGACGCTCGCTGTCGACGATCACGATCGCCGTGGTGGCTTCGCTTCTAGTGGCTTGGGCGCTGCTGCCGCCGATGGAGTACCTGCCCACCGGCAATCGCAATCTGGTGTTTGGCATTTTGATTCCGCCTCCCGGCTACTCGATCGAAGAGCTCGACGCGACGGGGACGCGCCTTCAAGGGGAAATGGCGCGCTATACCGGCGTCGAGGCGGACGGCGAAGCCAACATCCGGCGAAGCTTCTTCGTCGGAAGCCCAGACCGCGTCTTCGCGGGCGCGGTGGCCGAGCACAAAGAGGATGTGGGCCGCATGCTCGACCTGTTACGGCGCGTGCAGTCGAAGATTCCGGGGATGATCTCGTTTGCGACGCAGGCTTCCTTGTTCGGCCGGTCGATCGGCGGAGGCCGCGTCGTGGAGATCGACATCCAAGGGCCGGATTTGCAGACCCTCACGGAGGTGGGCGGGCGCCTTTTCGGCGACCTTCGCACTGCCCTTCCGGGCGCACAGATCCGTCCCGTCCCGAGCCTGGACCCTGGCGCGCCGGAGCTCCACGTCATCCCCAGGCGCAACGAAGCGGCGCAGCTTCAAATGGGCGGCGCGGAGCTCGGCCTCGTCGTCGATGCCCTGATCGACGGAGCGATCATTGGCGAGTACACGCCCGAGGGCTCGCCGAAGCTCGACGTCGTGATGCGGGCGGTGACCGATGGCGATCGGCTTCTTCAGGACGCGCCCGCCCTCTTGTCCGCGCCGGTAGCGACCCCGAGTGGGCGCACGGTCCCCCTCGGTAGCCTTGCGACAATCGAAGAACGACTCGGCCCGTCGGTGATTCGTCATCTCGAACGCCGTCGCGCGATCACCCTCAACGTTTCGCCACCGGAAGACTTGGCGCTCGAAGATGCCATCGATACGATTCGCAACGACGTCATTGGCAACCTCGAACGAGAGGGCGCCGTCCCGGCGGACGTTCAGTTCGGCCTGAGCGGTGCCGCAGGCAAGCTCGAGCTGGCCCAAAAGCAGTTCGGAAACATCCTTTTGCTCGCGCTCGTCATCTGCTTTCTGCTAATCGCGGCTCTCTTCGAAGATTTCATCTCGCCGCTTGCGGTGCTGATGAGCGTGCCGCTCGCCGCGGCGGGTGGCGCAGGTGGCCTCTGGCTCGTCAACGCCCTGCTTGGGAAGCAGCCGCTCGACTTGATGACCGCGCTCGGCTTTTTGATCCTCATCGGCGTGGTGGTGAACAATGCCATTCTCGTCGTCGATGGCTCGATTTCGCGGCTCCGCGCAGGCTCTAGCCTCCGGGAAGCGGTGCCGCTCGCAGTCGAAGCCCGCGTGCGTCCCATCTTCATGACGACCGCCACGTCGCTGGCCGGGCTGCTGCCGATGGTGATCTTTTCCGGCTCGGGCTCCGAGCTCTACCGCGGCGTGGGCGCTATCGTGCTCGGTGGTCTGTTGCTGTCGACCGTGTTCACACTCTTCGTGGTGCCCACCGCGTTCACCCTCCTGTGGAAGCTTCGCGGGCACGCCGATACGGATTGAGAAAGTTTTTCTTGAGCTGCTGAAGCTCGTCGCGCTTGAGCTCCCGGTATTCCCCCGGCCGCAGGCCTTCGATGGTGATGCCCGCAAATGACTGCCGCGCCAGGCGCATGACCCGGCGGTGAATCGCGTCGCCCATCCTATGAATCTGCCGGTTTTTTCCTTCGGTCAGCGTGAGCTGCACCCAGGTGTGGTTCTGCTCCTGTCGCAGCACAAACGCTTCGGCGGGCTTCGTGCGGTAGCCATCATCGAGCCTTACGCCGTTTCGCAGAGCATCGAGCTCCTCCACGTCGAGGTGGCCTTGAAACTTCACCGCATAGATCTTCGGTACACCTGAAACGGGCCGCAGGAGCGCGTCGATCAGGTCGCCATCGTTGGTCGCCAGAAGTGCGCCGCTCGTGTGATAGTCGAGGCGGCCCACGGGCACGACCCGCTCGGGGATCTTCCGCAAAAGGTCCGCAATGGTCGCCCTGCCCTCCGGATCATCGAGTGTCGTGACCATCTCTCGGGGCTTGTGCATTAGATAGTACACCGGCTTCTCGGCAACGAGACGCCTCCCATCGACTTCGACGCGATCCTTGTGCGCGTCGACCTTGGTGCCAAGCTCGGTCACCACGCGTCCGTTTACGCGGACGCGCCCCGCGAGAATCAACTCCTCGGACGCGCGGCGAGACGCAACTCCGGCGCGCGCGAGGACCTTTTGAAGGCGTTCCACCGGCCGACCCTAGCACGCGGAATTGGGTTTTCGCGGTGTGGGTCGCAAGTACGCGGAACGACGTCGTTCGTGGAGGGGGAGCGTGTCCCCTACTGACTGACTTCGGTTGTGCGTTGCTTGGCGAGGGCGGAGTTTCTTAGGCGTTCTTCGTCGCGGTCCCAGCGGTCGACTTTGCCGTCGCCGTTGACGTCGGTGCCGATGCGGACGGTGCGGCCGTCGAGGTAATACTCCCAGCGATCGGGGCGCCATTCGGCGACGGTGCTCTGGTTCTTCATGTCGCGCTCCGCTCTGACCGGTTGGCCGCTCTCGTAGAAGATCTTCGTGTCGATCATCCCGTTGCCGCTCGTGTCGATTTCCTGGAGGCTCACCCTGCCATTGCTGTACTGGGTCACTTCGTCGATTCGTCCGTCGAAATCACGGTCCGCCTCTTCGAGCATCGGCCGCCCCTCTTCGGTGTAGAGGCGCACGATGTCCTTGCGCCGATCGCCGTTTAAATCCGCCTCGCGGCACACCAAAACCAGGCGTGCAAGGCTGCCCTCGCCCATGGTTTTGAAGAGCTTTCGTACGTCGGGCGTCGTGTCGCCGGACGTGTCGTACTCGCTCACTTCGTAACCGGGACCGTCGGGCATGCAGCGCCCGCCGTCAGCGAGCTCCCCTCCGCTCGTCGACTCGGGCTGAGCGGAACCGGGACTGGTAACCGGCTGAGGGTCCTTCGAACCACAACCCAGAACTGACAGAGCCAAGAGCGCCATTAGTAGTTGTTTCATCATTTGCCGCTTTCGCATCGAAGCGCGTCCTCCGCCTGCCCCATGCTCTGTAGCGGCATGTCTTGGCTGCGATCGGGTTCGCCGTCTCCGTTCTCATCGTACTGGGTCAGCATTAACTTCCCGCCACGAAACGAATCCCACTTCTCGACGCGACCGTTGTTGTCGTCGTCGTACTTCGCTTCTGTCATGAACCCCTGTTCGTAGACTTCCCAGACGTCGACCCTGCCGTCGCGCTGCCGGTCGCGCTCGGCCCGGACGACCCAGCCCCCTTCGCACCAGAGCCAAGTATCGATCGTGTTGTCGAAATTCGTGTCGAGCTCCTTGCGAACGAGCTGGCCAGCCTGAAAGAACGACAGCTGGTCGAGGCGCCCGTCGAAGTCGAAGTCGTGCCGCTCTTTGGCCACCTGCACGCCATCTGCCTCGTAAAACCGCTCCACATCGACTTTGCCGTCAAAGTTCATGTCTGCCTTGGTGCAGAAGCGACGGCCGTTGCGCTGGACATGTTCAATATCGACCCGTCCGTCTTCATTGACGTCGGTCGCGACGACCTGATTCCCCTCGCACGGGGCGGCGTCGGCCATCGATCCGCGTGGCACGGTGCTCGAGGAACTTTTGCCGCAGCCCTGCGCCGGTAGACTCACCAAGATGGCGAGACCAACCCACGCATGCGCGAAATCGCTCATGTTTGTGGCCACTTCTGAGATACCCCGAAATCCGGTTGCCCCGTAAGAATAGGGGCGATCGAGGGAACTGCGCAAGTCAGTGACCCTGCGATTGACAATATATATGGTGCCATGTAGCTTCATGCCACCTCGGGGTTCCGAATGGCGCGCAAAAAGATTTCGACGACGGTTTACATCACGCCCGAGCAAAACGAGCGGCTGAAGCTTCTGCACGAGCGAACGAAAGTGCCGGTCGCCGTCTACATTCGTGAAGGCATCGATCTCGTCTTGGAAAGCCATCAGGACGAGCTTCCGGGCCAAATGTCGCTCGATGCCGCGCCACCCAAGAAGGGTTAATCACGGCGCATTGCTGCGGGCCTGGCACGAGGCTAGAGAGGTCGCACTTTGGCGCAAGATCTCCAGCTTATCCGGAACTTCTGCATCATCGCGCACATCGACCATGGCAAGAGCACCCTTGCCGATCGGTTCCTCGACGTGACCGGGGCGATTTCCGTCAGAGAGCAGAAGTCGCAGCTGCTCGACAGGATGGACCTCGAGCAGGAGCGGGGCATCACCATCAAGGCTCAGGGTGTCCGGCTTCCCTTCACTGCCGCCGACGGTGAAACGTATCAACTGAACCTCATCGATACCCCGGGACACGTGGATTTCAGCTACGAAGTCTCGCGCTCGCTCGCGGCCTGTGATGGCGCCCTCCTCGTCGTCGACGCCACGCAGGGCGTCGAAGCACAGACGCTGGCGAATGTGTATCTGGCCGTGGAGAACGATTTGGAGATCATTCCGGTCTTCAACAAGGTCGACCTGCCGAGCTCGGACGTGGACCGCGTGCGCAAGGAGGTCGAGCAAGTGATTGGGCTCGATTGCTCGCAGCTGCTCGCCTGCAGCGCCAAGACCGGCGAAGGGGTGCGGGAAATTCTCGAAGCCGTCGTCGAGCGAGTGCCACCGCCCGAGACGGACGACAGCGGTCTTCTGCGTGCGCTGATTTTCGACAGCTGGTACGACAGCTATCGAGGCGCGGTCTGCATGGTCCGCGTCAAGGATGGGACGGTTCGCAAGGGCGACAAAATCCGTTTGATGGCCACCGGCGCAGAGCACGAGGCCACCGAGCTCGGTGTGTACGCGCCTTTCCAAAAAGAGGTCGATCATCTGGGACCCGGCGAGGTCGGCTACCTCGCGGCAAGCATCAAGTCGCTGCAAGACGCGAAGGTCGGCGACACCATCACCTTGGCGAAGAACCCCGCCAAGGAAGCGCTCGCGGGCTTCAAAGACGTGAAGCCAATGGTGTTCTGCGGAATCTTCCCGACGGACAGTGACCAGTACACCGAGCTGCGAGACGCGCTCGAGAAGCTCAATCTCAACGACGCAGCGTTCATGTACGAGCCCGAGACTTCCGACGCACTCGGCTTTGGATTCCGCTGTGGATTCCTCGGGCTTCTGCACATGGAAATCATCCAGGAGCGGCTCGAGCGCGAGTACAACCTGGGGCTGATCACCACGGCGCCGAGCGTCGTGTACCGCGTGCATACCGAGGAGGAAACACTCGACATCGATAACCCGTCTCAGATTCCCGACGGTCGCATTCGAATCGAAGAGCCCTACTTCACCGTGTCGATCCACGTCCCGTCCGAGTTCGTTGGCTCTGTCATCAAGCTTTGCCAGGACCGCCGCGGCGAACAGCAGGGCATTCAATACGCATCACCCGAACGCGTGATCATCACCTATCTGATGCCGTTCGCCGAAGTGCTCTTTGATTTCTTCGACAAGCTCAAGAGCGCAACCAAGGGCTACGCCTCGATGGACTACGAGCTAGCGGGTTATCGGGAAAACCCGTTGGTTCGTCTCGACATGCTGCTCAACGGTCAGAAGGTCGATGCCTTGAGCGCCGTGGTTCACAAAGACAAGGCCTACTACTTGGGGCGAGCGCTTGCAGCAAAGCTCAAGAAGATCGTGCCGCGCCAGCAGTACGAGGTGATCATCCAGGCCGCGATTGGGTCCAAAGTCATCTCTCGCGAAACCGTGCGCGCCCTCCGCAAAGACGTCACCGCCAAGTGCTATGGCGGCGACATCTCGCGAAAGCGAAAACTGCTCGAAAAGCAGAAAGAGGGCAAGAAGCGCATGAAGTCCGTGGGTAGCGTCGAAATCCCGCAGGATGCGTTTCACGCCATCCTGAAGGTCGATGACTAGCGCCTCTTGGTGCGTCGCCGAGCCTTGCTGTCATCCGGCACTGTCGGACTGTCGCCGAGCGATGTCGTATTGGCGACCTGAACCTCGAACTCTTCCTTGATGTCGATCGATTCGGCGCCTTCGGACGTCTTGACCAGGAGGTGATCCTCGGCCGTGCCGTTGGCCGACGCGTCGGACTCGAGCGCTCGAAGATCGAGAATGATCTGCCCCTCGGCCTGTGACGTCATCGACTGAACCGCGATTGCGATCTCCTCCTCGGGGAACTCGATGGTCTGCGGAAGCGCCAACTGCTGTACGGTGACGTTGAGCATGACCTCATCGCCGACCCGGTCGACCAGGGTGTAGGTGTCCACCTGCTGCAGGTCGAAGCCGTATGCTCTGATCTGCCGGCGGGACTCCCATCGCGCGCCGAGGCCGACCTTCTCCTCGGGAAGCCGGACGCGTGTCAATGTTTCGCGCGAATTGACGATCATCCGGAGCAAGCGCACGGGGACATCGGAGCGCTTGGCTCGCTCGTTGAGAGCGCCAGCAATGGGTTGGCCGCGGTCATTTAATTCGACCCAACCGCCGATGCTCTCGGCAAGCGCAGCTCCGTCTCGGAGTTGGTCGGCCAAGTCTTCGTCGAAGTCGTCCGGCACCACGGCCTCCGAGCGGACGACGTCGACCTTGAACTTCACGCCGCCTTTGGTCAGCTCGGCCGGACCGGATACGATGTCGAGGCGAAGGCCAGGCAGGATCGTCAGCTCCGCGTTTGATTCGCTCGTGGCGAGGCTTGCGACCCAAAACGTTGTCGTCGAGCTGGTCGTCGTCCCGGCGGAAACACTGTAACGGAGCTCGAAGCGCGGCCTCTGGCCTTTGTCGAGCAAGCGAACCCCGCTGTCGTCCGCGGCGGCGGCGTCGGCTGCGGTGTTGGCTCCTTTGCAGGCGGCAAGCGCCAGCAATGTGAACCCGAACGCCAGCCCATGGATCATCGGTCGCGCCATTTCGGAACCTCTAGTTCGGAGTGAAGACCGCATTCCAGTCGTTCTTCATCGAGACGACGAGCCAACCCGACTGGACTGCCGCGTCGAGCGCCTCATCGAGCTTTCCGACTCTGCTGTTGCGATCATAGGCGTATTCGCGCTCGGCGTCATCATGGTGAAGCAGCAGCCCCAGGCGTGCTCCCGGACTGCCCACGGTGGTCCACTCCAGCATCTGGAGGTCCCCGTCGGAGTTCCCGAACGCGAGAATGGGGCGCCGGCCGATATGCTGGTGAATGCCCACCGGCTTGCCCGCCTTGTCGTCGACGTGGTCGATTTCGGGTAGGCGCAAGAGCGTGGGTTTGCCGCCTTGAACCTCGTACCGAGTTTCGATCGACGTTCCGACCACCCGCTCCCGCGGAACCCCGTAGACGTCTTCGGAAAACATTCGGATGAACTCGACGCTTCCGCCCGAGACGATGAAGGTCTTGAAGCCCCTGGCCTCCAGGTAGCGCAGCAGCTCGAGCTGCGGCTCGTACCGGAGCTCGGTGTAGGGCTTTTGGAGCGTGGGATGACGGGCATCCCGCAGCCATTCCGCGACGATCGTGTCGAAGAGCGTCGTGCTCATGCCCGTGTGCGACGCCATGACGATCTCGATGATGCCCCGCGTGCCCGCGGACATCAGCGTCTCGCGGTCATCCTCGATGACGGCTTTGAACGGCTGCTGGTCCTTCCATTCGGGGTGAACCTTGGCGAGGTCCTTCACCCGATGGAGCGCGAAGGCCAGCTCGGCGTAGAGCGGCTGCTCCACCCAGAGCGTCCCATCGTTGTCGAACGTTGCCACGCGATCCTGGGGCTCTACAAAAGCCGGGTCCTCGGGGTCGGTGACGGAGCGAACGAAGTCGATGATCCGCGCTTTGGTGCTGGTGTCGTTCCACGAGGGAAGCGGATCGACAAAGGCGGGGGCTTCAGCGCTGGCCGGTGGCTCGGCCGTGCCAGGGGTTTGGGAGCCGGCGCAGCTCAGCACGAACAAAGCGGCGAGCACCGAGCCAAGTGACTGCAAGCGATTTCCACGAAACGTCATGGCGCGGACCTTAGGAGTGCGCCGCATTCGCGTCCAGGTCAGCTCTCGAACTCCCAAATTAAAAAGGGTCGCCCGGTCGTTTGGAGGGGGGAGACACGACCGGGCGGCGAACAACCGGAGGAATTATGGGGGGGGTTCCACCGGCAAAATATGTTGTTTTTCGTTTCGAGAGCTGTTTCGTCTTCAGCACCTACAATCTAAAGATAAGGACTGAACGCGTCAATGGTAGCGGTCGCTCCAGGTCCCGATTTGCAGTGCACTAGCTCACAGTTCTGTTCGAAAAAAGATGTGAGCCGACGGCGCCGGCGACGCTGCCGAACAAATCGGCGACGACATCGTTGAGCTCGGGCGATCGACCGGGCACGAGCGCCTGGTGGATCTCGTCAGACAGGCCCCAGAGCACGGAAACAAAGACAGCAAACGCTGCCGTCCGCCAGGCGGGGGCGGAAGGCCAGCTCTGCCTCGATGCTGTGGCGCAAAGCCAGCCGAGCACGGCGTACTCGATGAAGTGGATTCCCTTGTCGCGCAGCGGGATGTGCCGGATGCCTGGAACTTCAACCTGAAACGACGAAATCACGAAAATGAGAGCCATGTACAGAAGCGCAAAGCGCCACGCGCGAAGGCTCTCCCGAAGCGAGCCGCTATTCAGGTCACGCCTCCAGCGCCGAGCACCGAGAGACGCGTGCGCGGGCCGCGGTCGCCGAGCCCCTGCGCGCCGGTCATGTAACCGGAGAGGCTGTGGCGAAACGGCTCGTCGATGGTCACGGGGACCAACTCGCCGGTTGGGTCGTGACCGTCGGGCGCGATCAAATGCACGATCTCGTTTCGCTCGCTGCGCCCTGCGAAGCGCCCAGTGTCGCCTGGCGACCGGCCTTCGACCAGCACCTGCACATCGTGGCCGACCAACGATCGAAGGTGGGCCTGCTGTTGGATTTCGACGAGGGCAAACAGGCGCGCGAGGCGATCGTTTTTCACCTCTTCGGAGACCTCATCGCCGAGCTTGAGCGCGGGCGTATACGGCCGCGGCGAGTATTTAAACGCAAACGCGGCAACGAAGCCGACGCGCCGCACCAGCTCGAGCGTTTGTTCAAAGTCCTCCTCGGTTTCCCCGGGGAATCCGACGATGAAATCAGCAGAGAGCGTGAGGCCGGGTTTGGCCTGCTTCAATGCGTCGGTCCGCGCGATGTATTCCTCCGCCGTGTAGCGGCGCGCCATTCGCCGGAGCAGGCGATCGGAGCCCGATTGCACCGGCAAGTGCACGT
>Ga0265303_10001719_pt1 | contig 13551 bp, 12 predicted proteins | sample Helome_2_FD_192494 | JGI IMG/M metagenome (GOLD analysis project Ga0265303, IMG submission 192494) | Marine sediment microbial communities from subtidal zone of North Sea - Hel_20160317 (Illumina Assembly) | ecosystem: Environmental > Aquatic > Marine > Subtidal zone > Sediment ... | reverse complement strand
CCAGCGCCCGGTGATCGAGTTCCCGGAGAGAGGGGTCGTAAGCCAGCAGCCCCTTGATTTCAGAAGAGAACGCCAACCCGTTGGCATCCGAATGGTAGTAAAACGGTTTTTGTCCGAGGTGATCCCTTGCGGCAAACAGCTCCTGCTTCTGCTCATCCCAGATCGCAAAGCCAAACATACCCCGGAGCGCCTGTAGCAACCGCTTTCCGCGACGGCGATACATCTGCAGTATGACTTCCGTGTCCGAGTGCGTATTGAGCTCGACGCCCTCGTTCAGCAGCTCCTTACGAAGCGCGTTATAATTGTAGATCTCACCGTTGAATACGATGCTCAACCCATGCGCCTTGTCGACAATGGGCTGATGCCCGCCGCCGAGATCGATAATCGATAACCTGCGGTGTCCCAGGATAGCGCCGGCACCTTCATACACGCCCTGGTCGTCGGGACCTCGATGGCTCATTACATCCATCATCCGTCGCACGGACGCCGTTCCGTCAGCGTAATCTCCTACCAACCCGGCAATGCCACACATGGTCTGCTATGAATTCCTGATCGTTGTCGTTATTGATTCGAATCGGCGGAGCCCGGTTCATCAAAGGAGCGCACCACTCGTGCCGGTACTCCCACGGCGACACAACGGGCGGGGATGTCTCGCGTGACGACGGCACCTGCGCCGATGACGGCCTGATCGCCGATATTCACGCCACCGATAATCGTGCAGTTGGCCCCGATCCAGACTCGTTCTCCGATCGTTATTCCGGCGTATTCGCTTTCAAGGGTGCTTGCCCGGTAATCGTGTCCCGTTGTCGTAATGACGGAATTCGGACCCACCTGGCTGTCCTTGCCGACCGTAATTCCCCCATGACCGTACATTTGTACGAAACTGTTCAATGCTGCGCCGTCGCTGATCTCGATACGGCCGTCGAGCCCCGCACGAAGGTAAACCCGGTCCTGCAGCAGGCAGTTCGAACCGATTCTGATATTGGCGCTGTTGACCACAACAGTACCCTCGCCAACGACCGTATTCTTGCCCGTACACCGACGGATCCACCGATAGCTGAACGAAATCCAGGCGATCCTCGCAATGCGAATCAACTCGGAAGGATTGCTGAAAGCGGCGCGCATTAAAATTCGCGCTTTGTGGGGCAGATGATCCATTTACGCGGAGCCCTCCTGGCTTGAGGCACTGGCAGCGCCACGCTCAAAGAGATATAGAATCCCGAACAAAATACTCGATAGGAGTCCGAAGACACGTATGAACAATGCCACGATCACTGCCTCGGCATAGGGTAGGTTTGCCAGGATCGCAGCGACGGCGAACGAGCCTTCTACAATTCCAATTCCGTTAATGGATAAAGGTATCACACCTGCGACGCCGGCAGCTGCGGCGGTGAATCCACTTTCAAAGAACTTCCCCGGCAGCGCGAGTGCCGCGAAAAGCAGGGTGATGGCGAGAATTGCGATCACCTGGAATACGATGGACATACCTATTAGGCCCCAAAGGTGTCTGCGATTGGTGCGGATGACCCGCAGACTCTCGATCAAAGGCTCCAGCTTTCTTACATTGCGAAGTCTGTTGCCAACCTTGGTGAGCAATCCGAACTTCCAGGCGGCCAGCAACACTATCAATGCCACGACGCCCGCAATTGAAACCAGCATCAGTATGTTCTTGTATGGTAGCGCATCGCTCGACACGAGAACCACGGCCGCAAGGTAACCAAAAGCCACAAGCACGATTAGGCCGAGGACCCTTTCGAGGATAATTGCGGAGATGGGATAGGCAGGCCGATCTGCATGCTTGAAAGTCCGGTAGGCACGATATGCGTCACCTCCGATTGCCGTTGGGAGAAAATTATTGAAAAAGAATGCGATGCACAGAATACGCAGCAAATAGCCGAAGGAGTAATCAACACCGTGCAACGTCAACGCTTGTTGCCACTTCCAAGCACTGACAGGATACTGCACGCACAGCAGCACGGTAGCAGTCAACGCAAGTGCCGGATTGAACTGGTGGACGTGAGAGTAGATTTCCGTCCAGTCAACACTCCAGATGAGTGCTGTTATCAAACCGACGCTTACAACGGTTTTAAGTAAGCGCAGCATCGCGGGTGTTCGTAAGGTTGCCGAAGATTTAGTGTATGCCGGTTTGGATTATAAGTGAGGAATAGCGCGCGTCGAGGCTTTTCCGCCGGGTTCGACATAACGCGACTGTTGCCGCAGGCAGCCTGCTGCATTATGCCGTTCGGTGACGGGGGGGCCTGATTGTCGCTCTCGATGCGTGGCCTTGATCGGCGGGCACCTCAGCAGGAGTTTCGTACCCGGGGATTCCGATCAGAATGTGTGGGCTGCCGGTCGAATTGAATAAATTCTTCTATGGATAGGGTCAATCAGATATTCTACAGCCTGCGCTGGAACCATACGCGTCGGGACTGGTCCGACGAGATGAAAGAAGCAAGTTCAGCTTATTGAAAATATTGGGAAAATGGTGAGGCAAACGATGACAACGAGGCCCCGGAGCCTGTTATTGATTCAGCTCGTTCTGCTACTGGCATTCGGTACCTCGACTGCTCAGGAAAACGTGGCGGCCGGCGAAGCCTATGAGATCCAGCCAGGGGATTTGCTCTTCATTTCCGTGTGGAAAGAACCCGAGCTGCAGAAAGAGGTGCTCGTCAGGCCCGACGGGGCAATTTCGTTTCCGCTCAGTGGGGAGATAAATTCGCGGAACAAGACAGTCGAGGATCTACGGATCGAGTTATCTGAACGATTGTCGCGTTATATTCCCGACTTGCTGGTAACGGTGTCTGTACTGCAGATCAACGGCAACAAGGTGTTCGTCATCGGTCAAGTGAACAAGCCAGGCGAGTTTGTCGTGAATCCTCGTGTCGATGTGATGCAGGCGCTGAGTATGGCTGGTGGTACGACGCCATTTGCTGACCTTAAGAACATCCGGATATTGCGTCGATCCCGCGCACAGCAGACAGCGCTGGAGTTCCGGTATGATGAAGTGATTCGGGGGCGCAGCCTCGAACAGAACATTATTTTGGAAAGTGGTGACGTGGTTGTCGTTCCCTGAGCGTAGCGGCAGCCTCGGATCGACTTGTACCGTTGCGGAGGCGATTGAGAAAGATGCAATCTGAAGCCCTTAGCTTCTCCGATTTTCTTGAATTGATACGAAGGCGGTTCGCGATATTCGCGAATACGTTTGTTGCACTGCTGTCGCTGGCGGTTCTGCTGGCTTTCGGTTTGCCTTCGGTCTACGAATCGACCGGGACCATCCTTATAGAACAGCAAAATATCCCTGACGACCTCGTGCAGTCGACGATTACAAGCTATGCTGACGAGCGAATTCAGGTCATATCGCAGCGAGTCATGTCTACCGACAATCTTGCGGCCCTGATCCAACGCCATAATCTCTACAAATATGGAAAAGATGACGAGTCGATCGTTGCCAAGGTGCAGCGGCTGAGGGAGTCGATTCTCATAGAACCCATCAGCGCAGACGTTTTCAACCAGAGCACCGGACGGCCCGGTCGGGCAACAATCGCCTTCACGGTAACCGTTCGACACGATTCGCCTGAAGTCGTACGCGACCTGGCGACGGAGGTCAACGATCTCTTTCTCGAGGAGAACAAGCGGTCGAGAGAAGAGATGACGTTGGAAACGGTCACGTTCCTGGAATCCCAATCGGCTGCTTATCAGAGCGAGATAGATCGAATCGAAGGTGAGATCGCAGACTTCAAGGGCCGCTACCAGGGCATGTTGCCGGAAAACGCTGCTTTTAACTTACAGGCGCTCGAACGGGAAGAGCGGCAACTCATCGAAATCAAGGGCGAAATTCGAACGCTCGAGGAACGCGTTCGCTACCTGCAGGACGAACGCAGAATGTCGATGGCGGAGGCGGGCGGCGCCGTCGACAGGATGGCAGAACTCCTCGAGGAGTACGCCCGGGTCAGTGCCAAGTATTCCGCGAATCATCCCGACGTCCTAAATATCAAGAGACAGATTGAGATTCTCCGCCAAAGCGATTCTGCAACCGAAACCACCGATGCGGCCGCGGCCATTGCCAAAGCCCGAGCGGACCTTGCTGCGGCCCGCGATCGATATTCCGATGATCACCCCGATGTGAAGAATCTCGAACGAACGCTGGCGGCGCTGGAAGCGCAGAGCCAACTCAGTGAGTCCGGTACCGCACTTGTCACGAGTCCGGCTCTGCGGCAGATTGATTCTGAGATTCGGGAAAGGACCGCGACATTGAGCGGACTCCGGCAGACGCAAGCGGCGCTCATCTCAAAGATCACGTCACTTGAAGAAGAGCTCTCGGGTGTGCCAGAAACGGAACGCCAATACAGGATGTTGATGCGCCGCTACGAAGATGCGATAGAGCGCCACGATCAAATCCAGGCAAACCTGGCGACCGCGAGAATGTCGAGCGAGCTCGAAACGGAGCAGCTGGGCGAGAAATTTACGCCGATCGATCCGCCCCGGTTGCCGAGGGAGCCCGCCAGTCCGAACAGGCTCGGCATCCTGGCATTGGGTATTGTGCTTGCCGGTGCGCTAGCTATTGCGGCACTGGCACTCGCTGAGGTTTCAGACGGTAGTGTAAGAAATTCGAGAGACGTCAAGGCGATACTCGGGGTGCCGCCGTTGGTGAGCATTCCGGTGGTCGAGACGCAGAGTGACAGACGCAGACGCTTTATCAGGATATTGACTCACGCATCATTCGCCGGCCTGATGATATCGACCGCAGCAGCCGGCATCCTGTACCTGAGTTAACAGAGGGATCAGACATACCGATGAGGAAGATCGAGAAGGCCCTCAACTGGGCACGGGAAGACCGGCGAGAATCCGGTGGCGAGAGTCAGTCGACGCGACGCCTACGGTCTCAGCGGCCGTCGCCCAGAGACATGCCTCGGGAGAATGTCGGCGCGAACTGGATTGAGACGCTCCACATAGAGCCCGCATCGTCGAGCGAGGATCCCGAAAGTCGCGTGCTGCTCAGCGATGCCCAGGACGAGCGTGTGCGTTCTGCATACAAGATGCTGCGAACTCGCACGTTGCACCGCATTCGTCAAAATGACTGGCATGTAATCGGCTTGACGAGTGCCGTGCAGGGTGATGGGAAATCACTCACAGCAATCAACCTGGCGCTTAGCCTGGCCAGGGAGACGACATTGTCGGTTATCCTGCTGGAACTCGACCTGCGCAGGCCGTCAATGTGCGAGCATTTCGGCGTTGATCCCGCCAAAGGGTTGTCGGACTACCTGGATGGCACGGCCAAGCTCGAGGATGTCCTTTTCCGGCCCGAAGGGACGGAGCGAATCGCAGTACTGCCGAATACCGAGACATATGAAAACTCGTCAGAGATATTGTCTTCGCCCGAGATCGCCGCGATGGTCAACGAACTACGCGGATCGGATCCCGGCAGGATCATAATCTGTGATTTGCCGCCGTATCTCGCAACAGATGACGTACTGGCTTTCACGCCCTTGGCAGACGCGTTCCTTGTTGTTGTAAGCGAAGGGAGAACATCCCGGGACGTGTTGGAAAAAGGGCTGGATATCCTCCAGGAATTACCGCTGCTCGGTGTGGTCCTCAATCGGTCCGAGGATGCCACCACCGGTTACTATTACTAGCTGTCTTTCAGTCGGGTAACAGACAATAGCGCATCCGGGCATGACCTCCGATACCGAGATCAAGATCGTGTTCATGATCGGCTCCGGTCGATGTGGATCGTCGTTCGTGCATGAATTGATTTCGCAGCACCGTCATGTCGGCTTCTTCTCGAACGTCGACGACAATTTCCCCTTCTTGAATTTGAAAGGAACCCTGAACAGCTGGCTATTTCGGTCGCCGCTGGGGAAATTCACGAAAAAGGGACGGCTGCGGTTCGCGCCATCAGAAGCGTACAATCTCATTGGCAGGAAAGTATCGCCGATCTACGTTAACAGCGGCAGAAACCTCCGAGCCGACGACGTTACACCGAAACTCAAGCAATCATTTCGGAAATTCTTCATCGACAGGTATCGCTCGCAGGGAAAACCCGTATTCATTCACAAGTACACGGGCTGGTCACGGGTCGCGTTTTTCAAAGAAATTTTTCCCGAGGCCAAGTTCATTCATATCATCCGTGATGGTCGCGCCGTAGCGAACTCGTTTCTACAGATGGACTGGTGGACAGGCTACCTCGGCCCGGAAAAGTGGTATCTCAGTGAACTGAACAGGGGACAACACGCGCATTGGGAAAAAAGCCGAAGTTCGTTCGTGGTTCTGGCAGGAATCGCGTGGGAGATCCTCGTTCACAGCATCGAAGACGATGCAAACAGGATAGGGCGGGAAAGTGTATGCACCGTTCGCTACGAAGATTTTCTGCAGGACCCGGTCGCAGAAATGCGGAATATGTGTGCGTTCTCCGGTCTCGAGTTCGACAAGGATCTCGAGAAGCGAATTCGCGGCAGTCGGATCGATCCGAGCAGGAAGCAGGCATTCAAGACTGACATGACGCCGTCCCAGGTAGACGAATTGACAACAAGCATAGCCGAGTCTCTGGCGAAATACGGTTATGCAGAATAGGAAGAGTGAGATGACCGATAACGTTCAAGACATCAAGGAAAAAGTAACAAAATTCATCCTGGAGGAATTCCTGCCAGGTGAGCCCGCCGAGAACCTGGATGAGTCAACGCCTCTCATAGAGGGTGCTGTCGTGGACTCGATCGGCATCATCAAACTGGCCGCGTTCATACAGGAGCAATACGACGTCGAAATCGAGCCGCATGAAATGAACGCTGAGTTCCTGGGCACTATCGCCGATATAGGTAATATCGTGCAGGCCAAGATCACCGCCGCCTGAACAAGAGTCACGCAAAAGTCTGGTTCTGATATGGCGATCAAGATCGAACGCTTGAGACCCGAGCACCTGGCCGCGGTCAGGGTATTGCGTCAATCCCAAAGTACCGGGGAGTGGCCTGAAGAACTCTCGGAGGAGTTCTTCCATTGGCGTTACGCATCCCGGGGAGAGTCAGAGACACTACTGGCATTCGACGGCGAGCTTTGCGTCGCGATGCTCGACTCGCTGTTCCACGAGTATCGCCACGGACAAGCCATCGTTCGTGTTCGTGAACCCTGTGAGTGGCTGTGCCTGCCTGAATACCGCCCGCAGGGTCTTGGTCTCAGGCTTATGGGCACCTTCATGAAGGAGCCGGAGCCAATGTTCGCGATGGCGGGAACCTGGATGACGCAGGACATACTTCCGGCATTAGGCTGGCAAAAGTTACAGGATACCGTCAACTACACGCTGCCGCTGAAGAGTGGGGCCCTTGCAGAGTCGTTGTTCGGCAGGCTTCGTATGCCGCCGGGCAAACTGCGAACGCGACTGGCCCATACTGTGTCTGTTCCCGTCTGGCATCGATCTTCAAGAGCGCCGACAGCCGACAGTCGCGTCTGCGAGCATCGTATTGGCAATTCTTTGCCGGTCGTGGAACCGAGTTCGGAATACGCGCTCTCCTGCATTATCAGTCAGTGGGAACCTGCATGGTTGGACGATGCACCGGCCGACATGGGTGAGTTTGTCTGGCTCGCGGGCTACTCAGGCAATGATCCGGTCGGCCTGACCGTCAGCCGGCTTTTCAGTCGTAACGGCGCACTCGAGGCAAACATGCTGCACGTGCAGGCCAACAGCCGTGCGCCCGAGATCTTTGCGTGGCTTGTGACGGAGACTGCGAGGCTGCTCGCCCGCCGTGGTGCTGCCAAGGTCGCTTGCAGGGCATCGTGCCCGGTATTCTCAGGCGAATTGCGGCGACTAGGTTTCGTCGAGCGATCGCGAACGCCCGCGTTCTGGTGGAAAAGCGATCGCTCCAGGCTGAGTGGCCCGACCCACCTGACGCTGTGGCGTGGCGATGAGTTGATTCGGCCGTACCCGACACCCTAGGTAGCACCGCTGCCGGGCGCGATCGCCGTGCGCACGGACCGCAGGATTCTGAAAGTGATCTTCTCCCGCACGAGCAACAGCGCACCGCCGTACGCAAGCAGCATGGTCGGCAACGTGACCAGCAGCTGCATCAGTCCCTCAAGTTCAGAAGCCCCGGCGAGTTGCAGGCCGGCGAATCCGCCGATGATTGCCAGGGCGAGATAGGCGACTATACGTCTTATTATGAGCATCGCGGAGAATTTGGGCAGAATGAACGCGAGAATAAACGCCATAACCAATGTCATCAGTGCGGCGAGCGCCGAATGTGCAAGCGTGAGCCCGAAAATTCCGTAGGTCTGACTCAGGTAACGGGTCATGAAGAAGAAAGCCACGGTACCCAGTGGCATCGTAATCAGCGGAATGTCGATTCGATGCATTGCATAGAACGAGTGTGACAGCAGCTTGACGAGGCCCTGGAATACGATGGTTGCGGTTGCTCCGAGCAATGCCAACACGGTTAGTGCGGCCATCGAGTCGGTGAATTCACCGCGCAGGAAAAGTACGTCGATCAGAGGTTCCGCATTCAGCGCGATCCATACGGCGACGGGCATTACGATCAAGGGCACAGCGGAGAGCGCATAATTGTAGATATCCGCGAGTTTATCGACATTGCCCTTTGCAACTTCACGGGCAGAACGTGAAAACACGATCATCTGTACGCCCATGAGCGATGTATCGAAGATCGGCCTGCATATCTTCAATGCTATTGACATGGCGGCGATAGCTCCCTCGCCGAGCAGTGAGCCATAGTACTGCTGGATGGGACCGCGAAGGCGTGCGATGAGCCCGCTGCCTGTGAGCAGTGCCGAGTTGGTCAGTATCTTGCGCACGTCCTGATTCTTCAGGTCGATGCGCGGCCGGAAACGATACGGCAGTCCGTAAGCGAGGACCAGGGTTGCCATTACGTGGCCCGCAAGGAAACCCATAGGCAACGCGTAGACGTTGCCGACGAAATAACCGCCTGTGACGAAAACGAGCAACATGAGCGGCAGAAACAATCTCGAGAATGCAACGCGATTATAATTCTCGTCGTGCTGCCAGACATACTGATGGAAGTTGTTGATTGTCATCAGAATTATTGAGGGTGCCTGGATGGCGAACATGCGTGCCGTGACCTCGACATCCTCGGCACTGAATCCCGGAAGCAGAAACGTAAAGATCGGGTGGGCAAATACCAACAGCGCGATGACTGTGGCCGTGGCGACGAGTGTGAGCAGTGTTACAACGACCGATGCCATGTGGCCGGCATCGTCCGGCGACTCGTGGTAGCGGGCCGCGTAGATGGGCATGAAGTTCTTACCGAGGTAATCCACGATAAGAAACATGAAAAGAGACCCCAGGATTGCCGCAGCAAAATAGGCGTCGACAGCGCGGCTAAGCCCGAAGAAGCCACCAATAGCAATGTTGTTCAGAAACCCGATGAAGAGCGAAACGAAAATGATGGCGTTGACCGAGAACAGTTTTCGAACGTTCGACATAGTTGATTGGTGCTGGAGATGAGCCGGGAGACGAGGGGTTTTGCCGGACTTCGAGGCCGACTCTTTTCAGCCGTCAATCGGTCCCGATGAAATAGTGAATGCGCCCAGTATACTGGCATTCGAGGCGAAAAAAGTTGCGTATTATCAAAGATGTTCTGCCCGGATTCGCTCACCATACGACCCGCGCCGTGACTTTTGTCAAATAGATCAGCGACGTCGAAAACAGGGGATATCGACGAGCAGACGTGACCCAGTCATAAGGGACCGCAAAACCGATCAGGCAAGCACCCAACCAGCATGCGATCCCGAATGTCGGCGTCAGAGAGCGAGTGCTCGAACAGCCGAGTATTGTCAGTCGGAATTGCCCGATTTTCTCGTTACGAAATACACGCCGATAACAGTTAGTAAAACACCGACAACAGTGCCCATTATCTGCTGCTTTCCAAATCCGGCATGGTCACCAATTCCGATGACATCCGCAAGCAATGACGCCAGCAACAGACCTACGCCGACAACCAGCAATACGACATTCGCGTTGATGCGATTCATGATCTCACCTCTTGCACGGGTGGTAATCATGATTCTAACAGCAGAGGGTCTTTGCTGCTTTCTAATCAACGAAAACAACGTACGCGCTTGACCGAAATTGGCGCGTTTTGTCGAACCCGAGCTTGCCTCCAATTGCCTTGCGGGCAGACGGTCAAAACGAAACGACCCGCACAAGGCGGGTCGTTTCATTTTGAATGGCGTCCCCAAGGGGATTCGAACCCCTGTTACCGCCGTGAAAGGGCGGTGTCCTAGGCCTCTAGACGATGGGGACACAGGACGTTGTCTCGTGAAGTAGTGGTGGAGCTAGGCGGGATCGAACCGCCGACCTCTTGCATGCCATGCAAGCGCTCTCCCAGCTGAGCTATAGCCCCACGAGGGCGTGGACTTTACGTAGCCAGACCGATGCTGTCAAGGATAATGCAATTGTCACAAAAAGCGCTTTAAAAACATTAGCTTGCCGCCGCTCGACTCGCGATGAAATCGATAGCTGTCGTCAGCCTGGCCAGCGTTCTGTCGCGACCAACCAGTGCCAGTGTTGTGTCGATCGGCGGCGAGACGGGGCCACCCGTAACCGCTACCCTAAGCGGCTGCCCCAGCTTGCCCATGTTGATCTCGTGGGCGCTAGCTGTGGCCTCAATTGCAGCTCCGATAGCCTCGGCCGACCAATCTTCGATCGCTGCGAATCTCTCGGCGACATGTTTCATGGGCTCGAGTACCACGAGCCGCAGATTCTTTTTGGCGGCCTTCGCATCAATCTCATCGAAATCCTCGAAACAATAGCGGCAGCTTTCGGCCATTTGCACAAGGGTCTCGGCCCTTTCGTGAAAACCGCTCGCGACCGCCGCCGGATCGGGACCATTTGTCGGATCGATCCCGGCTTTTACCAGGTAGGGGAGAAGCCGTTTTCCCAGTTCCTCAGGCGTCATGGCGATGATGTGCTGCTGATTGAGCCACACGAGCTTCTCCGCATTGAATGCCGAGGCCGACTGGTTGATATTCGCGATGTCGAAGTGCTCGATCATCTCGTCGACGGAAAAGATCTCCTGGTCGCCATGCGACCAGCCGAGGCGAACGAGATAGTTGATCAATGCTTCCGGCAAATAGCCCTGCTCACGATAGTCACGGACATCAATCGCACCGTGGCGCTTCGACAACTTGGCGCCGTCCTCGCCGAGGATCATTGGCAGGTGCGCATAGACGGGCGGTGTTACCCCAAGCACGGACAGCATGTTCATCTGCCGCGGCGTGTTGTTCAGGTGGTCATCGCCGCGAATGACGTGTGAAATGTTCATGTCGAAGTCATCGACGACGACGCTGAAGTTGTAAGTCGGGATACCGTCCGACCGGACGATGATGAGATCGTCGAGCTCGGCGTTCTGAAATACCACTGTACCGCGCACGCAGTCGTTTACGACGACCTCACCGTCGAGCGGGTTCTTGAATCGGATGACCGGAACTACGCCGTCACGCGGCTCTGTGCGGCTACGGCAGCGCCCGTCATAACGAGTCTTGTCGCCAACAGCCCGTTGCTGCTCCCGAAGCTCAGCGAGTTCCTCCTTGGTGCAGTAACAACGGTAGGCGTCGCCGGACGCCAGTAGCTGCTCGCTAACCTCACGGTATCGTTCCAGTCGCTCCGTCTGGTAAAAGGGCCCCTCATCAGCGTTGAGACCGAGCCACGACATACCATCCAGGATGGCATCGACATTTTCCTGCGTAGAGCGTTCGCGGTCCGTGTCCTCGATCCGCAGTACGAATTTACCCCCTTCGTGGCGAGCCCACAGCCAGCAGAATAGTGCGGTTCGGACGCTGCCAATGTGGAGGACACCAGTGGGACTGGGCGCGAATCGGGTACGAACGATCATAGTGGTGGTGCCTGAGAAAACGGAGGCACGGGAGTTTACCAGAAGCCGGTCGTTCTTCTAGGCAGATATACGACAAACGTGGGCAGCAGGCGTTGCTATTTGTTGGCTACCTTTACCGACAGCGTCTGTTGGAGCCCCGATTCGAAAACCAAAGTCATGTCGACGGTTTGACCGGTGCGCAGGTGGTCATGCGGGCCTTTCATCATCAGGTGCTGACCGCCGGGCTCGAAACGAACCTGGCCGTTCGGCGGTATCACGAGGTTATCCAGCTGGCGCATCTTCATCGCGCCGTCAATAACAGCCATCTCGTGCATTTCGACAGTGTCGAATGCGTCGCTCTCGACACCGACAAGGGTGATCTCATCCGCGCTGACGTTGATCAGCGTCATGTATCCCGCATTGGCCTTGGCAGCCGGTTTTGCCTCGCGCACCCAGGCGTTCATGATGCCGACCAGGTCCTCGTTCGGGGCGCCGCTGTCTGCTGCGGTCCCGGACGATGCGTTATCGGGCGATGATTCGCCGTTGATGCGCCTTGTCTCCGACGCGATATAGTCCAACAGTTCCGTTGCTTCCTGCTGATTGAGGCGAAGATTAGGCATCGCCAGGTCGTTGTAGCTCGCCTTCAGGGCGGTCGCGACAGGATCGCCTGCGGCCAGCATCTGGTCCGGAGCGCGCAACCAGTTCAGAAGCCAGGTCGGATCCCGCTGCTCCGTGACACCCACCAGGTCCGGCCCCAACGCGTCATCAGGCTCGTCACCGGTCAGCGTATGACAGATCGCACAGCGCGTGCGGAACAGCTGCTCGCCTCGAGGAATCGAGCGCAGCTGCGGAGCGTCGGCGTAGTTGCCGCCTTTGGGCGGTGCTTTCCAGTCAGTAAGCCAGTTGCCGATCTGGTCGGCAAGAACATACGGATTCTCAAACGGCGAACGCTTCATCCACCGCCCCGTCGTCTGATTGCCAATAATCATATTGACATTGTGATTGTTGGAGCCGTCCTGGATCTCCTCAATGTACAAACCGAGCTTCTTGCGCAGCTCGGTGATGTCGTCATCGTTGCCGGTAAGAAACGTCCAACGCGCGCCGAACATCTCCTTGTATTCTTTCAGGACCTCGGGCGTGTCATGGTCGGGATCGATGGTTATCGAGTAGAAAAAGACGTCCTGACCGAGCCGATCGCCGAGCACTTTCTGTACCTGTACCAGCTGCGCGGTTTCCATCGGGCAGACATCGACACAGGTCGTGTAGATGAAATTGATCAGTACAATCTTGTCTTCGATCAGGTCATCGAAAAATCGCCTTGACTCACCGTCCTGCGTGATCAGCTCGACGTTGGGAAAATAGTCTGCTCCCCAAACCGCAGCAAAGCTGGTGGGCGCATGGCCCACCAGCATGCTGGCAGCGATCGGTAGCCACAGGAGCTTCCGTATGCTGTTTTTCATTACTTGCCTGCGTTCCTCGCTCTGTGGATTGCCGTGTCGATCGTCAACGGTGTCGGGCAGTTGACGACATGCGGCGATTCCAGGTTGTCGAAGTTGTAGTTGTTCGTTCCCATGTTTGGCGGTGGCGGGAACTCGACGACTTCGAGCAGGCCGTCCTCACGCAGCTCCTTGATCTCTTTCAGGCCCTTGACGACGCCGACACTGCTCTCGGCGGGGACAAGCCAGTGGGCGAAGCCGATGTGCCACATCGGGCTGTAGTC
>Ga0265303_10001718_pt1 | contig 13552 bp, 14 predicted proteins | sample Helome_2_FD_192494 | JGI IMG/M metagenome (GOLD analysis project Ga0265303, IMG submission 192494) | Marine sediment microbial communities from subtidal zone of North Sea - Hel_20160317 (Illumina Assembly) | ecosystem: Environmental > Aquatic > Marine > Subtidal zone > Sediment ... | reverse complement strand
AATGTCTGCGGATCAGGTGATCGAACTACCCACCGCGATGATCGACAACAACCTGGCTGCGCTGAGAGACAGAGTATCGATTTCGTTCGGCGGCCGCGATGTGGGCCGGATGACCGCCCAGGTCGTTCAAGTCGGTGTTCTCGAGAGTGGAGAATTCGCATTCGTTACTCACTCACACGGTCCGGCCGATGGAACCTATGGGTATCTCTACGCGAAAACGAACAACACCTGGCGCCTGGTGAGAAATGAGGACTGCCACCGGTTCGACTCCTGCTATTTTGAAGATGTTCTAAGCCACTCGATGCACGAAAGGCCAAATAGCATGGCCGCCTGGAGTCCCGAAATGCGTCGAAACCCATACTTCTTCAATAAGTCAGAAACGACCGTGATGGACTATGACTACTTCAGTTGGAATGGGGTGATTACGCTCAATATCGATGGGCAGCAATTGCAGTTGCACTACGGCAAAGGTGAAAGCACGCATTGTGCAGAGGACTGCGTTTTTTCAAGCGGCTTGAGCCTTGCATTGCCTGATCGAGACGCTGAGAAGATTGCGAAAATTAGCGGAAACAATGCAATTGTCGATCGCTACGCCCTCGTGTGGACGCGACAGCCAAATCGAAGTGAGCTAGTTGATCTCGGTACCGGCAAGAGCGTTTTTGGCGAATTTCAGATAGCCAGCTGGTTGTACTAGAAGTCTGCCCGTTACCGGCCCGACTCAGTGCGAACTTTGGGTAATGCGCCGATCGATCTGCAGGCCATTCTATTGAATGCGCAAATTCTCATTCGATGATGGACCCTGACGCCAAATGGAGACACCCTGTGCTTGAGAAAAACTACTTTATAAACAGTTACGTGAAGGCATTGTGGGATTACCGCGATGGCATGCGCGGCAACGATTAGACATCCGCGGAAGCGCGGCGTTAGGATTCGCGCCGTGCCGGAGAGCCGCCGCCCTCTGGCAATCACGTTTGGGCAACGGACATAGGACGAATCGATGAAAAAGCTACTACTACTGCTCGTGGCGTTGTCTATTCAGACAACAGCTGCAGCGCAATCCAGTCAGCAACAGCTGTCAAGTGATCTCAGCTATTCCTTCGCCGAGCTGCGTTTTGTCGATGTCGACGACAGCGGTGGCGACGGCTTTCGGTTGGCCGGGTCCTACGAGCTCGATCGGCAGTGGATTCTCGTTGGCGCACTGACCGCACTGGATTTCAACAACAACGTTGATTCAACACTGTTGGAATTTGGTGGTGGCTACGTGTGGAATTACTCGGAAGACTTCGACCTGGTCAGCACACTCCGCTTGGTTCGGGCCGAGGTGGATACACCAGGTGGTGACGCCGATGATTCGGGCTTCGCGTTTTCGGCAGGCGCCCGCGGTTTTCTGGCGCCGCAATTCGAGATTCGTGGCTCAGTGAACCATATCAACCTCGATAACAGCGACACGTATCTGCAACTTGCGGGCGATTACTACTTTAGTAATCAAATAGCGGCCGGCGTAAGCCTGGACTTTGCCGGTGATACGGACAGTTTTAGTCTTGGTGTTCGGTGGTACTTCCGTTAGCCCTTGTATTCATTATGCGCATTTACTGGTTGAGCGATACTCGTCAGGTCTGGGCCACGCTTTCGGTAGCCCCAGTACGTGGATTTCCGTGGCGAATCGGTAGTGTGACCAGAGGTCCCGGAAATCCCGGAGCTCGATAGACAAGTCGCGAAGCATACGCCGGTGAGCGATCAACGCGACAATCCCGGCGCAGAAGAACGTGGCGCGCCACGAGGCCTTGAAGAGCGCACGGCTGAATGGCGTATCAGCCTGGCGCTCAAGAAACGCGCTATGAAACTGCATGTGGCTATGCTTGTCGCCGATGAGCTGGACGACCGTGTCTCGCATTCTGCATGGCGGCAGACGCGTTGCGATAAGCCGGTAATGGCACAGCCCGACGACTTCAGCAGCGAGCAGCACCAAGACTTTGAACCGCAGGCCGATAAGCCTCCGACCAAAAACGAACAGTCGCGCAGCCCAGCTCCTGTGTATTAGCTGGCCGCCCATTATGCGGACACAAACGGCCAGTTGATTGGCATGTCGACGCTCCTCGGATACGAACAAGTTGACTGCTTCCGAGTAATCATCGTCGATCCCACTTAGCCGGCATTGCCGAGTCTGCTCAACGATACTGCCGCCGCCGGTTGCACCCAGCTGAAACACAGCGAGCGAGTGTGCCAGCGAGCGCGGCAGCCGTGTGTAGTCGAGGTCCGCGTCGAGCGGTGCCAGCGGTCGGTCTGCCCTGCCCTGAAACAGGTCCTGCCAGGTTTGCCAGTTGGAATATATTTTGCTCATAATGCTGCTCCGGGTTGCTACGATTCCCTTTGTACCGGCCGCATCTGGCAATTCCGGGCACAAAATGTGGCGAATTCGGGCAGCGTCGTGCGTGAATTAGTCAGGCATCCTTTCCCTACGATTTAACAGACCCCTTATGTGACCTGTGTCGCAGGTATCTTGGACGGGCGAGCCAACCACACACCTCCGTCAGGCCCCAGTTAGTGGTGAAATGGCGCCATCAGCGTAATCGGAAGTGTGTTTTGATGTTCAAGCTTGGCAAAAAACGGCGAGAGAAACTCGGCATCACCTACTTCGGTCTACACGGCCATGAAGTTGCCTTGCTCGAAAGCATGATGGAAGGTGCACAGGATTTATCTGCTGACTACGAAATACGCGACCCGAACCAGGCGGGCACATGCAACATTGTGGTCGTCAACCGAGACAGCGAACTCGCAACGTCGTGGTGGAAAAACCTCCAGAAACGGAATCCATCGGCAGCGCCGATGTTTCTAACTGATTCGAAACAATCACCCGACGACAGCGCCTACTGCAAACGCCCGTTTTCGCCATCCTTCCTGCAGTCCGCATTCCAGGACTTCCTCAGCAAGAACGCTATTCATGGCGTTAATCAGCGTAGCTAAAACGGACCGACACGCCCCCATAAACACTGCGATCCGGGCCAGGTTCGAAATAACGGCCACCAAACGCGTTGATACGCACGTTTGCCGTGTAGTCCGTATCGAAGACATTGCTGATTCCGATAAACGGCTCAATATCGAGCTTGCCAACAGACTTCTTTAGACCGATGCGTACGTTGGCGACAGTCGCGCCGCTAACCACTGCAGAATTGGCGTTGTCCGCGAAAAGATCATCCGTATACAAAGCATCGACAGCTGCGAAGAATCCTGACTCGTGTGCATACGAAACATCGGCGTGTAGGAACGTGTCGGGAATCCCCGGCGTCGTGTTGCCCGAATAGTCGTTGCCGTTACCGTCAACGAACGTCTCAAATTCGAACTGTGACCAGGTATAAGCCAATGCCAGGCTTAAACCGGGCACCGGCTCAGCGCTTACCGAGAGTTCTATGCCGCGACGCTCGGACTTGCCCGCGTTGGCGAAAAACTCACGATCCGGACTGGACGCAATCTCGAACGGAATCAGTTCGTCATCAACGTCGATCTTGAAGACCGCCAATTCGTACCGGGTGTTTTCGAATAGGCCGCCACGAAGACCCAATTCGTAGCTGGTGCTCTTCTGTGGCTCCAGGCTTGGATTGAATCCGCCACTACCATCCGGATTGGCAAACTCGGTCGTTGTCGGCGTTTCGAATGCCGTTGCGATACTGCCGTACAAGGCGTGGCGGGCGCCGACGTCGTAGAGGAACCCGACACTCGGGCTGACATCATAGATCGACCGTGTACCGGAGTCATTGCCGTCCGTCAGGAACGCGTCCGCAACGTCAAACTCGATGTCGTCGTATCGCAAACCCAACGTCACTCTGAGCAGCTCCGATACGCTAATCTCATTCTGCACAAAGAACCCCGTGCTCGTTACGCGTTCAAGTTGGTCGAAAGCGAGGGCACCCTGGGACCCGTTATTGTTATCGAATCGTTGCCGGTCATCGCGCTGCCGATCATGGTCAAATCCGGCTACCAGACGATGCGAAATGTTGCCGAGCCTGAAGCCTCGTGTGTAACTGATGCCGCCCCCAGCAAAGGCACGATCGAATGTAACGATGCCACCGGCAGTAAAAGGCAGGCGATTGCGAAAATCGCGTGCGAGGTAATAGCTACGTGCCCTGAGTTCGCCGCCATCCGGGAACGAATGTTTGAGACTGACGCCCAGCTTTTGCTGGTCGAGCGCCTCTCCTGCGTCGAAATCTACATTGCGATCACGGGCGCCACGCGGGTTCGCAGCAGCGTCGGCGCGCGTTACGCCGCCCGGGTCGTTCGATATCGGCTGATCGGTCGCGCTGAACGTCCATCCTACTTCCGTGTTGTCGCTGAAGCGAAACAGGAAGCGGCTGTTCAGCTGGGTGTTTTCGGCTTCGCTGTGCTCGCGGTAACCGTCAACCTGCAAGTCAGAAAGGCTGATGAGATAGTCCAGTCGCCCCACTGCTCCGGCCGTCTTGACCTGGTACTTGCGATAACCATAGTCACCTATGGCAACACGTGCGTCCGCATAGGGTTCCGCAGCACCCCGTTCAGACAGAATACTGATGACCCCACCCGCCGCGTTGCCGTACAACGCGGACGCCGCACCACGTAACACTTCGATCTGCTGTACAGAGGCAAGGTCAATGCTGTCGACCTGGCTTTGCCCATCCGCCAGCGTTTCAGGAATACCGTCCACCAGGATCTTGATGCCGCGGACGCCGAAGTTGGATCGCGATCCGAAGCCGCGTATGGCAATTCTCAGGTCCTGCGCGAAGTTGTAGCGATTCTGAAAGAAAACGCCAGGCACGCTTGCGAGTGCCTCGTCGAGCGCCAACTGCTGACGTGCATGTTGTATATCATCGCCGAACGCAACGCTGATGGCAGCAGGGACCCTGCCCGCTGCCTGCTCCAGGCGCATGGCCGTGACGATGATCTCGTTGATTTCATCGTCCGGCTTGACGTTCGCGCTGTCACTGGCAAGCGCATTGCTGCAGGTCGCGCTCAGCAGGCACGCGAGCGCGAGTTTCGAAATACCGGCATTCACTGACTCGGCGTCAATTTGAGCAGCCGCCCTTCCCCCTCACGAGATTCGTCTTCAATCACCCACAATGCGTCATTCGGCCCCTGGTAGATGCCACGCAGGGGTGCTCCCATAGGAAAGCGCTCGGCTTCTGCGGCACCATCAGCGTCAATCTCGACACGAATAATGGCCCTCGAGGACAGCCCGGCCATAAACAGGTTGCCATGCCATTCCGGAAACACGTCGCTGCTGTAGGTCATGATATTTCCGGGCGAGATTGTCGGCGTCCACCACAGGACCGGTTCTTCGAAGTCGGGGTTCGTGTCGTGGTCTGGTATCGGGCGACCGTCATAGTGCTCACCATTCGAAACGAGCGGATAGCCGTAGTTGGCGCCGCGCACAATGCGATTTAGCTCGTCACCACCGGCCGGGCCCATTTCCGCCACCCATAACTGGCCATCAAGATCGAACGTCATCCCCAGGGGATTGCGATGCCCCAGTGACCAGATTTCCGGGTACACACCCTCGTCATCGACGAACGAATCGACGCTGTCGTAATCGACGAAGGGATTGTCATCAGGGATGCTCCCGTCGTCGTGCAGGCGCACGATCTTCCCGATATTGCTCTGCATGTCCTGTGCCGGCGTGAACTTCTGGCGATCACCGGAGGAAATCCAGAGATAACCATCATCATCGAAGGCGATGCGGTGTCCGTAGTGCCCGTAGCCGACCAGCTTGGGGTACTGGCGCCAGACAACATCAAGCCCCGATAAGGTGCCGCCGCGCTCAGTCAGGTTCAGTACGCCTCGGGCGACGGCCGCACCGCGCGTCCTGCCGGGTCCTCCCTCCACATAGCTGACGTAGATCAGTCCGTTGTTCGCATAGTCGGGATGCAGAACAACATCGCCGAGACCGCCGTGACCAAGGTAGTCCACGTCCGGCAAGCCTCGAATCGCACCCAGTGATTTACCGTCCTCTGCGACGACCGCAAGACGGCCCTTCTTTTCCGTCACCAACATGCGCCCGTCGGGCAGGAAGGCCATCGCCCACGGCTCGTCAAATTCTGTAACCGTGGTTACCTCAAACGGCAGGTTGCTCTGCGCGTGCGAGCAGGTCATCACCAGCACGGCGATTGTCAGTGTCAGTAGTTTTCGCATCTTTGACGCTTCCGGAAGGCGAATGGCCCATTACCTTAGCCAAGTTGCCTACATGAGACCAGTGATACTGCGATGAGGTGTGCACGAGATGCGTTGAGCGGACAGTGCGCCTGTGCGGTGACTAGTGGACCCGCCATATGACATTGCCGACGTCATCGGCAATCAGCAATGCTCCGGAACCATCCAACGCCATTCCGGCCGGGCGTCCGCGAGCATTCCCATCCAGGTCCAGGAACCCGCCTACGACCTCCTCGGGCTCGCCTGTCGGTTCCCCGTTTGCGAATGGGATGTAAATAACGCGATACCCGGACACGGGTTGCCGGTTCCAGGATCCATGCTGACTAACAAACATGCCGCTGCGCCATTTCTCCGGTAGCGCACTTTCGTAGGAGAACTCGATATCAAGTGACGCGGTATGCGCGCCGAGCGCATAGTCAGGGATTCTGGCAGCAGGGTGGCTACCTGGCCATCGAGGATCCAGATCCGGTTGCGGTTTATTGCCAAAGTACACCTGCGGCCATCCGAAGAAATCTCCCTTATGCACAGACGTGGCATAGTCAGGGACCAGGTCACTTCCAAGCTCGTCTCGCTCATTGACGACTGTCCAGAGTGTATTGGTCGAGGGCTCAATCGCCATGCCATTGGGATTTCGGAGCCCATGCGCAAAGAGTTCGAGTTCACCCGACTCGAGATCCAGTCGATGAATCGCGGCGCGACCTTGCTCCACCTCTGGCCCACACTCTCCGACATTGCTGTTTGAGCCGACTGTAATGAACAGACTGCGATTGTCAGAAGACGGGAGAATGTTCTTGGTCCAATGGTGGTTCTTGCCGGCCGGTAGCTTGGCGATCACCTCTGGCGACTCCCTCGTGGTCGTTTGTCCACGCTGGTAGGGAAATCTCACCAATGCGTCAGCGTTCGCGATGTACAGGTAATTCTCGATAAGGGCCATGCCGAACGGCGAATGGAGTCCCGCCGCAAACACGTGGGACTCGTCGGCCACGCCGTCGCCGTCGATGTCACGATGCAGTGTGATGCGATCGGCACTCGGCGTTCTCGCACCGCTGTAATTCAGGACGACGCCTGCTGCGAAGTTCTTGAATTCGCTGCACAGTCCAGAGCCCTCGGGTGCATTGCTTTCGGCAACCAGCACATCGCCATTCGGCAAGACATACAGCCAGCGTGGATGATCCAGGCCGATAACGAATTCGTTGATTTCCAGGTCGTCGGCAGGCGACGGCATTTCATTCGATGGCCAGCCGACTGCTTTGGCCGGTCTGACTATCGGGACGAGGCTCTTGTGAGGCTCGACCAGTTGCGGCGATGGACCGTAGTCTTCCTTTTCGCCGAGAACAGTTGCCGCCGGAAACAGAAACTGCAAAGCGACGACAGCGATGACCGCTGTTACCAAACCAATCAGGAGTAATAGAATTTTTCCACCCATATTACTGTGAATCCTTATAGCTCGGTTGGCCCAGTCGAGTCCTGAGTCCATAACATTGTGCGGATACTTCGAATTGTGAGGTGGGTCCTCCCGATCCGCTCTACAGACCTTCAGAATGTGACACGAGGATTCTCGATCCCACCTGGAGGCACAATATGAAGGACATTATTGCAGGCATCGTCCTGATCGCAATCGGCCTTTTCATGGGCAGTTCGTTCTTTTACGGCGACTTTACCCTGTTCAATATCATCTTCGACGGCCTTGGCGTGTTATTTATCGGCAAGGGAGTGTTCGGAATGATGGGCGATAGCGCCACCTAGAATCACGACGCTGTATTGCATCTCTCGAGCTAATTCTTGCTCTCGTCATCGCTGGCTTCTTCAATTTCCGGATCACCGAGCAACTCTTCGGGCTCATCTGTCTCCATGACTGCGTCGATTTGTGTCCCGCAATCCCAGCCCCACCCTTCGAGCTTTGTCACGAATGCCGTCGCTTTTTCCTGACAATAGGTCGGATCGTTCTCCGCTGACCACAATTCTTGTTGCTCACCGGGCATCTCAGTGTCTTTGAAGTAACGCACGCTACAAGGAACCTCAACGCCTGGTTCGTGAGCGATTTCGACACGCCGCTGCATGTCGCCATACGTGCACTGATACTTGCCCGAATCCTGTGCCATGGCGAACGCCGGTAACAGTGCTGCCATCAAGACGCAAATAATACGTTGTTTCATTTTCAGCTCCCTGAAGTGAGAATTGCTTACTCCGGATTGTAGCTACATTCCTGTGCTTTTGTCGGTGCGCGGAAAGCACAGCTATAGTCTGACTCAGGCAGAAACCTGGCCAAATTTGATCTTCAAACGTCCCTTCGCAAGAGTTTGTTTGCCCTCTCCCTGAAGTGTGTAAAGGATCGCTATCTTCTTTCGCTTCATCCGGGGTGCCACAGCCATCCGCAACTCACACCTGAATGCCTGCGTCGGATCACCAGGAGAAAGTCGGTCGATGCTGCCCCGTACCATTATCGCGTCGTCGCGACGCTCAATGTTCGGGTAGCCCGCTTTCCTGGCTTCATTCTGTGCGCGCTTGTCAAATGGGCTGGTATGGATGCGATCGACCACATCGAAACCCGGTAATCGCGGAAAGCCGAGAGTGATGCTTACATTCTCGACAGGCTCTGAACCCTTGTTACAAACACACAGATTCAGCCGCAGAGCTTTCTCTTCAAAGAAATAGTGGTCATTGGCCTCGGCCAATACGGTTGCGGTTCCTTCAAGTTCCCTGATCTCTGTATCGGAGGCGCTTTCGTCGGGTTTCGTCGCAGGATTATTCTCCTGCAGTCCCCCTATTCGCAAGATTCGGGTGGTTACCGTTCCGATCTTTTCTCTTATGGTCTTTTTCAGGTCCGATGGCTGCCTGGCTTCCTGCACCTGCTCTGGGAAAGGTGGATCTGAAGCATCGGGAATATCCATCTCGAGCAACTCGCAGTCCGGCTCCTCATTGAAACCCACACTGATCGGCGGTGGTTTGCCCATTTTGGCCGGTTTCTTGTCAGCTTCCGATCCGTCGTTCTGGCTCAACTCGTCAGGCCGCACAACAGAGAGCTCCCGACCTTCTCTGATCCAGCACTGGCCCTGAGTCAGCCTCTCGGATTGGCTTTTCGCGACGATATACGGCCCGTCATCGCAACCATCAATTTCGAGGGTGCCGACGAGCTTGCCGTTAATCATGTCGTAGATGAACGCCAGGTGCAGGACAGGTTCGATAAGTGCCGAAATCATCCGATGGGCCTTCTTCAGATCGGCCATGGCGCTCTCGCTGATGCCCACAATGCCGCCACCATCAAGGGCGCCGGAATTGATACCGAACAGGATGTTCCTGGGGCCATCGACATCGGCATTGGCCAAACCAATGACCTCCTGAACCAGTTCTTCCTGGTCATACTCTCGAAACGGGTCGCAAACGAGCAGCTTCGAGGAAGTCATCGGTGATTCAATTAGTTGCTTCAAGAGCATCATTGCGCCTAAAAGTTACCGACGGAAACCTTAAAACTTTCGCTTAACATAAATCTGCGACGTCAGTCCCATTTTGAGACAGCCGCACCTCGGCGTCGCAAATTAGAGACACTTGTTCACATAACGTGCGCATGATACTAATTTTTATCCATATTATTGATGGAGAGCGACATGTTTGAGCGAGTCAAAAATACTGACGACGGCGGCGAATCGTCGGACACAAGTCGGTCCGAATCCGACAAAACCTTTGGAGCCCTTAGGTCCAAAGTAGGCAGTCGCAGCAACGACGTGGCCGTTATCGGCAGTTCTATCCAAATCAACGGTGATCTTCGCGGCGACGAGGACCTGCGCATTGAAGGCAACGTGACAGGCACCGTGGAACTCAAGAACAGCGTCCTGACCATTGGCAAGGAAGGCAAAGTCACGGCTGGCGTCTACGCCAAGTCGATTGCCGTCGACGGTGAGACCAAGGGTGACCTGTATGCAACCGAGCGCGTGAGCGTGCACGTCAATGCCCGCGTCCAGGGCAACATCATCGCCCCCAAGGTCAGCATCGAAGAAGGAGCGCACTTCAAGGGCTCGATCGAGATGGATCCGGCCGCCGTTGAAAAGGCGCTGGCGAAAACGACAACAAGTATGGCCGACAAGCCCGATGCTCGAACCAAGTCCGGAAATCCTGCCAAGAAGGTAGCCGACACGAAGGTGATCCCGCCGGCAAAGTCCGCGTAACAGACGTGCTAGCCTCCCGGCGTTGGGCGAGAAGCCCCGATGTACCGCCGAATGCACCTGTGGCATTTCACGCGCCCCTGTTTCACGATCTCATGGCAAGACTGGATGAGACCGAGCGGCATGTCGTTCTCGATCTGGGTGCTGCGTCGACCTCGATGCTGGCGCTCCTCGGCCAGTGCCGTTGCCGCGTGGAAATTGCCGACCTCGCCCATTTCGGCGGTATCGACCGGCTGAATACGGCTGAACCGGGCCCCGCCCTGCCCGCTGCGGCCAACGCCATGCTGCCGAACCGACTACCCGATGACGCATTTGACCTGGTGTTTTGCTGGGATCTACCAAACTACCTGACGCTAAACGCCCTGTCGGCGCTGATGAGTACGGTCGCGGATCGTTCTCGCCCTGGCGCCGTCGCCCATGCCTTGATCCACTATTCCGAGCGTGACATGTGCGAGCATCCGGGCCGCTTCGTGCCGACTGCAGACGGCGATGAACTGGTCGACTGCCACGCGACGCATGCAACAATCGCAGCCCCACGCTATTCGCCCGAAGATCTGGACAAGGGCATGAGTCCTTTCGTACTCGACCGCGCGCGTCTACTCAGCAACGGTATGCAGGAATTTCTCTTTCGGCTATAGCGACCCGCTTAAGGTATTCTGGCCACCAATCCATCCCTCAGCGTGATCCATAGCCATGAAATCGTCAGTCGTCGTTGTACTCTCCTGTCTCTTATACGCATCCGGTTTCGCACAAGAGAACGTCTCCTCCATCCCGTCGCAGGATGCGTTCTTTAACGCTATCAGCGAGCATTGCGGCAAAGCGTATGCTGGAACGGTCACCGTCGATAACGCAGACAGTGACAGTTTTGCGAACAAGAAACTCATCATGCACGTCAGGCGTTGCAACGAAACACAACTGCAAGTTCCTTTTCACGTCGGCGAAGATGCCTCGCGGACCTGGCTGATTACAAAGACCGGTTCGGGTTTGTCGCTCAAGCATGACCACAGACACAGCGATGGCACGGAGGATGCGCTGACCCAGTATGGTGGTCACACGGTTGATGCCGGGTGGGCACAGGTGCAGTCATTCCCAGCCGACCAGTATTCAAAAGAGCTGTTTGTCGAACACGCCATTCCGCAGTCCGTCGGCAATACCTGGCAGATGTATATTTATCCTGAACGATTTACCTACCGACTGATTCGCCAGGGCCGGGAATTCCGAGTGGACTTCGATTTGACTAACCCCGTCGAAGTACCTTCGGCTCCGTGGGGATATGACGACGCAGAAGACTAGATTCGAAAGCATGAAGAAGAAAGATCAGATCCGAGCACTGTTGAAGAGCATTGAGACCGGCGACCCGGGACCGGTCGCTGTCGTAAATGAAGCCAGGTACATCCAGCACAACCCCCAGACCCAGGAAGGTAGCGAAGGGTTAGCCGCCCTATTCCAGCGGCTGTCGAAGACCGGCCCTAGGGTAAATATCGTACGCGCCTTTGAAGATGGCGATTTTGTTTTCGGGCATACCGAGTACGATTTCGCGAGTCGAAAGATCGGATTCGAAGTCTTCCGCTTTGAAGACGGCCAGGCCGTGGAGCACTGGGACAATATTCAGGAAAGACTGGGGCCCAATGAATCTGGCCGAACCATGGTGGATGGACCGACCGAGGCTGTTGATCTTGATTTGACGGAGTGCAACCGCGCCCTGGTTCGCTCATTTGTCGAAGTCGTACTCATCGATGGCAATCTCGAGCAACTCACGGATTTTGTCGATGAGCAGAGCTTCGCCGAACACAATCCCCGTCTGGCTGATGGCGTATTGACGCTCCGGACCGCGTTGGAAGCCGAGGATGAGAATGACGGTCGCATCGACTACCAGCGGATCCACCGCGTGCTTGCCGAGGGCAATTTCGTACTTTGTGTCAGCGAAGGCAACAACAGAGGCGTTCATAGCGCCTTCTATGATCTGTTTCGACTCGCAGACGGCAAAGTGGTTGAACACTGGGACACCACCGAGAAGATTGCGCCGCGCAGTGAATGGAAGAACGACAACGGCAAGTTTTGAGCAGGACCTGGATCCCCGCCCTCCCCGTTAGTCAGCCGGCGCTAGTTTCTGCACCACTATGCCGAGAACGATTGATCCTATGATCGTGTAGATCGCCGCATCGATGCCCCACCATATCCAGATCTTGCTCGGCAGGTTGAATACACCCGACCAGGCAGCCATCAGGCATGCACCCCACAACCACATGGCCACGCCGAATTTGAGTCCACGCTGCCAGGCAGGTCCGCTCAGCGCTCCGCGAAACACCATGTAGATTCCGGCGAAAATGAAGGCCGTAAGGACCCCCGTAGTGATCCACATAGGCATCAATGTAGCCATGTCGGGCGGATCCTGGACGAGCTCGGGCCGCCAGAACGCCTCCGTGGCCTGATAAGCGGCATCGAGGACGCCTTCATGAATAAACACACCGCCCGCCATGGATACGACGAACGCTGTTGCGTAGTAGGCAAGCCCACCGAGAATGACTGCTTTCCAGTTCATGACTAACTTCCCCTTTTTATTCTTTTTATCTAATTCAAGCGTAGTACCTGACCGCGGCAGCGTCCAGTTCAGGATGGGCCAGAATCGTGGCGAACTGCTTCCTCAGCTACAATCGACCGCAACCGTGTAAGAGAAAGATCAGTCCTGACGAACTATGTTCCCAATCCGAGACGAAAATCCGCAACTAAAGGTCCCGTACGTGACCTATGCCCTGATCGGCATCAACCTGGTCTGTTGGGTTTTTCTGCAAGGCTTGGGCAACGACCCCGCGCTGATGCGTTCAATCTGCCAGTTCGGCCTTATTCCCGCCGATGTTTTCGGCAGCATTGATCTTGCGGCCGCCAAGCAACAACTCGTGTGCCCGGCAGGCGGACAAGAACGGTGGGGCACCGTCCTGAGTTCGATGTTCATGCACGGCGGATGGATGCACATCATCGGCAACATGGTGTTCTTGTGGGTGTTCGGCGACAACGTGGAGGACGTGATGGGGCCAGTACGCTTCGCCGCGTTCTACGTACTGTGCGGGCTTGCCGCCGCTGCCGCTCAGATCGCGACAGATACCGACAGCACCGTGCCCATGGTCGGCGCGTCTGGCGCCATAGGTGGCGTCATGGGAGCGTACGCCATCATGTTCCCGAGGGCGCGGGTACACATGTTCATCTTCCTAGTCATCTAC
>Ga0265303_10001717_pt1 | contig 13555 bp, 8 predicted proteins | sample Helome_2_FD_192494 | JGI IMG/M metagenome (GOLD analysis project Ga0265303, IMG submission 192494) | Marine sediment microbial communities from subtidal zone of North Sea - Hel_20160317 (Illumina Assembly) | ecosystem: Environmental > Aquatic > Marine > Subtidal zone > Sediment ... | reverse complement strand
ATCCGGGGTGAAAACCTGTTCTGTCGGGCCCAGTTCGGCCAGCGGTGTTTTATTGAATATGCCCCGTGCGTCTGCCTGCCAGCTGGCGCCGGTGGCGATGACAATGTGGTTGGCCGCGACGGCGAGTACATGCTCTGCATCCATCAGGTTATCGAAATAAACATCGACGTTTTCCATTTGCTGAATTTCATGGACGCGGTAATTACGCACCCGTGCCCACTCGCCAAGACCTGGCAGGCTGGACTCACGACTCACCCGGCCGCCGAGCGTGTGTTCGGCCTCGGCCAGCATGACGTGGTATCCACGACGCCCCAACGCCCGGGTAGCCTCGAGACCTGCTGGCCCGGAACCAACCACCAGGATGCTGGAATCCGAACCCTTAGGGGCAATTTTTTCAGGATGCCAGCCACGACGCCATTCTTCGCTGATGGTCGGGTTCTGTGTGCAACGAATCGGCGTACCGGTACTGTCACCGGTGTAACAGATGTTGCAGCCGATGCATTCACGAATTTCATCGATGCGGCCTTCCTCGATCTTCTTTGGCAGGAATGGATCTGCAATCGAAGGTCTCGCGGCGCCGATAAAATCGACAATACCGCGATTGACCTGCGACACCATCGCGTCGGGGGAAGTAAAGCGACCCACCGTTACCACGGGTTTGCTGGTAATCGATTTGACGTAGGACATGTAGGCTTCCAGCGAACCTTCCTTGATGAATCGGGAGACCCCCATTTCGCGGGAATAATCCTGGATATTGATATCCCAGAGGTCGGGTAATTCGGCCAGCATTGCGATCATGTCGCGGTGCTCGTTGATAACCGGGTCGCCGTCTGTGCCGCCTTCGTCGTCGGCAGAAAACCGCACCGCGACGGCGCACCTGTCGCCGACCGCATCTTTGGTCTCCTCGATCAATTCGCGCACCAGCCGTACCCGGTTTTCCAGTGAGCCGCCGTATTCGTCGCTACGCGTATTGGTCTTGGACGAGAAGAAATGCGAGAGCAGATAATGGTGAGTGGCATAAACGTAGACGATATCGAATCCTGCATCTCTCGCTCGCAGCGCGGCATTGCGGTGCCAGCGCCTGAGTTCGCGAATATCGGCCTTGTCCATCGCGCGCGCCTGGTAAGGAATCCCGATCGAGTTGGGCAGGCTTGCCACATCCATAGCGACTTCATTGCTGAACAGGTTGGTGCTGCGTGCCCCGCCGACCCAGAGTTCGGCACCGGCGAGCGAACCGTGTTCGTGTACCAGTTCGGTCATCATCGAATGCGCCCTGATATCGCCCTGGTCCCACAGCGACGCGTAAGGGTGGGGCAGGTCGTCGGATGCCGGATGTATCGAGCAGTACTCGGTGCAGACAACACCCCAGCCGCCTTCGGCCTTGGTGCCCCGCAGCTGGGCGACCATGCGCGGTCTAAGCCAGCCGAGTCCGGTGCAGTGAGGTACCTGGTAGAATCGGTTTTTAGCTGTGACCGGGCCAATTTTTACCGGTTCGAACAATACGTCGTACCGAGGGTCGCGTTTGTGCATTAAGTGTTTCCCTGGTTGTCTAGGTCTTCGAGCAGAATTATCTCGCGTCGAAAGGGCATATCCGGGTTTTCCGGTGGCGCATCCAGTTCCCGCGCTACCCGGTGGCCATTGTGTACCGCGGCGGCGATGGTCGAAGGACAAAAACAGTCACCGATTGCAGTCACGGAATCGATGTCCGAACTGGTGAGCAGGGCTGGATCAGCAGTCAATTCCAGGTGTAGTTCATTGTTGGGCAAGCGGGACGTGACCAGTACCACGCTTGACGCTGCTATTTCGGCGGGTCGGTCCGTGTAAACACAGCTGGTAATAACCTTATCGGTATCCACACGGGTAATATTTTGCGAGGTAACGACCTTGATGCCGAGTTCGAGTACGCGGGCCTGAACCCGGTGCTGCTCGAGTGTATTCTGCGTCCAGGGCGAGACTTCCGCCGCCGTCGTGATCAGCGTTACCTCGTGCCCGTCGAGCTTCAGTTTTTCGGCGATAAGCGCGCCCATGTAATAGTTGTCGTCGTCGAAAACAACAACCGGCCCGGTAAATTCTTTACCGGCAAATACCGCTTGCGGAGAAACCACATGGGCCTGGTCTGCGCCCGCAATCGGTTGCCAGTTGGTTATGCCGACGCCGTCGCTGCGCCAGTGCGCACCGGTTGCGAGTATTACATGCCGGTAATCGAGTGAGCGGATGTCCTCTGCGGTCAATCTGTTATCGAGATAGACCTCGACATTTGCCATTTGCTGGATGCGACCCAGGCGCCAGTCACGAACTCGACTCCAGGCAGCCAGGCCGGGCAGATTGCTTTCCATCGTGACCCGTCCACCGGCTTCGGTCTGCGCTTCGGCTAGCGTGACTGGATAGCCTCGTTGACCCAGCGATCTGGCGGCTTCGAGACCCGCTGGCCCGGCGCCGACGACTATTATGCTGTCGTCCGAGCCTTTTGGCGGAATAAATTCGGGGTGCCAGTTCCTGCGCCATTCTTCGCCGACGCTGGGATTTTGCGTACAGCGCATCGGCGTGAAGGTCAATTGCCCTGAGACACAGGTGTTGCAGCCGATACATTCGCGAATCTCGTCGCTGCGCCCCTGTTCTATTTTCAGTGGCAGAAACGGGTCGGCGATTGAAGGTCGAGCGGCACCGATCATGTCGAGCACGCCGCGCTTGATCTGGCTGACCATGGCATCGGGCGAGGTAAAGCGTCCAACACCGACGACGGGTTTGGTCGTCATGCTTTTTACGAACCCAACATATTGCTCCTGGAAGCCTTCATCGCTGAATCTCGAGGTTTGCGAATCGTTTTCCCAGTCGCTGACATTGACGTCCCACAGGTCCGGCAACTCGGCCAGCATTTCGATGATCTCGCGGCCTTCGCCCGCGCTGGTAATCCCCTCAGGTCCGAGTAACTCATCGACAGCAATGCGGACTGCAACCGCGCAACGATCGCCGACGGTATCCTTGGTCTCCTCGAGCACTTCGCGAAACAATCGCACCCGATTTTCCAGACTGCCGCCATACTCATCGTTACGTTGATTACGGCGCGCGGATAGAAAATGCATCAGTAATGTCGAATCATGACCGGCGTAAACGTAGACGATATCGGCGTCGGCGCGCTTTGCTCGCAGCGCGGCATCTCGATGCCAGCGGCGAAATTCGCGGATATCGTTTTTGTTCATGCCCCGGGTTTGGGTGGGTTGATTTTCAACTGCAGCCTGGGGCGAAGGACCAATCGGCGGCATGCGGGTGTAAAGGTTCTGCGCACCGACCCCATTGTGTGCGAGCTGAACCCCGGCGAGCGCGCCGTGACGATGTACGGCGTCGGTCATCAGGGCGAGGCACTTGACATCGTAGTCGTCCCACAGGCGAGCCTGGGGTTCGGGCGTGTAGTCGGAAGTCGGATGTATCATGCACTCTTCGGTGCAGATAACGGCCCATCCGCCTTCAGCCTTGGCTTCGCGCATTTTGGCATGGGTTTGTGGCCAGTTGAATCCCATGCCATTGCAATGCGGGACCTGGTAGAAACGGTTTCTGGCGGTAACCGGGCCGAGCCTTACCGGTTCAAACAGTATGTCGTATCGAGGGTCTCGCTGGTACATTGGGTGTTTACCTGATTATCTGGTTTTTCGAACAGAATGGTTTCACGTCGTAATAATTAGCCCGATATTACCTGGCCGTTTACCCTGGTTATTTGGCCTGTTGCGCCCTGCCATTACCCCAATTGAAGCAGTCGGGTTCAGTGATCAACTAAAGATACTATCTGACAGGTTAGTCAGTTACAAGTCTCTGTATGGGTGGCATTAGTGATAACATTCACACCAGATAAATCGAGCCTGGACAGATGGAAGAAGTTAAAAATACGAAAGATAAACGTCGTTTACGAGGCGAGGAGAGTCGCAAGCTCATTCTGCTGGCTGCAATCGACAGTATCGCGATACAGGGGCTTGCTAATTTGACGCTCGATAGAGTTGCCGAACGGGTTGGTATTTCGAGAGGTCTGGTCGTATTTCACTTCAAGTCAAAGAACAATTTGATTGAGGAAGTACTGGAATACCTGGGCATACAATACGCCGTTGGCTGGCATGCAATTGTCGAAGCAAAAGAAGATGCGCCCGTGTCAAAGCTATTGCGACTGATTGATTACGATATTCGTTTTGCTTGTGAGAACCCGAAGTATGTATCGGCCTGGCATGCTTTCTGGGGTGATTCAAAAGGTAGCCTGCTGTTCCATGAGCAGGCTGTTCCCAGAGATGAAGGCTATACCGCCGACCTCGCGCAACTACTCGAAACAGTTTGCGATGAAGGCGGTTATGACAAGCAGGATTTATCTTCCGTTACCCGGGGACTGGTAGCCATGATGTTTGGCGTTTGGACACAACTGCATCTTAATCCTGGTGCAGATGATTACGCTGTCAATGTGAAGGCGATATGGTTATTTTTAGAAAAAATGTTCCCGCAAACCGAATTCCCGAAAATTCCGGTCAACTAGGTAAACCGGCCTCACGATTTGAAGTCGAGAGAATCACTACTGACTCATGATCCCCGTTAATTCTAAATTTCCAACCGATAACCATGGCTGGGCGGAATTTCTGCCTGCTCGCCGCGTTAGCTCAAAGCTAAAAGGTAATCACCGGGTGCCCTGGGTAGTCGTGGGGGCGGGCATTACCGGGCTGGCCTGTGCTCGCCGCCTGGCCGAGCTACATCCCGCAGCGGAAATTCTGCTGCTCGATGCGCGTTGTGTTGGGCAGGCGGCATCGGGACGCAATTCCGGGTTTGTCGTCGCGACCAGCCAGTTTGCGGGTGGCGTTGTTGCCGATCAGGTTGAAAACTACCGCCGCGTAAATCGAATCAACCAGGCTGGGATGGAATTGTTAAGCGAGCAGGTTGAGGCCAACGCCATCGATTGCCAGTGGCAGCGGCAGGGTTTTTATCACACCGCCGCCGACACCCTGGCGCTGCGCGAACATACCCATTTCCTGCATTATCTGGATACGCTGGAAGTCGCGCATCGGGTACTCGATCAGGCCACGTTGCAAGATCATCTGGGCACTGATCTTTACCGGGCCGGTGTTCACATCGCCGATGGTGCGCTGGTACAGCCGGCCGCACTGGTACGGGGACTGGCCGATACCTTACCCGCCAACGTCAGTCTGCACGAACAAAGCGCGGTGCTCGAGGTGCAAAATGGAGCACCCGTGACGCTACTGCTCGACGGCGCCGAGGTGAAAACCGATCAGCTCGTACTGGCGATGAATTATGAGTCGGGGAAACTCGGATTCCTGCAATCCTATCTGGTTGGCAGTACGCTGGCCGGTAGCTTCACACGGCTGTTGACACCGGATGAACTGGCCAGTCTCGGTAGCCTGAGTGAATGGGGCGCAATATCGCTCCATGGTGGCGGGGCGACCCTGCGCTTGACCCGGGACCACCGTATCAGCATTCGTAATACCGCGGAGTATCATGGCTCGAAACTTTTGAGTGACAATGAACTGCAGGCGAGACAGGCGATTCACCGTGCGGCATTCGACAAACGCTTCCCGCAACTGGCGCATGTCGCTTTCGAATTCGCGTGGTCAGGCGTCGAAGGCATATCCCGTAATGGTACTAATTTTTTCGGTCGTCAGCGTGACAATATTTTTCTCGCCGGTGGCTATAACGGATCGGGGGTCAGCCGGGGTACCGCGTTTGGCAACGCAATCGCGGACTATGCGAGTGGGGAGTCATCTACGACGGTGACAGATTGTCTCGCTTCGGCACCCGGTAAGTGGATGCCGCCGCGCCCCTTGCTCGATATTGCCGCCTTCTTCCAGGTGCGCTCGCGCTTCGGTGGTGTCGGTCTCGATCGCTAAACCGTTTGTGCTTCTATGTTAAACCCCGATTGTTGGCCATTTTAATTTTACAGTTCCGCAAGCGTCATTCCGGGTATAGAATCTCGTCCCAGATTTAGCAACAATCACATTTCCTTAACCCTGGTTAACAGCGAAGCAATCATGTCACTTATCCAATGTATATCCCCGGTAGACGGTAGTGTTTACGTCGAGCGTGAAACCGCCAGTCCTGATGAAATCCAACATGCCCTGTCGGCCGCCGAAGCGGCGCAGATCGCGTGGAAGAATACGCCTCTGGCCGAGCGTTGCGCGATTTGCAGCAAGGCTGTCGACGCGTTCGTCGCGCGCAAGGCCGAAATTGCCGAGGAGCTGACCTGGCAAATGGGTCGCCCGATTTCACAGGCACCTGGCGAAGTCGCCGGTTTCGAGGAGCGTGCGCGTTACATGATCGAGATTGCCGAGGGTGCGTTGGCCGATGTCAGGCCGGCGCCAAAGGACGGTTTCACGCGTTACATCAAGCGCGAGCCACTGGGTGTGGTGTTTGTCGTGGCGCCGTGGAATTTCCCCTACCTGACTTCGGTTAACGCGATCATGCCGGCATTGCTGGCAGGCAATGCCGTGGTGTTGAAACATTCGGCGCAGACGCCGCTGTGCGCCGAGCGCCTGCAGCAGGTTTTCGATGCGGCCGGACTACCCGCCGGGGTTTTCCAGTATCTGCATTTAAGCCACAGCGATACCGAACATGTAATTCAATCCCCGGAAACCGATTTTGTCGCGTTTACCGGTTCGGTGCAGGGTGGCGAAATGGTCGAACGGGCCGCGGTGGGGCGTTTTATCGGAGCCGGTCTTGAACTGGGCGGCAAGGATCCGGCATACGTACGCAAGGACGCCAATTTGCAACATGCCATCGAAACGGTTACCGACGGGGCGATTTTCAACTCCGGGCAATCCTGTTGCGGCATCGAGCGCGTCTACGTGGATGAGTCGATTATATCGGAATTTGTCGATGGCGTGGTCGGCCTGGTCGAGGGCTATAATCTCGGTCGTCCCGACGCAGCAGCGACCAACCTGGGGCCGCTGGTCAAATCCAGCGCAGCCGATTTCGTGCGCGGGCAAATCGACGCAGCAATCGCCGCGGGCGCCAGCGCGCATATCGATTCGGCCAGTTTCGCGGCGGATGCTCCGGGTAGTCCTTACCTCGCACCGCAGGTGCTGACTAATGTCGATCATTCGATGCGGATTATGACCGAAGAAACTTTCGGACCGGTGATCGCGATCATGGCGGTGAGTGACGATGATGAGGCGATTCGCCTGATGAACGACAGTGAGTTCGGCCTGACCGCGGCGATTTTTACCCAGGATGAAGCCGCGGCGATCGAGATTGGCGAACAGATCGATACCGGCACCTGGTTCATGAACCGTTGCGATTATCTCGATCCGGCGCTGGCCTGGACCGGGGTCAAGAATTCGGGACGCGGGTGTAGCTTGTCGTCGGTCGGCTTCGAGCATATGACGCGCCCGAAATCCTTCCACCTGAAACGAGTTTAACCCGGCCATTACCGGCGCATGTTTGCGGCGGTCGAACTATCCTCGCAGTTTGACGGGGTGGGCAGGGTTAAAATTCGACTTCGTGGTGCAGGTAGTCCTGTAGCAGGTGACACAGGCAATCCTGGCGTATCACCAGTCGGTCGCGCGTAATCATCGCCGGCATCAGCGTGTTGTTCAGGTAAATCTTGCCCGCTTCGACGCGCAGGATCTCGTCGGTGACATCGTGGCCGTTGGTATCGGTAATCGACAGCGGGCGTTCGACCCGGGTATAACCAAATACCTGGTGCGGGTCGAACAGCGTAAAGTTACGGTCTTCGAAATCATTCTCGAAACGCAGGTCGGCATCAGCCGCGGGATCGAAAGCAAAACTGACATCCGCGGGAATATTCAGGGTCAGGTGCGATTCCACCAGGTGCAGGGCGTGGCGGGTTGGCTGGCTCTGCGGCAGTTCATCCAGGCTTAGCATGCCTTCGACGAAACGGCAGGCGTGCTCGATGCCCTGAGGATCGCCGGGTAAGCCACATTCGAGCGTAATCGCGGGGCATATGCCGTCGAAAGCCATGGTGCTGACGCCGCGGTGGTTGAACACCATGCCGACCCGGTTGAATCGTGCCGCCAGGTTCTGGTTTTGCATGTTGGGGTCGGTAATACAGGCGTAGTGCGGATTCTTGCCGGTATTGTTGTGTATATCGATCGCTGCAAACAGCGGCAGGCCGTGCGCAATCTCTACTATGCGTTGCATCATCTGCGAGGTGGGGCTCGGTTCCAGCTCGGTGCCGGGCCAGCAGCGATTGTAGTCTACCTGGTCGGGCAGATAGCGCCGATTCGCCTCGGCCGCGCGCACATTACCGACAAACATCAGGATGGAGCGAGGCAGGTCCTGCGCGTGTTCGGCCAGTATTCTCTGCATGACCTTGAGGCCTGTGTATTCATTGCCGTGCAACAGGATCGAAATGAACAGGAAACTCGGATCCCTGCCATCCAGGTGAACCAGGGTCGGGTTTGGAAACAGACTGCGGATGTTTGTGCTACGGAGGTTAAAGAAACCATCGGGCAGACCGTGCATACGGTCAAAGTTTTCAATCATGCGCCGGGGTCCCGCCAACGGTGAACCGGTTGGTTGGTCTGTGCCTGGGCAATGTAATCACAAACCAGTTGCGCGCTGTCGCCAAATTGCTTCCAGTGTTTCGAAATCCACGCCGCTCCGGTTGCTTTGGCTTTGACCCTGGCTTCGATGATATCGAGCCAGCGATCGGCACCCTCGATGCCATTTTGCGCCAGGTTGGCGCGCGCCAGCGGCAGGGCGCGCTCGAGTAACACCTGTTGCAAGGGCAGTTCCTCTCCATCAGGCCAATGTACCCTGGCATCCAGACCGTCACGCGCGCCGCGGTAGAAATCGGTTTCGAGCGTTTCATAGGGTACCCTGGTGAGACCGTCGCCGAGGCTTTTCAGGCCTTCGGTCAGACCGACATAGAAAACGATATTCGCCAGCGTGTCGACCAGGGTCGGACCCGACGGCACCACGCGCAGTTCCAGGCGCAGGTGGTAACTACCAGCGGCGTTACGCGCGATGATCGGGCGTACCCAGCGCCAGATGGTGCCGTTATGCAGGGCCAGGTGATGCAGCTCTTCGACCGGGCGGTCGATGACTTCCGGCAGGATCGGGCTGTAATAAAAATTATCCTCGAACAGGTCCAGCAGCGAATCGATGTAGCGCTTGCCGAAATGTACCCGCGGTACGATACGGTCCTTAATTTCCTGTGGATTGCGCGTATCTACCGCCTGCTTGAAAATGCCGATGCGCGATTCCTGCCAGCAGCATTTGCCCAGTACCAGCGGTGAATTCGCGGTCGCGGCCAGGATCAGCATGCTCGACCATAGCGATGCATGATAAGTTGGCACGATTTCATCGAAGGGTACCTGCAGATGAATCTGCAGCGAAGTTGCCAATGCCTCGAGCATGACGTCACTCTTTTCGACCACGAGCTGTTCTTCGCCTTCGAGTTGCAGGTGAATCGGTCTGCCACGCATTCTGAGCAATTGCCGGTTGAGCTGGCTGTAACGATGCAGCTCGGTCATATATCCGTCGGGATTCAGATGTTCGTGAGTGACACTGGGGAACACACCAAACATTCCGATTTGTGAATCGAAGCTTTGCGCGGCGTCTTCAGCCTGCTGGAACAATGTCCGCAGATCCTGTTCGACACGGTTAAATACGTCGGCCTCGTAAGGGAACGGATTGCCGTTGATTTCCATGTTGAATTTGGCCAGTTCCGTAGTGAACAGCGGATTGCCGGCGGCGTCGATCACCTGAGTATTGATTTTGCTCGGGTGGCCTTTACGATCCGCGAGGCAGAGTTCGAGCTCGTAACCGAGCATGCGGCTGGAATTATCGAAGGCGCTTTTAGCAAACAGTGACCGCAGGAACTCGGTTTCCTGTTCCAGTCGTTGCTGGAACCGGTCGTAGTCGGCCTGCTCAAAGTGATCCTGTTGAATTTCTTTGCCCATAAGATGCCGAGTATAAATTAGAACTCAGGATTATGCCTACCTCCATGTTAGCGAGGTAGTCTTAACCAACAAGCCTGTTTATACTTCATTCTCACTCACGCTTCAGATTCATAATGCCTGTCATCCTTCAAGTATCCAACCTGGTCAAGCGTTTCGGTCCGCTGACCGCGGTGGATGATGTCAGCTTCGAAATACATGAGAGTAGCTGCTTCGGCTTGCTGGGACCCAACGGCGCCGGCAAAACCACGACCATCGAAATGATGGAAGGCATCAAACTTCCCGATACGGGTGAGATACTTTACCAGGGTGCGGAGCTCGGTCAGCAGTTTCGTAACGAAGCCGGCATCATGTTTCAAACCACCGCGCTGCAGGAATTCATCACCGTGCGTGAAATCATGGTGCAGTTCAGCCGGTTTTACCCGCATACCACGAGTATCGACGAACTTGCCGACCGCTATGAGCTGCACGAGTTTTTAAACCAGGATACACGCAAGCTCTCCGGCGGGCAGAAACAGCGCCTGTTGCTGGCGATGGCGTTGATCAATAAACCCAGGATTCTGTTTCTCGACGAGCCCACCACCGGGCTCGATCCGCAATCGCGGCGCAATCTGTGGAAGCAGGTACAGGAAGTCAAGGAACGCGGCGCGACTATATTGCTTACCACGCATTACATGGAAGAGGCTTACGAACTCTGCGATGAAATTGCGATCATGGATCACGGCCGTATCATTGCGCATGATGCGCCCGATGCATTGCTGGCAGCGCATTTTGACGATGTCGTGGTGCAGATACACGCCGCCGATATCCCCAGTGAAGTCGGAGAACGGGAGTTTGACGCGATTTATCGTAACGGCAATGCGCATATCGTTACCGGTGACGTCAACAAAACTGTCGAACGGCTGCTGCATCTGAATATCCCGCTGGACCGCCTGCGTATTCGCGCGCGCGATCTCGAAGATCTGTTTCTCGAATTGACCGGAAAGGAATTACGCGCCTGATGTGGAATCGAATCTATGCACTGTTCGTTGCCCGCAACCTGGAATTCGTGCGTGACAGATCGGCACTCGCGTGGAGCGTGTTGTTACCGATACTGATCATCTTTGTCTTCGCTTATGCCTTCACCGAGGATAACCCGGAGAAATTCAAGGTTGGTCTGCTCCCGGGCAGCGAGCCCGCGACCGCGGCCGCTACCTTCGTGGATACCCGCTACATCAGATTTATCGAGTTCGATGAAGCGCCAGGTAACCTGCACAAGGTAGAGCGACACCAGGTCGATTTGCTGTTCGATCCGGCAACCAACCGCTACTGGATCAACCAGACCTCGCCCAACGGCTACATCGTCGAAAAGCTGTTGGTTGCTGCCTATGCCGATTCCGGCGAGAGCTTGCAGAAAATACTCGTCGAAGGTGATGAAATCCGTTACATCGACTGGGTAATCCCCGGCGTGATTGCGATGAACATCATGTGGGGTGCGTTGTTCGGCATCGGTTATGTGATTGTGCGTTATCGCAAGTTCGGCGTACTCAAGCGCCTCAGCGCGACGCCGGTAACCGCGGTTGAGTTTCTATGTGCGCAGATTCTGTCTCGCCTGTGGTTGATGGTAGCGGTCAATGTGGTGATTTTCATCGGCATGGATTTGTTTGTCGATTTTCGAATGCATGGATCCTATTTAGATTTACTGCTGGTGTTTACCCTCGGCAGTATCAACCTGATCTGCTGTGGTCTCGTGGTCGCGGCGCGCATCTCCAGCGAAGAAGTCGCAAACGGGGTTTTGAACCTGTTTAGCTGGCCGATGATGTTCCTGTCCGGGGTCTGGTTTTCACTCGAGGGGGCACATCCGTGGATGCAGAAGTTTGCGCTGCTACTGCCGCTAACCCACGTCACCGACGCGGCCCGCGAAGTCATGATCGATGGCGCCGGCATCGTCGAAGTATCGGATCATATGCTTGTGCTCGGCATTTCCAGCGTGATACTACTGTTCATCGGTGCGAGGATTTTCCAATGGGAATGATATCCGACCAGGCCATCCTGTTCTGCCTGCTAGGCGTGGTGTTCGGGCTGCTCGTCTGGGGCAGGATTCGCTACGATCTGGTGGCATTCGGAGCACTGACCGTCGCCATCGTCCTCGGCGTGGTGCCGCAGGAAGAAGCCTTTGCCGGGTTTGGCCATCACGCCACGGTGATCATCGCGTTGGTGTTGATCGTCAGCCGTGGCCTGTTCAACTCGGGTGCGATCGAGTTAATCGCGCGTCATGTGATCGATAGCGGGCGTTCGCTGTTTATGCATATCAGTGTAATGTCAGGCGTTGCCGCGGTGCTGTCGGCGGTGATGAACAATGTCGCCGCGCTTGCGTTGTTGATGCCGCTTGACATGCAGGCGGCGAAGAAAGCCAAACGCAGCGCATCGCTCAGCCTGATGCCACTGTCGTTCGCGTCAATCCTCGGTGGCATGATTACCCTCATCGGTACGCCACCCAATATCATCATCGCGAGTTTTCGCGAGCAGGCAATAGGTGAACCGTTTGGCATGTTCGACTTTGCGCCGGTGGGCGCGGTAACCGCGCTGGTCGGCGTGATCTTCATCGCCGTCGTCGGTTGGCGGTTGATACCGGTGGTTAGCGCTGATGACGACGTAAATGACAAGCCACTCCCGCACGAGGATTACATCGCCGAAGTCCGCGTGACGGAAAAATCGAGCATGGTTGGCCGTCGTGTGCGCGATCTCGATGACGAAGCGGACGAAGCCGATGTCGCTATCATCGGACTGGTACACAATGGCAAACGACTACCCGGGCGTGCGCGTGCCGAGGTGATTCAGGCGGGCGATCTCGTCGTCATCGAGGCCAATGCCGAACATATCGATGCTTTTGTTGGCAGCTTCGGGCTCGAATATGTCGGTAGTGAAAAATATGACAGTCACACAGCCGAAGGCCTGACGCTGGTCGAGGCGGTGGTGCCGGAAAACTCGCGTATCGAAGGGCGTAGCGCTTTTAGTTTACGCCTGTTGTATCGACATGGAGTGACGTTGCTTGGTGTATCGCGTAAAGGTAAAACCTTTCGTGACCGGGTGCGTAAGCTTGATACCCGTGCCGGTGACGTGCTGTTGTTACTCGGACCCACCGAGCGCATTGACGACATTGTCAACTGGCTTGGTTGCCTGCCCCTGCAGGAACGCGACCTGCAGGTAGTACAGCGTCACAAGGCCTGGATTGCGGTGGCGAGTTTCGCGCTCGCAATCGCGGCAGCCACCAGCGGCATTATTCATTTGCCGGAAGCGCTGGCGCTGGTGTGTATCGTCATGGTTGGAATCAATATCGTACCGCTGAAGGAAATCTATACCTCCATCGAATGGCCGGTCATCGTGCTACTCGGTTCGATGATTCCGATCGGTTCCGCGCTCGAAGCCTCGGGCGGTACCGCGCTTATCGCGCAACAGATCATCGATTTTGCCGAGGGTTATGGTCCAGTGATCGTGTTGACGCTGTTAATGATCGTCACCATGACGCTTTCCGATGTGCTCAACAATACCGCTACCACGATTATCGCGGCGCCGATTGCGATCGATATCGCCAATCGCCTGAGTGTCAATCCCGATCCGTTTCTGATGGCGGTCGCGGTCGCCGCTTCCTGCGCCTTTCTGACCCCGATAGG
>Ga0265303_10001714_pt1 | contig 13572 bp, 14 predicted proteins | sample Helome_2_FD_192494 | JGI IMG/M metagenome (GOLD analysis project Ga0265303, IMG submission 192494) | Marine sediment microbial communities from subtidal zone of North Sea - Hel_20160317 (Illumina Assembly) | ecosystem: Environmental > Aquatic > Marine > Subtidal zone > Sediment ... | reverse complement strand
CGTATTTGGTGCCAAAACCCTGAATAAGTGGTAGATTCTGCGGTCTATTGCATCTTTTACGCAGGATTCTGCTGTGCATTTGGACAGATTTGACAAGTTGATCCTCAAGGCCCTCCAGAAGGACGGGCGCATACGCAATGTGCAACTGGCTGCCGAGGTTGGGCTGTCGGAGTCGGCGTGCCTGCGGCGCGTCCGCTCGCTCGAGGAGTCCGGCATGATCGGTCGCTACGCGGCAATCGTCAGCCAGAACGAGGTCGGCCTGCCCGGCAACGTGTTCGTGCAGATTGGCCTGCATCGGGAGGTCGAGAGTGAGCTCGCGGCGTTCGAGGATGCGGTTCGGGCCATCCCGGAGGTAATGGAGTGTTACCTGATGTCCGGCGAGTTCGACTACCTGATACGCGTCGTCGTCTCAGATATGGCCGACTTCGAACGCATACACAAGACCGAGCTGACGCGCCTGCCGGGCGTCGCGCGGGTTAATTCAAGCTTTGCGATTCGGACGGTGCAGAGAAAAGCCGAATTGCCTTTGCGTTAGACTGTGTCCATGGCAATCTCAGCTCACGAACTGGACGGCCCGCGCGAGACACCTGGTGACCACTATCAACGAGTGCGTGCAGACTCGTTGAACCTGATTCGCGACCTGGAGCCCGAGGACACCGTTGTTCAAACCATGCCTGACGTCAGCCCGACGAAATGGCACCTGGCCCATGTCACCTGGTTTTTCGAGAACTTCGTACTTAATGAGCATGCGGGCGCTTACAAGCCATTCAACGAAGCGTTTCATTATCTGTTCAATTCCTATTACAACACCGCGGGGGCAATGCACCCCCGCCCCCGTCGTGGTGAGCTCTCCCGTCCGACACTCGCCGAGATTCTTGACTATCGCTCGTATGTCGATGTCGCCATGCTCAAGCTACTGCAGTCGGGAAATACATCCGATGAAATCCATCGTGTGGTCACGATAGGACTACACCATGAACAGCAACACCAGGAGCTGCTCCTCACCGACATCAAGCACGTCTTATCTCGCAATCCGATGCGGCCGGTCGCAAAACAATTACTCGCACGAGCGGCTAGCACCGCGCCGGGCGCCTACACGTTTGCAGCTGGCGCCACCGGCCTTACGAGCATCGGCGCGGACGGCAGCGGCTTCTGCTTTGATAACGAAACGCCGCGACACGATGCGCTGCTGCACCCTCATGAAATTGGCAACAGGCTCATTACGAATCGCGAGTACCGTGAGTTCATCAAGTCAGGTGCATACCGTGATGCATCACTGTGGTTGTCCGACGGCTGGGCCGCGATAAGCCAACACGGCTGGAACCGGCCACTCTACTGGGACGAGGCCCTGGAAACAGAGTTTTCACTGGCCGGGCAGGTGGAGATAGACGAACACGCACCGGTCTGTCACATCAGCTACTACGAGGCGGATGCCTTCGCTCGCTGGTCGGGGTGCCGCCTGCCGACTGAATTCGAGTGGGAGAACGCCGCGGCAGCTGAAGCCCTGGGCGGAAACCTCCTTGGCAGCGGGTATTGGCAACCTGCCGCTGCAAACGGCGGCTCGCAGTATTTCGGCGACGTCTGGGAGTGGACCTCATCCGCCTACTCGCCGTACCCCGGCTTTCGACCGCTGCCCGGATCGCTTGGCGAGTATAACGGTAAGTTCATGTGTAACCAGATGACCGTACGCGGCGGCTCTTGCGTCACAGCCGATGACCACATTCGTGCGACCTACCGCAGCTTCTTTTATCCAGATGCTCGCTGGCAGTTCCTCGGACTCAGGCTGGCGAGAGACTCGAATGACTGACGAGATCAGTGCGCTCATCGCGGGTCTGTCTCAACCGCAGAAGACCATTTCTCCGAAGTACTTCTACGACGAGGTGGGCTCTGCGCTGTTCGAGGACATTACGGAACTTCCTGAATACTATTTGACCCGGACCGAACTCGGCATCATGCGCGCGCATATCGACGAGATGGTCGAACTTATCGGCCCACAGGCCAGCCTCATCGAATTCGGTAGTGGTTCAAGCCTCAAGACGCGAATACTTCTCGAGAACCTCAACGATCTCGCTGCATATGTCCCGGTTGATATTTCCAGGGAGCATTTGCTTGCAAGCCAGCAGCGCGTTCGCGATGCGTTTCCGCATATAGACGTCTTACCCGTCGTGGCGGATTTCACGCACCCGTTCGGTTTGCCGAGCCCCGCGACGATGCCGGAACGCAACGTCGTCTATTTCCCCGGGTCGACGATCGGTAACTTCGAATATGATGACGCGTTGAATTTGCTCCGCACCATGTACGAGGAGGCCGGTGAGGGTGGCGCTTTGCTAATTGGTGCGGACCTGCAAAAGGACCCCGTGGTGATAGACGCTGCTTACAATGATAGTGCCGGCGTCACCGCGCGCTTCAATCTCAATATGCTCACCCACCTGAATCGTGAATTCGACAGCAATTTCCGCCTGGATTACTTCGAACATCGGGCGGTCTATCGACCTGACGAGGGACGCGTTGTCGTCGAACTTGTCAGCATGCGCCCGCAAGCGGTTCAGCTCGGCCCCGAAAGCATCTTGTTCGAGAAAGGCGAATCAATCCTGACCGAACATTCTCACAAGTACACACTCGACGGTTTCGCTGACATGGCTGCCATCGCCGGCTTTGAGGTAGAGAGGGTCTGGACCGACGCCAAACAATGGTTCAGCGTGCAGTTCCTGGTGCGGAGTTAGTCAGATGGCGGCACGAATTCCTTAGGCGCCGCCGAACCCTCGCCGAAGAAGAACTTCTCCATCTCGGCCTCGAGGAACTTGCGCGCGTCGGGCTCGATCGGCGTCAGTCGATACTCGTTGATCAGCATGGTCTGGTGGCTGAGCCAACGCTGCCAGGCTTCTTTCGAAACATTGTCGTAGATTCGCTGGCCCAGGTCGCCCGGGTACGGCGCATAGTCGAGGCCCTCGGCCTCCTCTTTCAACATGACGCATTTAATCGTGCGAGACATTCTGTAACTTCTCTAGCAGTGTGTTGACGGGAGCGGCAACGCCGCCCGGCGGTTTTTCACCAAGCCGATGCCACGTGGCATCGTCGGAGTCGGCTACTTTACTCAAAGGCGCCACCACGCGCACGACTATCGGTTGAATATCGAGATCGTAGTGACTAAAGCTGTGCCGCAAGATGTCCCAGCTATCGGTTCCTGTGGCCTTGACGCGAAGACGTCCCTGGCACCAGTCCTCCACGGATTCGCCCTGCACTTCGGGCAGGCTCCATAGCCCGCCCCAGATACCGGCCTCGGGCCGACGCTCCAGGTAGACGTGGCCATCGTGCGTGGCAATCACCATGATCGTCGAACGCTGCGGCTTTTCTTTCTTCGGTTTGCGGCCAGGAAAAAAAGTCACTGTCCCCATTTGGTGGGCGGTGCAGTCGGTGGCGACGGGGCAGCGCTCGCAGGCCGGGTTGCTGCGTGTGCACAGGGTTGCGCCCAGGTCCATGATCGCCTGCGTGTAAGCCGCAGTTCGGTCAGCGGGCGTATTCTGCTCGGCGATTTCCCAGAGCCGTTTTGCTACCGCTGTCGTTCCGGGCCATCCCTCCACGGCTTCGTGCCGAGCGAGTACGCGCTTTACGTTGCCATCGAGAATCGCGTGGTGCTGGTCGAAGGCCAGAGAGAGAATCGCGCCTGCCGTTGATCGACCGATACCGGGCAGCTCGACGACTGCTTGATAATCGTCGGGAAAGATTCCTCCGTACTCGTCACGAATGATCTGCGCCGCGCGGTGCAGGTTGCGTGCCCGTGCGTAGTAACCCAGGCCCGACCAGTGCTGCAATACTTCGTCCTGCTGCGCATCCGCAAGCGACCGGACGTCGGGAAAGCTGCGTACGAAAGCCTCGAAATACGGGATGACCGTCTGCACCTGCGTCTGCTGCAGCATGATCTCGGAGACCCAGATTCGGTAGGGGTCCCTGTTCGACTGCCATGGCAGGTCCTTGCGGCCGTGCGTGTCGAACCAGGCCAGGAGGCGCTTGGGAAATCCGCTCAACGGTCGCCCAGGCGCTGGGCAATGTCTTCGATTCGGTCGAGCGCGTCACCGCCGTCATTGCGGAGCTTGCGCTTGATCATGTAGGGGCCGATTGCAGGGGGTACCCAGAAACCAGGTTCCATGAGAAGTGCGTAACGGACACGAGTACCGTCGCCGTCTTCAACGAAGCTCCAGTCCTCTTCAAACAAGTCGAAATCGCTGATCTCGGGATCCGCGACCGCACGCAGGTTCTCGTTGTGCAACGCCTCCACATACCCCTGTCGCACCATCGACTTGCAGAAGAACAGGACGCAGCCACGATTGACGATGTAGTAACCCGCGCGGCCACTTGCGTCCGGTTCCAGGTCCTTTGCTTCGACAACAGCGCTGGAGAATTGCGTGGAATAGTCCCACTTCTTGAATACCTCGAAGATCTCATCGATGCCGGCGTCAAACCATACGACCGACTCCACCGAGTAACGCCCGCCCTCGTATTGCACATCGATGCTGCGCATCTCCGCCGCCGTGGCGCTCTGCAGGCTGACTAAAACCAGCAGTAGGAAACAGGCTAATGCTCTCATCGATCAAACAAGTCCTTGAGTTTGTCCTTGAGGACCTCTTCAATTTCTTCCTCAACTCGCTCGCGCAACAGTCCCTCGACATCCGGCGCGACCTTGGGCGACGTGAGTGGCCCTGTGATCTTAAGAGGGATCTCGGTCTTCGTGAGATCGTCGATTTCTTCCTCTGTCGCCTCTTCGAGCGCCTCGGGCTTGCGGAACACGCGGGCATTGAGACTGTAGTCGACAGTGCCGGCCGGAATATCGACATCGCCTTTGCCAGTCAGCTGCATGAACGGCAGCTCGGCAAGGAGATCGTCATTGCGCATGATGCCGTCCGTTACGACGCCCGTTGCTGTGACTGAACTGAATTTCGTGCGCGCAGGGAGCACCGGCTCTGGCGGAGTCTCTTGCTTGAGCAGGGCCCTGGCTCGCCGCAGCTCGTACCAGATGTCGGTCCCTTCGTAGGTGCCGTCCTTCAATTCGAAGCGCATCTGACCGCCAAGTGATCGCTGTACCTCACCGAGGTCGGCGCCGCGACCGGACAATTCAAAGTTGCCGCTGATCGAGCCCGTGATGTTGTCCTGGTCGAACATGGCCTTCGCCAGTTTCGCGAGATCGACATCCTGTACCGACTCGTTCATCGACAAAACGGGCTTGGCCGATGTGGCATCGATGCGCACGTCACCCGAATAATTGCCACCGTATAGTGCTGCGGTAATCGGGTGGAGACGCATGCGGCCATTACCGGCGTTCAATGACAGGGTGACATCATCGAGTTGCAGGTCACCAAGGGTCACTGTCCCTATTTGGAGGTCGCCGCGTGCGTTGACCGGCCTGATTAGGTCAGCCGGAATCTCGGTCGTCGCAGCTTCGTCGCCGGATGCAGTGCCACCTTCCGATGGCGGCTCCATATAGCGATTCAGGTCGAACGCATCGGTGCTGAGTTTCGCGATGTACCTGCCCGTCGCGTCCATCGGCACCGTCATGGCGCCCGTGAACGTCGTATCGTCGAGCGTCAGGGTGAGGCCCGTCATCCTGACACTGGTTTCGCCGACATACGCCTTCGCTTCCATGCTCAGGCTCGTGAGTGCGTTCGGGTCCGCGGTTTCCGGAGCCTCGACCTCGAACAGATGCATCAGGCTGCGGGGTGAAAATGGCTCAACACGAATCTGCGCCACCGGTTCGATGACGTCGGCGTAGGAGAACGGTTCGACCTCGGCGCTCATATCGATATCGAGCACGGAGAACGTGACCGGTTCCATGCTCACCATGCTCTCGGCGCTACGAATTTCCATGCTCGCGGTGTCGAAGCTCATACGCGTGGGTGCATCGACCAGCCCATCCAGGTCACCCTCAACCGTAAATCCGTCGAGCGTGATCACGCCCGTGTCCAGATCGAACACGACCGTGGTATCGAGTTCGACATCACCCGAATACCCGGCAGGTTGAACGTCGAAGTGCAGGCTGCCTGTACCCGGTATCGGGCCAGCGTCACTCGAGATCCGGCCGAGCTTGAAATTCACATCGGTCAGTTCGTAGCGGTCGCCCGTCTGCTGGTCCGCGTAGGTAATCGTCGCGTTGTTTATGCCAACACCTGAGACCTCCAACGCAGCCTTGCCCGACCCACCCGCCTCAGCCGCGGCCTCATCGCCACCGGACTCGAGCAGGTCGTCCCAGTTGGTTCGCCCGCTGCCGTTAGCCTGCAGGTTTAGCCGCAGACCATCGATCTCAGCCGTGCCGATCTTCGCCTCCTGGCTCAGAATCAGCGGCACAATACGAACGCTTAAGTGAGCCCGGTCGAACTCGGCAAACGGCTCCTCGCCGAATCCCTCGGCGTTGCCGAGCACCGCGTGCCCGACCTCAACAGCCAGCCACGGAAAGAGCTTCACGGAAATCTCGCCGTCGATCTGGAGGTCGCGGCCGGTCTCGTCGTGGACGGCCGTCGCGATTTCTTCACGAAAATCGTTAGGATCGAAGAAGAGAGTAAGGGCAATCGCGGCGATCGCAAAAATGGCGATAACAGCAGCGACTAACCAGGCAAGAATCTTGGCAGGACGGCCCATTTGGACACCCCTTGGTAGTGGACCCCTAAGAGTACCAAATCACACAAAAAACGGGCCGCGAATTGCGGCCCGTTGGTCAATTATTCTGTCGGCTTAATCGTCGCAGAGCGAGATATCTCCATTCAGCGTCGACACCGTCACCCGGGCATTGCCATCGCCTTCCTGGAAACTGAGTTCCCAGCCCGGCGTGTATTTGCTCGTGCGCTCCGCTTTCGGGCCATAGCAGTTGCGGATATCGCCGTTGAACGTATCGATGTCATAGCGCCCGCTAACCCTGTCCGTGAACTCAATATCGACATTGCCGTTCACGGTTTCCGCGTTCAGCTTGCCGCCGTCACCAAGACCCGCGTGGAAGATAATCTCGCCATTAACCGTCCCCAGTGTGGCGCGCTGGAAGGAGCCTTCGTCAACAATTGCGTCGCCACTGACCGACTCCGCGACCACGATGCCGCCGGCCCGGAACACCGTGACGTCGCCCGATACTGTGCTGGCATGCGTCTCCGCGTTCTTGCCCTGTCCGTTTACGTCAACATCGCCACTCACTGACTCTGCTGAAACATCTTCGCCGGCGGCGTCAGTACTTACGTCGCCACTGACTGTCTCCAGTCTTTGCTCGCCGCGAACCTCTTTCACATCGATGTCGGCACTGACCGTACCCACATCAATCGAGCTGTCCTGGGGAACACGGATATGCAGGTCACTGTCGATGCCTCGACCGCCCTTTCTCGGCACTTTCACTTTGATCGTGATCTTGTCGCCATGGCGCTCAAATATGAGCTCTTCGACGTTGCGGCCCAGTTCGCCGGTCACCTCGACCTCACTGCGCGACCAGCCATTGATCGTGACCTCGCCGGCAATGTTGGATACATGTACATGCCCGTCAGCGGCCGCGTCGAGCCTCTCGTCGACCTCCACAGCCAGCGCTGGCAGTGCCAACAATGTGCTCAGCAGAATTGCAGTCAGTTTCTTCATCGTACTTCTCTCTTCAAACGGTAGTCGACAAAACGTCAACTAGATGTCGTTTCTCTTCATTACATTACGTGTCAGGCCACCGACCCGACGCAATAAGGTCAATTCCTCGCGATAGGCTCGCAGCAGCTTCTGCTGCAACATGACGTTATCGGGCTCTTCCTCGAGCGCGGCGTTAATATCCACAATCGCTTTGTGAATCATGTCCAGGTTTGCCCGGATGTCGCTGCGCGTTTCGGCAGGCAAGCGAGCCAGTTCAACATCGAGCTCGGCACGCAGACCATGGCGCGCGTCCAGGAACCCAGGTCCGAGATGGTAGTTGCCGCCGAAGGATGCCTGCTCGAAGACAAGCTCCGGCGCGATCGATACAACCGGGCCGCTGTCGTTCTTGACCGCGACGTAAGTGATGGCCGATGAGGCACCGACAAGCAGTACAACCGCTGCCGCCTGCGCGAGCATCGGCGTCCACCGCGAGCGCTTCGGTGCGCTTATCTGGGTCGCAATATCGGGCCAAAGGTCACGCTCGGGGCTGATCTCTGTCGCGAGTTGCCGTGCGACCCTGTCCAGCTTGTCATCAAATTTGTCAGTCATGCCATAAATCCCTGCTCTTCCAGTTGTTGCGCCAGGAGCCTCCTTGCCCTGTGCAGTTGTGCCTTGCTCGTCCCCGCCGCGATTCCCAACATGCTGGCGGCTTCATTGTGGCTGTAGCCGTAGACGGCGTTCAGCACGAAGACATGTCTTGCTTTCTCCGGCAGCCTGTCCACCGCTTCCGCCAGGTCCTGCAGCTCACCCGTATCGCTGGTGGCTACGCGAGTCGGCTCCGTGTCGGTAACCGCCTGTATCCGGTCCTGCTCGCGCTTCGACTTTCGTATCCTGCCCAGAACAGCGTTGACGGCGATGCGGTGTATCCAGGTCGAAAATGCGCTGTCACCGCGAAACTTATCCATCTTTTTCCAGGCCTGGATGAATGCCTCCTGTGTGCAGTCCTCCGCCTCGCTGACATTTCCTGTCATGCGCAAGCAAAGCCCGTAAACCTTGTCCACATGCAGTCGATAGAGGGCCTCAAATGCACGGGCATCTGATCGCTGCGCCTGGGCTATCCAGGCTTTTTCATCGGCGGCTGTGTGACTATCGGCGCTTACCATCGCCTCACTATAGTCGCTGTCCGCCGCGGTCAAAAGCGCATCCAAATGCCTTTTCTCCCTTTATCTTGACCTTTGGATGCCTGTGCTCGCCGGAGGGTTTGAATCTGGGCGGTCCAATCGGTAAAAAAAGCCGTTAAGCGACTGTCTTTTATTACTATTCTGTTATCATGCGATTGGCCTAAACGAACCTCGACAACAATATATGGCACGTTTTCAAACCTGTCCGTCCGACAATCGTTTCGATTCATCCACGGCCCAGTTGCCCCTGAAAGTTGTAGCTTCCTAGATGTCGGGCCATTCCATTCTCTACCTGGGCCGCGGTGAGTTTGCCGCAGACTACCTGTCCGAACTCGAGACTTTGCCGTGCTGCACGATGTTGACGCGCAGCAATTCGCTGGCGCTGCCCGAAGACGCGTCTAGCGTTGTAGACCTGATACTGCTCGAGGCCGGACCCATGATTGCTCAATCCGGGCAATCACTCGGAGAGCTGCTCCAGTCGCTCAGCCCTTACCCGGTCGTTGCGCTGGTCAGCAAAGAGTTCGAGCATCGCGGCATTGCCGCCGTGCGTGCTGGCGCCGAAGGCTATATTTGCATCGATGACATCACGGTCGAAGGGCAGGACGCCATCTTCGACCTCGCGGTGCAACGCAGCCGCCTGCAGCACCGCCTGTCGACCACGGATATCACCGTCCTCTCAATTCTGAAGAACATCAACGACGGCGTGATCATTGTCGACTACGCCGGTCGCGTGCTGGACATCAACCCGGCGGCAAGAACTATTCTGGGCCTGGGCCCTCGCGTACAACCAGACCCGACCTGGGAACAGACGTTCTGCTGCATCGACGCAAATGGGGACAGTTACCGAAACTCGCATGAGCTGCCGTTAATGCGCGCTCGCACTGGCGAGAAATTTGCCGACCAGGTGGCCATCTACCGCACACCCGAACAACCGGACACCATCCTCAGCATCAACGGCCAGGGCCTGTTTGACGGCAACCGCGAGCTCGTGGGTGGCGTCATCACGTTCCGCGACATCACGGAACAAACGCAGCGCACCACGGAACTCGAGAAGCTCGCACAGTTTGACGAGCTGACCGGCCTCGCGAATCGCAGCCTGTTTGCCGAGCAACTGTCGCGCGCCATCGGGCGCAGCCAGCGCAAGGGCGCACCACTCGCGGCCCTGTTTATCGACCTCGATCGGTTCAAGTCAGTCAATGACACGCTGGGCCACGATGTGGGCGACTCTCTTCTGTGTGAGGTTGCCGCAAGACTGAAGAAGAACCTGCGTATTGGTGACTTCACAGGACGCTGGGGTGGCGACGAATTCGTCGTGTGCCTCGAGGACTTTGGAGAGGCCGCCAACGCGGCAGCCGCGGCGCAGAAGCTGTTGCTCGTGTTGTCCGAGAAATACGAGATCGAACACAGCGAAGTCTACGCAACGCCGAGTATCGGTATAGCGCTGTATCCCGACTCGGGTGATACCGCCGAACGCATGATCAAGGCAGCCGACATCGCCATGCTCGAGGCGAAGAAACGTGGCGGTGGCCGTTTCCAGTATTACTCGAGTTCACTGAACACCAAGCTCGCACAACGCGAGGAACTGGAGATTGGATTGCGCCACGCGCTGGTGCGTGACGAATTTACGTTGCACTACCAGCCGCGCATCGACGTTTCGTCCGGTCGCCTGATTGGCCTCGAAGCCCTGCTGCGCTGGCAGCACCCGCGCTTTGGGCTACTCCCGCCTGCCCGCTTCCTGTCCATTCTTGAAAGCAGCGGCCTCATTCACTCGGCAGGCGAATGGGTCATCCAGACCGCTTGTCGTCAGCTTGCAGGATGGCAACGCCGCTTCGAACTGCCTGACCTGTCGATCACCATCAACCTGTCACCACAGCAACTCGTGCACAAGCGCCTGGTTGCCGTCGTCAAGAAGACGCTGGTAGATACGATGCTGGACCCGGGTTGCATAGAACTTGAGATCGGTGACGGCGATGTCGTCGGCAAGCGCAGCACGGAGATCGAGACGCTCAAGGCACTGCGGAAACTCGGCGTACGCCTGTCGCTCGACCATTTCGGCACTGGCGATGTCTCGTTTGAATCGCTCGACAACAGCTTCATCGACAGCTGTGTCCTGGATCGCGAACTTGTCGCCGATATCGTGGATAACAACAGCCACCAGCGCATTGTCCGCGCGGCCATCGCGATGGCCCAGGGACTGGATATCGAAGTCACGGCCGAAGGTGTTGAGACGCTAACGCAGCTGGAGTTCCTGAAGAGCTGCAATTGCGACCTGGCGCAGGGCTTCCTGATCAGTCGCCCGATGCAGCCCGAAAAAGTTTCGGCTGTGTTGCGCAGCGAAATCGCCGGTACATCGCTACTCGCCCGCGGGATGCCCTAGTCGGCGGACGTTCCGCAATTCCAGCACGCAGCGAACTGACCTTCATTCTGCTCACCGCACTTAGCGCAACGCCACGGTTCGCCCGGGGATTCGGCGTCGGCTGACTCGATCAGCTGCGTAGCACGATCGAAGTCGAGATCGTTGACCACCCATAGTTGCGGCCAGGTCTCGAACACGGGCATTTCCCCCATGATCCCACCCAGGTGCTGGTTGCGGATCTCTGTCGGAATGCCCTCAGCCGCCAGCAGGTTCTGGTAGTGGCTGATCGTCACGATCGTCTCGGCGGACGTGAGCTTCTTCATGCGGGCCGCAGTGAATTCAGGAATGGCTGCGGATCATCGCCGCGTTCAAGGACCTCAACGAGGGCCGAACCAACGATCGCACCGGCCGCGTGTTTGCCGACTGCCGCAACGTCCTTCGCCTCGCGAATACCGAATCCGGCGCACACGGGAATACTGGACATCCCCGAGACCTTGTCCAGGTAGTCGGCAAGATCGGCTGGCAATCCCGTTTCGCCACCGGTAATGCCGGTAATCGTCACCGCGTACACGAAACCGCGGGAAACATCGCACAGGGTTTGCAGGCGATCGTCCGGCGTTGCCGGCGTTACGAGTTGAATCAGCCCCAGGCCCTTCGCTTCCAGTGCCTCGCGCAGCTCCGCCGATTCCTCGAACGGCAGATCCGGCACGATAAACGCACAGACTCCTGCGGCGAGCGCACGCTCGGCCAGCTCGTCGTAGCCGAACGCAAGCAAGGGATTCAGGTAGGACATCATGACCAGGGGCGCGTCGATCTCACCTTGCGCCGAGTCGAGTTGACCGAAGATCCACCTGAGGCTCACGCCTTTCTGCAATGCCTCGAAACTTGAGCGCTGGATCGTCATGCCGTCTGCCATGGGGTCGGAAAACGGGATGCCGAGTTCGACGACGTCGCCTGTTTCTGCGATGGCTTTCAGTGTCGAAATAAAATCAGCCGGCTCCGGATAACCTGCCGTTATGAACGGCACCAGCGCCGGGCGCCCTGCGTCATTTGCGGCTGTTAGCGCCGCGCCGATTTTTTCATGCGCCTGCATAAGTGCGAGTCCTTGCCGGGTACTTGGTCAATGTGGGCATGTCCTTGTCGCCGCGGCCGGAGTTACCGATCAGTATCTTCTTTCCGGGATTCTGTTTCGCATAGTCCCTGGCAGCCGCGTAGGCATGTGATGTCTCAAGTGCGGTCAGGATACCCTCCGCTGCACAGAGCTCCTCGAGTGCTTCGAGTGCTGCGTCGTCCTCGGCAGAGATGTATTTGACCCTGCCCGTTGCTTGCAGCAGTGCGTGCTCGGGCCCAACGCCCGAGTAATCGAGGCCCGCTGAAATAGAGTGCGTTTCCTGCACCTGGCCATCGTCGTCCTGCAGGATGATCGAGTACGTACCCTGTAGCACGCCGGGCGTTCCGGTCGCGAGTGTCGCGGCATTCTGGCCCAGCCCGGGTCCGGTACCGCCGGCTTCGACACCAATCAGCTCAATGTCGTCACCGAGCAACGGATAGAAGAGGCCGATCGCGTTCGAGCCACCACCCACGCAGGCAAATGCAGCGTCGGGCAGACCGCCGGACTGGTCGATCATCTGCTGGCGCGCTTCCTGACCGATGATCGCCTGGAGTTCGCGCACGAGATAGGGATAGGGATGCGGGCCGACGACTGAGCCGATTAGGTAGTAGGTGTCATACGGGTCGGCAACCCAGGTTCGCATGGCCTCATCGATGGCCGCACGCAGGGTCTTGTCACCCGATTCGACCGGGACACACTCAGCGCCGAGGCGACGCATGCGATCGACGTTCGGCGCCTGGCGCTCCATGTCGACCGCACCCATATAAACGGTGCACGGCAGACCAACGCGGGCGCATGCCGCAGCGGAAGCAACGCCGTGCTGTCCGGCGCCGGTCTCTGCAATGATGTGTTTTACACCCAGGCGCTTGGCGAGAATCGCCTGGCCGATGGCGTTGTTAATCTTGTGCGCACCGGTGTGAGCGAGGTCTTCCCGCTTGAGCCATACCTCGGCACCCCAGATCTCGGAGAGTTGCGGCGCGAAGGTCAGTGCGGTCGGTCGGCCTACCCATTCTCGGAGTTCCCTGCGGTACTCCTCCTGGAACGCCGCATCGTGAAGGTGTTCACGTACACCCGCCTCGAGTCGCTCGAATGCAGGCACCAGTGTCTCCGGCACGTACCGCCCGCCAAACGGACCGAAACGACCCCGCTCGTCGGGCATCTCACCCCTGATGGCTGCATCGAGAAGCGATTTGGCCTCGTCGGCAGCTAACAATGTGCTCATAAGTTGTTCCCCGCGGCTTTCGCCGCACTGATGAATTCCCTGATTAGTTCTGGATCTTTCTGCCCGGGTGCGGACTCGACGCCGCTCGACACATCAACGCCAAACGGCTTCGCGATGGCAATGG
>Ga0265303_10001713_pt1 | contig 13573 bp, 14 predicted proteins | sample Helome_2_FD_192494 | JGI IMG/M metagenome (GOLD analysis project Ga0265303, IMG submission 192494) | Marine sediment microbial communities from subtidal zone of North Sea - Hel_20160317 (Illumina Assembly) | ecosystem: Environmental > Aquatic > Marine > Subtidal zone > Sediment ... | reverse complement strand
GCGGCGATGATGCTGCAGCACCTCGGGCATCAGGATGCGCATGATGCGGTGGTGACGGCGATCGAGGATGTGATTCGTGCGACGGATAATCTGACCGCCGATATGGGAGGCTCCGCCAGCTGCGTGGACTGCGGCTCGGCAATTGCTAGGCGGCTAGCAGGATAAGCACAATTGACGCGGTAATCAGCGTGATACCGGCGATTTCCAGCGTTGAAACCTTTTCCCGAAACACCATCAAAGTCACGATAAAAGTGAACAGTAGTTCGATCTGTCCAAGCGCGCGTACGTAGGTTGCGTTTTGCAGTGTGAAGGCGCTAAACCAGCCAATCGAAGCGAGTCCCCCACTAATACCAACCAGCATCGCGGGACGCCAGTGAACCAGCACTTTTTTCAATTGCTCGGGTTCACGTAACCCGATCAGAATCCCCATGATTGCGATTTGCAAAATGAGCACGATTAACAGCGTAAACGCGGCTGCCAGCAGGAAACTCTCCAGTCCCAGCGACAGTGAGGCGGCGCGAAATAACACCACGCTCATGCCCAGCCAGGCCGCGCAAGCGAGACCGATCAGGGTTGGTAGTCGCCATAAGCCGTTGAGCAGGTTATTGATATTGAGTTTTGCCTGGCCAGTACTTAATACCACCAGGCCCACGGTGCTCATCGCGATGGCAATGATGATCGCCGGGTTCAATTTATCGCCCAGCAGCAACAGGCCGAAGATAGCCACCATCACGGTTTCAAGTTTGGAAAATGTGGTGCCGACCGCGAAATTATGAAACGAGAATAGCCACAGCAGGAAAATGGTGAACATTATCTGGCACAGCCCACCGAGCAATGCATAGATGAGAAAACCGGCATTGAATCCCGGCAGCGGCTGTCCCTCGATATAGACGACGGCAAAGAAATAAACCAACGCGATCGGCCAGGCATATAAGAAGCGGACATAGGCAGCGCCCAGCGTAGTGAGTTTACCCTTGAGGTGCTTCTGCATTGCCGAACGGATGTTTTGAAAAAACGCCGCCGCGATGGTTAACGGAATCCAGAGTTCCATTGTCGTCCTTTATATTGTCGAAGCCTGCAGAATACCTTGCGAACCAGCACCACGGAAGCGTAGATCTCGCCATATCGGCGCCTTGGTAGATTCCCGCTTGCCTAAACTGCTTACCGGAGAAAAATGCCCCTGCTCAGAGATAAATCACAAAAATCAAAGTAGTGTCTCTGTTGCTCATCGTATGGACTTAATTTTAGATAACATCCCACGGGGAAACCGGTGCAGCACCCGGCCTTTACGTCGCGAGGAACTGCACCCGTTTCCCCTGACATTGGTTGGTGGCTACCTCGGGGGTAAGTCCGCAAAAGTGTAGCGAGACATGGATGTCGAGCTCCAAGCGATCCCATGGATGGGCCAAACGGCGTTTTTTGCCGTTTGGGAGCGCCTTTTGCGGACTTACCCCCGAGGTAGCCTCTGGACGACAGTGAATCTGCAATCAGTAGCTTTTCCGGAGAGTAGTGCGTTGAAAGAGGATTCTACAAAATACAGTTGCAAACAAATTCATGGATACGGTATGACGGGCTTCCTGCATGATGAAGCTAGTTGCTATGATGTCAGGAAACCCATAGCGAGGTCCCGAAGTGTCCGCATACCATCTAGCCCAACTCAATCTCGCGAAAATGAAATTCGCGATTGATGCCCCTGAAATGGCTGATTTCGTTGCCCGCCTCGAAGACATCAATGCGCTTGCCGATGAATCGCCGGGGTTTGTCTGGCGCCTGCAGACTGACGATGGCGATGCCACCGCTATTGATCATTTCGGTCCCAATTGTCTGGTCAATATGAGCGTATGGACAGATGTCGAATCGTTGCATAACTATGTCTACCGTTCGGCCCACAAAGAAGTGATGGCGCTGCGTAAGCAATGGTTCGATCGTATGCTCGAAGCTTACTCGGTATTATGGTGGATACCTGCCGGGACCGTGCCGACTATCGTGCACGCTGACGAGCGCCTGCAGTACCTGCGTCATAACGGCCCTGGTGCAAAGGCCTTTACCTTCAAACAGATATTTACCGCGCTATAGTCTACGACTGCAAAATGATTTTTACGCGTAACCTGGTCGTAGCGCTGATCGCAACCATCATTTCCTTCAGCACGCTGTATATCCCGCAACCAATGCTGCCGCTGCTAGCGGCCAACTTCGACGTTTCGGCGGGCGAAGCCGGGCTGTTGATGACCGTGGCGATGTTACCGCTGGCGTTTGCGCCGGCGCTTTATGGATATTTCCTGCAGGCCATTCCCGCCCGCTTGATGCTGACAGTCGCGCTCAGTCTGCTTGCCCTCGATCAGCTGTGTTTTTATTTTGCCGACGAATTCTGGCACCTCATTGTGCTGCGCCTGTGCCAGGGTATGCTGCTGCCAGCTATATTTACCGCCCTGATGACCTACTGTGCGAGCATGGTGCCAGCAGCCATGGTGCGCCGGGCGATGGGGTTTTATATTGGAGCGACCATCCTGGGGGGCTTCAGCGGCAGGTTGGTGGGCGGTATCTTTGCCAGTTCGTTCGACTGGCGAACTGCTTTCGTGGTGATGGGGGTAATGCAATTGCTGCCCTTGTTATTACTGCTAAAAGTCGACGCTGACGCCGATATCAATTTTGCTCGCCTCGATGCGAAGAGTATTTCGCGAGTGTTGGCTAATCGTCATTACCGTTTCATGTTCCTGTCGCTGGCGTCGATATTTTTCGTCTTTTCCGGAATCCTGAATATTATTCCCTTCCATTTGCAGGATCTGCAACCGGACACGACGCCCCTGGTGATATCGATGCTTTACCTGGGCTACCTGATCGGAGCGCCGGTGTCGTTTTTCAGCGAGTCGATCAGTCGCTGGTTTAGCGATGAACGCAAGGGCTTGTTACTCGGTTTGGCGATACATGCCTTTGGCCTGGTAATGCTGCTCTTCGTCGCCCTGCAGGGACTCATCGTGATGATGTTTTTCCTCGCGGCAGGTTTCTTTCTGATTCATGCGCTGTTGTCGGGACTGGCCAATCACCTGGCGCAGGAACACAAGGGCGTCGTCAACGGGTTGTATGTTTCGATTTATTATTTCAGCGGGGCACTGGGTTCCTGGCTACCCGGCTATTTGTATGAAGGTCTCGGCTGGCAGGATATGATTCTGTTGTTCATGCTGATACTCGGTTTTTGTGCCTGGGGTATCAGTCAGTGCAAGGCAGTGGCTGGCAAATGACAAAATAGGTGCTCCCTGGCCAGCTAACGATTATTATTGCCGTCCAAACTGACTGGAAATATTGATGCCACATATTGTCCTCGAGTATTCCGCCAACCTGCCTGAACTGCCGGACTTCAGGGCCTTGTTCGATGATATTCATCAGGCTCTGCACCGCATCGGCGGTATTAAAATCGAAAACTGCAAGAGCCGCGCGCGCGCCGCCGAGCACTGTTACATCGGTGATGGCGATCCCGATAAAGCGTTTATTCATCTCGATATCGGGTTTGTCAAAGGGCGCAGCGCAGAGGTCAAACAGGCCATCGGGCGCGAATGTCTCGACCTGGTGAAAAGGTATTACTACCTGCATTTGTCGGATGCGCTGCAAATAACCGTCAGAATAGATGATATTGCGCTCGATTTTTACTTCAAGGATCCAGCCGGGACGCTCAGTTACCAATGAAAAAAAGTAATACCAGGCCGTTTATGGCGGCACCCGACTATGGCCAGTCGCTGGTCGGGTTTACCATTAATTTGCTCACTCCGAATTTACCGCGGGCGCTGGTTTTCCAGCGTGATGTGTTGCAGGCCGACATTCTGCACCAGGACGAGGATCTGTTAATTCTGCGCGGCTATGGCAGCAACTGGATGGTGCATGCCGATCATACCTATGATCAGCATGCCCTGCTAGCCGATACCCGGGCAGAAACCCGACGTGGCGCCGGGGTCGAGCTGCGTCTTCACGGCTGCGACCCCGATGCTGCCGCTGCGCGTGCGCAACAGCATGGCTTCAGGCTGCTCGATGGTCCACGTGACCAGCCTGATCATGGTCTGCGCGAAGCACATATCGTCGATGACGACGGCTACGTCTGGGTGCCGGATGTGCCATATATAGAGGCGTGAGGGAAAAGAAAGATATCCGGCTCTTTTTCGCGCTATGGCCGGATGATGCGCTGCGCGCCGAGTTGCATCGTGCCAGTAACACGATCACCGTCGAACGTCCGGCACGACGGGTGCCGCATTACAATCTGCACCTGACCCTGCACTTCATCGGCAATGTATTCTTCGGGGAGATGGACTGCCTGCGACAGCAGGCGCGCCTGGTCGAGGCAGAAGCCTTCGAAATCAGGATCGATCGACAGGGCCATTTCAGAAAACCCCGTGTCGCCTGGCTGGGTTGCCGGGAGATCCCGGCGGCCCTGCGTGAACTGCATCAGCAACTGGGGCAACGCCTGCAGCTGTGTGATTACCAACCTGAGAAGCGGCATTACAATCCACATGTGACTGTAGCGCGGAAAATGGGAAGCATAGCTGACAGTGCAAGCTTCGCGCCGATAGCGTGGAAGGTTACGGATTATTCACTGGTCGAGGTTCGCCAGGTTGAAAACGGCGTACAATATCGCGTCCTCGAAACCTTTCCACTGCTATGAGCAAAACAGACGATTACAAGCTCCCGCCCGAAGTATTAAAACAGTTAACGCGACGTTCAGACGCACGCGGACTGGCGCAATTGGGCGCCCACCTGGCGATGTTGATACTGGCCGGCATCGGCCTGCATTTCACCTACGGCAGCCTGTTGGTGCTGGTTACGCTACCGCTGTATGCCGCGATACTGATCTTTCTGTTCGCAGCGCTGCATGAAACCATTCACTTTACCGTTTTTAAAACCCGTTGGCTGAATGACCTGGTGGCTGCTCCCATCGGTTTCCTGTTACTGCTGCCCTTCCAGTACTTTCGCGCATTCCATTATGTTCACCACCGACACACGCAGAATCCGGAGCTAGACCCGGAGCTGCTCGACATCAAGCCGTTGCTGCGTAAACGTTACTGGATGTACCTCAGCGGTTTGCCTGTCTGGTGGCAGAGCTTGAACACCATCTGGCAGCATGCTCGGGGCAGGGTCGAGGAAGCTTACATCGAAGAACGTCATCACCGCATGATAATTAGCGAGGCGCGTTTTCACCTGGCAGCTTACGTGCTGTTGCTGTTAATCAGCCTGCTCATGTCCAGCGGATTACTCTGGTGGTACTGGGTTTTACCCGCCCTGGTCGGCCAGCCGCTGTTGCGCCTGTACTTGCTGGCCGAGCACAGCGGCTGCGACTTCAGCGATAACATGCTCGAAAATTCGCGCACCACCTACACCGTGCCATGGCTTAACTTCCTTGCCTGGAACATGCCCTATCATGCCGAGCATCACTATCTCGCGTCGGTACCGTTTCATGCGCTACCGGCGCTGCACGCCTATACCGGTCAACGGGTCAAGTACAAGGGTGCGGGCTATTACCGGGTGAATCGGGAAATCGCGGCCAGTCAGTGAGCCTTGATAAATTGGGCGACTTCGCGCATTGATCGTCTGGCTTCGGGGACCGGGTAAAACTCGAACACGTGCCACATGCCCTCGCTTACCCGCAGGTCGCAGGTAACGCCGGCCGCACGCATTTTTTGCGCGAGACGCAGGCACTGACTGAGTAACAGGTCCCGACTACCGGTGGTGATGATGCACGGCGGTAAATCATGCATATCACCGTACAGCGGGGAGATTCCGGGATCGTCGAGAGCCTGATCATTGGCATGCCAGTTGGCGGCAATATCAGTCCACAGATTGCTCAGGGTTGGATCTCGTCCGTCGTTAAAAATATGGCTGTCTCCCTGGTTGTTGAGATCGCACCAGGGCGAGAACAATGCCGCGCAACGCGGTAGCGCTAGTCCCAGGTCGCGAATATGATGCATCAATCCGAGCGCCTGGTTGGCACCGGCGGATTCACCGCAGACGACGAGTCGTGTCGCACCGTACTGCGGTAATAACTCCGGGTAAACCTGGCGCATGTCCTGCTGCGGCGCGGGGTAGGGATGCTCGGGTGACAGCCGGTAATCGACCATAACGATCCTGGCCTCGCACAGCTGCGCGAGCGGCGCGGCGATAATCAGGTCTTCGTAACAGCTACCACTGACGTATCCGCCGCCGTAGGCATACTGGATACAACGCCCGTCGACGTTTGACCAGTGCTCCGGGGTTAGCTGCTTGCAGGAAATGCCGGCTACTTCGATATCTTTGATTTCACCCCGGAAAGCCTCCAGTGCAGCCTGTATATAGCTGTCGAAACCCGCGCGAACATCCCTGCGGTACTGTTCCAGGTTGGCAAGTTCAGGCACTACCAGGTCGGTGCTGTGAAGTTCGGCGTAAAGGGCGGTGGCGGCAGCGCTCATAGCGGCTTTACGTCCGCTCATGCCAATACCGCCTCGAGGTCCATGATTAAATCCTCGCTATCTTCAAGTCCGATTGACAGCCGAAAAATCCCTTCCCCGGCGACCTCCCGATACTTGTCGAGATCGTCTCCCTCGAGTCGATAAGAAGAACCGATCAAGTCCGCGGTCTGCATCAGGTAAACCAGGCTGCGATGGTGTCCGAGCGATACCGCGTAATGGATGACTTCAAGATTTCGCATCATCCGCTGTGCAATCGCTTTGGGGTTTGCAGTGCGAAAACTGATCATGCCGGAGAAGTTATCCATCTGCGTACGGGCCAGTGCGTGTTGCGGATGCGACTCGAGACCGGGATAGAGTACTTTCTCCACCTTGTCATGGGCTTCGAGAAAGCGGGCAAGCGCGAACGCGTTCTCTTCATGGCAGCGCATGCGTAAAGGCAGTGTCGCCATGCCGCGCATGATCAACCAGGCGTTGAAGGGACTGATGACACCACCGTAATGCACCAGTGCTTCGCCACGCAGTGGACCGAGCAGCGTCTGGCTGCCGCAAACCGAACCACCCATTGCGTCACCATGTCCGCCGATGTACTTGGTCAGTGAGTGGATCACCAGGTCAGCACCGAGATTCAGTGGCCGGGTTGCAATCGGTGACGCGAAGGTGGAATCGACAACCAGCAAGGCGTCCTGTCCATGCGCAATGCCGGCCGCCGCGGCGATATCCGCTATCCGCAGCAGTGGATTGGATGGCGTTTCCAGCCAGACCATACGGGTGTTATCACGCATCGCGTTCCTGATCTCGGCCGCCTCGGTGGTGTCAACCGGCGTAACCTCGACGCCCAGCCGGGTGAGGGTTTCGCGCGCGAACTCGGCGGTGCCGGGGTAGTTGGTATTGCTGATAATCAGGTGATCGCCCTGGCTTAGATGGGCGAGCATGACCGCCGCACTGGCCGCCATACCGGAGGCAAAGGCTATACAGGCTTCGCCCTGTTCGAGGATGGCGAGTTTCTGTTCGAGTTGACGGGTGGTCGGATTATCCCAGCGGGTGTAGACAAACGGAGTTTCCGCGGTCAGGTTATTTGCCGAGAAGCTGATTTCCTCGTCGACCACGAAAGTGCTCGACATCACCAGGCTGGGGGTCGAGGCACCTGTGGCGGGATCCTGATTTTCACCGCCATGAATCGCGAGTGTCTGGATCCCCTTGTCAGCAGTTGTTTTCAATGTCATGCGGATAGCTCCGAGCAGAAAACCTTATTAGTAAGGCTGAATCGAAGCGATGTCAATCAGGTCTTTGACAAGAAGCCGCTGTCCATAAAGCATGCCGTCTTGTTTATTCCACTGTTGTGACTCGGATCGATTCTTTCAGTTTGCTGTATCATGTCTGCGTCAACAACAAGGGAGTCAAACAATGCCGGTTAATTTTTTAGTTATCGCGGTGCTCACAAGCAGCCTGTTGCTTAGCTTTGCCAGTCGGGCACAAGACCCGGTCAAGGTCGAGGCCACCAAAGTGCGGGATAATATCTACATGATCACCGGGCAGGGCGGCAATATAGGCCTGTTCACCGGAGTCGACGGCAGTTTCATGATCGATGACCAGTTCGCGCCGTTGACCGAGAAAATCATCGAGGTAGCCAAATCGGTTGGCGGTGATGTCCCCAGCTACCTGATCAATACCCATTTCCATGGGGATCATAGCGGCGGTAACGAAAATCTGGGGAAGGCCGGAACAATGATCATGGCTCATGATGAAGTCAGGCAGCGCCTGGTCAACGGATCATTCATCGGCGCGTTCGGGATGAAAGCGGAACCTGCGAGCAAGCCGGCGTTACCCACCGTGACCTACTCTGAAACCATGCATTTGCATATTAACGATGAAACCGTACATATCATCCATGTACCGCGCGCACATACCGATGGTGATAGTTTCGTGGTCTTTAAATCAGCCAACGTAGTACATTCCGGAGATTTGTTTTTTAACGGTTTTTTTCCCTTTATTGATGGCGCTCACGGGGGTTCGGTCAAAGGGGTGATTGCCGGAGTAGACAAGATCCTCGCGCTGACCGATGACGATAGCAAGATTATCCCGGGCCACGGGCCACTGGGCAGTCGTACCGACTTGCAGCGTTACCGCGATATGCTGGCAATCGCCTATGAACGCCTGCTCAAGCTCAAAAACCAGGGCGTTTCAGCCGAGGATGCCGTATTGCAGGCGCCACTGAAAGACCTGGAAGCGGACTGGGGCGGCGGCATATTCACCGCCGACAAATGGATAGGGGTCGTTTACCCGGCCGTGTTCTAGGCAGTTTGCGCCAGGAAGCGTTCCAGCGAACGCTCGGGATCGAATATATCCAGTGCTGCCGGCGCGAAGTTTTTGTGCCGGTAGCCATTCGATCCAATCGGTTCGTACAGCGACAGGATTTCATCGCGTCGACTGGCGAGATCGCGTACCGCGATCACCAGGGCTTCCAGGTCGGCGCGGGTGGTGTAAAGTCCGAGACTCGCGCGCGCCATGCCACGCTTTCTTTCGATATCACCTTCTGCGTTCGGCGCATCGGGATCGATGTCCATTTCCCAGAGTTCGCGTTTCAGCAGTTCACGCACATAGGGGTGTGCGCAAAAACAGCCGTTACGCACCTGTATATTGTGATAATCGTTGATGGCGGCGGCGGTCAGGCCATGGTCGAAGCCCTTGATATTGAAGGTAAGCGTGCCGGTGCGGGGTACTTCTGCCGGATCGGGACCGTAAAGGGTTACACCTTCGATACTGGACAGTTCCTTCCACGCATAGTCAATCAGGTCAATTTCCTTCTCGCGTACCTTGTCCATGCCGACCCTGGTCAGTAAATCGAGTACCGCGCCGAGCGTAATCGCACCGACGATATTCGGCGTACCGGCTTCTTCGCGATCGGGCAGGGTGCTGGTGGGCATGTATTCTTCGATATAAACATCGTCGACCATGCCACCACCGAGTTCCGCCGGCTTGATCGCATTGAGTAAGCTCTGCTTCGCTATGACCGCCCCGGGTGAGCCCGGTGCGTATATTTTATGCCCTGAAAAAACCAGCACATCGATATCTGCGTCATCCATGCTAACCGGCGCATGCGCGATCATTTGCGAGGCGTCGACCAGCAGGTAGGCGCCAACCGCGTGCACAAGCCGGGCGACTTCCGCGAGCGGAGTGATGGCACCGGTAACGTTACTGGCGCCGGTAACGGCGATGTAATTGATGTTTTCACCATGTTCGTCGCAAAGTGCGCGCAATTTATCCATGTCCAGTCCCCCGTAGCGTTCAAACTCACCCGCACAGGGGATATGAACGACCTGTGAGGCATGATGACGGTGGGGTAGATCATTGGAATGGTGCTCCATTTCAGACACCAGTACCACACCGCGCTCGGGTCGTGCGCGTGACAGGCTGGCGGCCATTCGGTTAAAGCCCGCGGTCGCGCCGCTGCCGGCAAAAAATGTGCTGTACTGCTCAGGATTCGCATCGACAAACTCAAGTACACGCTCATGCGCCCATTCAAAGGCATGTGAGGCACCGCGCGCCGCATAGTGCAGATCCGAGTGGGTACTGGCATAGTGCACGAGAAATTCATGACCGACGTCAAAAGCCGGGGCCATCATTAGCGTAGATGCTGCCGAGTCCAGGTAAATACGAGGTCCGCGTCCGCCATCGACGGTTGGGTATTCGGTATCACGTCCAATGAATTTAGCCTGTAAGCTGGCTAGAAGATCGGAATTGCTCATAGGATTGATTTGTCAGACAAAAGAGATATTGTCGCATAATTCGGCCGCTTGGCAACCATTCGAGGCTTTCCTGAACCGATGACTTGCCGCTACGCCCTGAATGCGTTTCAGGCCTCAGGATTCGGGTAGTGCTCGGCCCAGTAGCGTGCCAGGTCATCGCGTCGACATACCCATACCCGCTCATGCCCGAGCACATAATCGAGAAATTTGTACAGGCTGCCGATGCGCCCCGGGCGTCCGATCAGGCGTGCGTGCAAGCCGACCGTCATCATCTTCGGCTGGGTTTCGCCTTCGGCATACAGTATGTCGAAGCTATCCTTCAGATAGGTAAAGAATTCATTCCCCAGTTGATAGTCGTGATCGCCGCGACTGAATTTTGAGTCGTTGGTATCGAGTGAGTAGGGCATCAGCAGCAATTCGGGGTAGTCTGGCGACCAGTAAGGCAGGTCATCGTTGTATACATCCGAGTCGTAGAGAAAATTGCCTTCTTCTACGATGAGTCGGCGGGTATTCAGCGAAGGCAGACCTGCGTAGTACCCGAGCGGTGGTTCACCGGTAAGCTGGCGTACCTGTTCAATGCTATTGCGGATGCATTCCCGCTCGGCAGAGGCTTCGAGGTCGTTATAGTCAAACCAGCGCCAGCCATGTGATTGTAGATCGAAACCGGCATCGATCATCGCCCGCAGGGCTTTCGGGTTTTGCCAGCCAGCCAACCCGACCAGGTTGACGGTGGCCAGTAGATCGCGATCAGTAAAGGCTTTGAGTAGCCGCCAGTAGCCGACTCTCGAACCATACTCGTAACTGGATTCGATGTTCAGATCACGGCCACCTATGCGGGTTTCGACCGCGACGTCTGAAACGCGTACCTCGGAACGATCGTCGCCGTTCAGGACGCAAAGTTCGCCACCTTCTTCGTAGTTAATACAGAAATTGACCGCAATACGTGCCGCCTCGGGCCATACCACCACAGGTGGCTGATCTGCATAGCCGATAAAGTCGCGGCCGGGGCTGGAATCATCGTTCATGGATGGTACTCGATTGCATTGCCCCGGAATTGTAACCCAGGTAAGCCAGTTCGGCATCCCGCAGGGCAAACTTGCGATCCACTTCTCGGGAGCGGTCTTCTTTTATCGTGAAGCGTCTCGATAGATCGAAGGGGCACGTAGGGCATTACGCAGTGATTGGGTAAGTATTTTGATTTGCGGTACACTGGCCGAATCGTCCAGTTTCAGGGTTAATACCATGAATGATCAAGTCAATCGAAGCAGGCGCAAGTTGTTTTTCGGGCTTATGACCCTCCCGGTTTCTGGTCTGGCTGTCGCCGCGCTGCCAACCCCGTCCGCTAGCGAAGGGCCGTTTTATCCAACCACCGGGATGCGCTTTGAAGACATCGATAACGACCTGGTCAGAATTACGGGCGAGGTTGAGCAGGCCGGTGGGGAAGTGGTGGAGCTCACCGGACGGGTGCTCGATAAAGGCGGTGATCCAGTCGCGGGCGCGCGCGTGGAAATCTGGCAGTGCGATGTCAATGGGCGCTATCTGCATCGCGGGGATTCTGGCTGGAACTCACGTGACCAGTCATTCCAGGGTTTTGGTCATGACCTGAGTGCTGCCGATGGCAGCTATTCGTTTCGTACCATCAAACCCGTTCCCTATGCGGGGCGCACTCCACATATACACGTCAAGGTATTGTTAGACAACCGCGAACGCCTGACCACGCAGTTTTACTTGCCCGATCACCCTGACAACAAAAATGACTGGCTTTATCAACGTGTGCCGCAAGCCAAACGTGAACTCGTAACAATGAATTTTATCCCCACCCGGCAGGCGCCGCGTGCGATTCTGGACATCGTCATTTAAGTCCCCCGGCTGGTATTGGTTCGAGCATCTATAAGCAACGCATCAGTTACTATCTGGACACGTTTTATTTATGTTTTACTTACAATCTCCTGTATTTGCAGCAATATCGGAGGGCTGGCCAGAAACAGGCCAGCCCGGTTTTGAAGCTTTATTCACGCATTAATCGATATGCGTTTTACTTCCTCCCTGGCTGTTTCACGTCGGGGAATTTCGAGTCTTAAAACGCCCTTGTCGAGGTTAGCCTTGATTTCGTCTCCAATAGCGTCGTCGGGCAATGCCAGGGTCCGCTGAAACGATCCATAGCTGCGTTCAACACGATAATAGTGCTTGTCTTTATCTTCGCTACGCTCCTCCTTTTGACCCTGGATGGTCAATACGTCATCCTTTACCTCTAGTGAAATATCGGATTCGGTCAGGCCTGGTACGTCGAGTTTGATCTCGTAACAGTTGGAATCACCGGATACATCAATCTGTGGTCGATAGATATCTGGCAGGGATATGCCGGGCATGGCCCTGGGTTGCAGATTTGAAGCCAGAGATGGCATACCGAACGACTTGAATGCATCGTCAAACCAGCGATCCATATCGCGGTGCAGGCTCATCAGGGAGCCGGGGGCCGCCTGTGGCATATTTTCTACTTCGCTGCGGCTTACCGGGATTCGGGTTCCCATGCCATTGTCATTTTCCTCGTGTTTGAACCAGTTCCAGGGTTTAAGCTTTTCTAAGTTCATGTTCATCTCCTGAATAATTGTAAGTTAATCGACGCCGCTCACAGGAAACGGCATTTAATCTTATTTTAGTTTGGGTTAAGTATGTGGCTTTCAAGTCAGGGGAATTGATCCAGATCAATTTCAAGCGATGTATCGATCAGTTTGTTTTTGTATCTCACCTGGAATGGCGATAGATGGGGTAAGTTTTCTCGGCCACTGATATAGAGGATACGGGATTCTGTTTTCTCCAGGAGACTCCCCGATCCGAGCGCGCCACCGCATGCGACAGTTTTAAGACCCCGGGGTCGGCAATCGAATCCGGTTCGTAACAGGGCATGGGAGTAATTCCGATACCTGCCTTTACAGCGCAGAGTAAAGCAGGGAACAGACCACGAGGTACGAGGTAAAGAGGTGGAATCAGGTTTTCTGCCCCGGAAATCAATAAATGGATTCTTAGCGTTTGCTTTGGCGAGTTTATTACTTAAGGCTGCCGCAGAATAGAATCCTGTCTACAGGTTTAGCCTAAGAGGATATCCGGATTAAAGCGTTAACTTCTGTTTGCGAATTGTAACGCGGACTGGATTTTTAATAATACAGTGTCTATCTATATTGACATGCGAAAGGGACCGGGCGAATTTCCAAAAAATTTCACATATTGCCCGTATATACTAGAATCGAATCAATCAATTCTGTTGAAAACATAAGAAAAATAGTCCGATGTTATTCAACTCTTTCGAGTTTGCGGTATTCCTTGGCATTGTCCTTTCGCTCTACGTGCTATGCAATCACCGCAAGCAAAACCTGATACTACTAATCAGCAGTTACGTGTTTT
>Ga0265303_10001712_pt1 | contig 13582 bp, 10 predicted proteins | sample Helome_2_FD_192494 | JGI IMG/M metagenome (GOLD analysis project Ga0265303, IMG submission 192494) | Marine sediment microbial communities from subtidal zone of North Sea - Hel_20160317 (Illumina Assembly) | ecosystem: Environmental > Aquatic > Marine > Subtidal zone > Sediment ... | reverse complement strand
CCACGTAGGCCGCGTTGGCCGGTTCGGGGTAGCCGGGTTTAACCGGTTGGGATAAAGACATGGGGTAGCAACTCAGTTGCCCGCTAATCACTTCGTCACCGGGCTGCCAGGGTTTGATGTTGACATTGAGGTCGAGGGTATCGGCAGCAGCGGTCAACAATTGGGGGTCAGCAACCGCCAGCAGGCGTAATTCCGGATGTTCATGGGCCAGGCGTATGGTGCATTCCGGCCCAATGCCCGCAGGCTCTCCCGGTGTCAGTGCCAGCACCGGAATATCCTTAATCATGATTTGGGTCGCACAATCTGTTTGACATGCTGTGTTACCGTGACTTAAGTGCTGTTTAGCTATCCAGCCTGGTTTCTACGAAAGCTTCGTCACGCATCTCCTGCAAAAATTTTTCAAGCTCAATATCCATTTTCTGCTGTTGCAGATTATTGCGCGCCGCATTACGTAAAGAATCCACGGTCACGTCCTTCTCACGCATACCAAGACGTTCGATAATGTGCCAGCCCGATTCGGTCTGAAATGGCTCGGAGATTTCACCGTCCTGCATCGCTGACAGGGTTTGAGCCATCCGCTCGCCATAAGACTGGGGCATAAACCAACCCATATCACCACCCAGGTTAGCGCTGGTAACATCATCGGAGAATTCCCTCGCGAGTTCTGCGAAATCTGCACCGTCGATCAGTTGTTTGTGAATATCGCGGATTTGTTCCATCGCCTGGCGGGGGCCTATCAGCTCATTGGTTTCAACCATGATGTGCTGGGCGTGGAACTCGGTTGCCATCACCTGGCTGCGTTCACGGTAATCATTGACCTTGATGATGTGAAAACCACCAGCACTCCGGATCGGTGTTGTAATTTGACCTGCCCGCATGTTCTTGATGGCATCAGAAAATGCCACCGGCACTGAATTGAGATCCCGCCAACCGACCAAACCACCTTCCAGTGCTTCCTGGGAGCTCGAGTAACTGATGGCTGCCGACGCGAAGTCCAGACCCTCTTTCAGTTGCTCGTAAATATTATTTGCCTTGGTCTGTGTTTCTGCTATCTGTTGTGGCGTGGAACCCTCACGCATGCCGATCAGGATATGTGAAATATTGTATTCGCCACTGTTAAAACTCTCGGAAGCCAACAGGATATCGATCTCGGTCTCGGTAATTGGGTCCATGCTGTTGACGACCCGTTGGCGCAGGCGCTCGGTCATCATTTCTTCACCGAGATTCTGGCGGAACTCGGTAAAGTCTTCACCGTCAGCTTCGATTACCTGGCGCAATTGCATCAGTGAAATCTTATTCTGCTCAGCGAGCATCAGCAACGACTGGTCAATCTCGTCATCACTGATCCGGATACCTGTCTGGAATGCCCGGACCAACTGCAAACGACGGATAATCAGGCGTTCGAGCACCTGCTTTTCAAGCAGGCTTTCGGGCGGCAGGTCGCCACCCTGCTGGCGGATTCTATCGATGATGCCCTTAATGGCAATATCAAGTTCGCTACGAAGTATGACGTCGTCATCCACCAGGGCAACGATGGAGTCGATCTTGGCGGTGCTTTGCGCGATCACGGTGTTGCTCGCCATTGGTGACATCAGGGCGATGCATATAACCCAAACTGCAGGGTAATTAAAACTTCTCATAAAGGCTTATCTCCGGGATTTTGTCGTTTCCATGGTCCGGTATTTGATTGTAACAAATGTAAAAAGTTGCTTTTCATGAAACCGAACCCATTATTTTAACCGATACTGGTGACAAATAACCCGCATATTTCAAATAGTGTTAACGGGCCCTATAGCTTTAACAGGCCTCTGCCTGCATGCTTTCCAGGACTTCTTCCATACGTTCAAACACGGAATGCATTTCCCGCTCAGTGGGTAAGGTGGTCAGGCGAAAGTGATTCCGGTAAGGCACATTGAAACTGCTGCCCGGGGCAATCAGGACATGCTTCTTCTCCAGCAATTCCATCGCGAAACCCTGGTCATCGAATGAATCAAACAAGCTGGTCTCAATGGCGGGAAACGCATACATCGCGCCATCGGGTTCGTTCAAGGACATAAATTTACTGTTTTTGACGCCATCGATGATGGCCTGTCGTGCCTGGTAAAGACGGCCACCCTCACTGGTTAGTTCGCGTATGCTCTGGTAACCGCCCAATGCGGTTTGCACCGCCCACTGGCCCGGAACATTGGCGCACAATCTTAAGGATGCGACCAGCTCGACGGCATGCTGATAATCCCTGGCGTTTTCCATGTCACCACTAAAAACCATCCATCCCACCCGGTAGCCACAGGCTCGGTAAATTTTTGAAAGCCCGTTGAATGTTACGCACAGGGTGTCGTGTACCAGTGTCGCCATTGGAATGTGTTTTGCGCCTTGGTAGAGCATTTCGTCGTAGATCTCATCACTGAACACAACCAGCCGGTTCTGCTCTGCGATTGCGGCGATTTCCTCAAGCAACTCCCGGCTATAAACTGCACCGGTCGGGTTATTCGGGTTGATCAGGACAATCGCGCGGGTGCGCTCTGTCAGCAGATTACGAATTTCATCCGGGTCGGGTTGAAAACCGTTCTGCGGTTGGCATCGATAATAAACCGCCGTGCCGTGATTGAGGGCAACCGATGCGCTCCATAGAGGATAATCGGGGCTCGGGATCAATACCTCGTCACCGCTGTTGAGCAGGGCCCGCAAGGCCAGGTCGATGCACTCGCTGACACCATTGCCCATAAAAATATCATCCGCCGTGACATCCATCACGCCACGTTCCTGCTGCTGCATAACAACAGCTTCGCGGGCCGGGAAGATACCTTTCTGGTGGCAATAGGCCTCGCTCTGGCCGAGGTTCTCAATCATGGCCAGACGCATGGTTTCCGGGGTGCGGTAGCCAAATAAACCGGGGTTACCGATGTTCAGGGAGATAATCTCGTAACCCTGCCGCTCCAGTGCAACAGCGCGCGCGGCCAGTTCGCCGCGGATCTCGTAACGGACCCCCTCGAGTATATGGTTTGTTTGTACCGGTGTTTTGAGCATGTCTTTATCCCGTGTGGTCCGTGGTCGGGGAATATTCAGAATCAGTAGGCAAGGTCGTAAAAAAGCGGTGCCGTTCTGCGTCCGAAATTGCCCAGCCCCTTGAGTACCAGTTCGACGTATATTGCATCGCGGTGATCGCCTTCACGGTTTCTGAGAAAACGCTTGGCGATGAACCGTATCCCCCAGCAACAACTATCGTATTCAAATCCTGCTTCGGCCGACAGCAGATCGTTATCCAGCATTGAATAATTCACACGGCCCAGCACCCGCCAGCTTTCATTGATGGGCTGGTAGTAGCGAATGTCAAATTGATCTACGGTGCCTCGCCGGTAACGGTATTCAGCACCGAGACGTAAACCGCTGCGGGCGGTATAGGTCGCACCCAGCACAGCGACATCAAATTGACTGTTCTGCCAATCATATTGGGTAGCTATGCGGGCGTTGAGCCGGTTGCTCAGGCGCAATATGAACTCAGCAATAAACGGTGACGAGTTTTCACTCAGCAACGGTGTGTTGTCGACCGATAACACCCTCTGGTTTTCAAAGTAAAGTATCTGGCCAAAGCTCAGACTCCACAATTCACGTCCATTTACCTGGTTGATGGAGCGTGTGGTCAGGGCCAGTGTCAACTGGTTCGCATCTGACTGGCGATCTGCACCGGTGAAGCGGTTATAGTGGAAAAGTTGACTGAAACCGAATGTAAATGGGGCCGTGTCAAAATCGGGTAAACCCTGCTGGTTTTTGTACGGCACATAGAGATAAAACAAACGTGGCTCCAGCGTTTGCAAATTCCCTTTTTTGCTATCACGCTCAAAGAATACACCGGTGTCGAAACTCAGGATTTCGGTACCCCGGTCCGGCGATTCATCACCCGGCAGACCCTGCCTGTTGAGGTTGTAACCCGTATAGCGGTAACCGGCACTGGGTCGCACATAACCCCAGTGGGTTTCGATATTCCACTCAAAACGGGGATAGATATCCAGGCGTGCGCCTGTAACGCCGGTTTTCCTGTCAAAATAAACAAGTTCGGCGTCCATCTGCAGACCCAGACCCTCAAACCCCAATGGTTTATCCAGGTCGAAAACGACACGTGGCAGACGTGTGTAGGGTTTATTGAGCGGATCAACCGCGTCATCAACCACCTGGAAATCATCGATGTAGGTTCGAAGTTGCCAGTGGCGTCCGCTGCCATAGATGCCATACTTGCTGCGCAGGTATTGCCTTGAAGCTGCAGCCAGGCTATTGCTGAAGTCCTGGAAGTACTGGTCGTCGCTGACCCGGTCTATCAAAAACTGGCTGCTCCAGCGACGGGTAAACTGGGCATTGTGGGCAAAACGGTAGTGGAATCGGGTATCCCCGGTTTTGGTGTCATCACGCATGTAGTCGAAATCAAGTTCGCCAGTGGTGCGGGGTGTTAAAAACCGGTACTCACCTGTCAACATAAATCCCCGCTCGGTAAAATAGCGGGGTGTGAAAGTGGCATCCTGGTTCGGTGCGATGTTCCAGTAATAGGGAATACTGAATTCAAAACCATTGTCATTCGCCGTACTGATATACGGGTAGAGAAATCCGCTTTTGCGCCGGTCATCAATCGGGAAAGTCAAATACGGCAGATAAAGAAAGGGTATGTCAAAAAACCTGAGCTGGCCGCCCTTGACCGTTCCTGTGCCCTCTTCGAAATCCAGTTCGAGCTCTTTCGCCTTTAAAAGCCATTCCGGTGTTTCTCCGGGGCAGGTGGTAAATTGCAAACTATGCAAAACGGAGTGATTGCCCGACTCGACCGTGACCTCCGAGGCAGTACCCCTGGCACTCGAACCCACCAGGCCATAATCGACATCAAGAAAACTGCCGTTCTCTTCGAGGAAACTGTAATGAGCGCTGGTGCCGTTGATATACATGACCGAATCTTCGTAGTTCACCTTGCCGGGCATGGTGATGGTTTCGGTCTGTGTATCATATTGCAGCAGTTCGGTCGTCAGCAGCTGATCTTCGCGACGCAGTTCAACATTGTCAGTGGCTACGGCCATCCCCATTTTCCTGGCGTCAAACTGCCGGGTTTTCACAGATATATGTGCATTCGAACGGTCCGGCAAATTCCTGACCATGGGTGCCAGGGTTGGGTCGGGGCAGGCAAGCTGAGGGATATCCGTCTCGTCGGTATTCGCAGTAGCCTGAAAAGACATCAGGACAAGGCCTGTGGCCGATATCAGTTTCAATAATCTGGAATTTATCAGGGTCACAAATCGATGCCGTATTTGAACAGGGTCAGCGCGCGCATTGTAGCAAGGGATTCGATCTTCGGGGTCATGAATTTTAATATCGCACTGCTACGGCACAAACAGCAAGTTGTCACAAACCGGCTCGCGGCGCAATGGCTGGACAGGTTTGCGCTAACCACGCCCGCCGTTCATCTTTTGGAAGCCTGGATTTGTTTTCTGCCATGCGGTGAAACGTTTGCCAATCGCCTCCGCTTTCGTCCCATAAGCCCTGGAACGCACAGAAGCTGCCATCGTAGGTATTGAAAAGCGCGAGCCTGGCATTATTGAGTGGCTCCGAAAACCAGGCTGAGTAATAGCGTTTTCCCTGCCAGTTCTCGTCGCTGAGTTTTTGATAGTCACGCTCAAGCGCATTAAAAAATTCAGCTTTCTGTCGCCGCATAACGGTGTCTTTAATGTCTTTGAGATAAAGCGTGGCCAGCCGGCTTCGTGTTTTCCCGACCAGGTCGGCAAAATCCTTGCTGACATCCTGGAGATCCAGCCATTTGTGTAGCTCGTCCTGCTGTTGATTGAACTCCAGCCAAACCCTGACCCCGGTGTCCTCGACAAAACTGGCATAGCCCTCGTTGAACTGGCCGTCATTTTTAATGTACAGCCGCCGGTGAGCCAGTTCGTGAAAAAGGTAAGCGGCCAGGCGGGTATCAGAACCGGAAAGCATGGTGCTGAGCAAGGGGTCGTTGAACCATCCCAGTGAAGAATACGCGGCAGCGGGTGAAACAATGACATCCATACCTTTACGGGACAGGCGTCCGGCGAAGTCCTCTGCTTTTTGCCGTTTAAAGTAGCCCCGGTAGGGCACACAACCTGCCACCGGAAAGCACCATTTTTTCGGCCGCAGGGAAAACTCCCCGGTTGCAATAACATTCCACAGCAGCGCTTCACCCTCGACTTCAGCGTAGCTGGAGTAGCTGTCTTCAACCGGCAGACCCAACCCGGTTTGCGCAAACGCCTTGATCTGCTCAGCGGTTTGTAAATGTCCGGAAAGCTCGGTTGGTGTGGCCGGGTCATTTAACAGCGATTGAATATCCTGCCGCGAGCGCATCAGCTTCTTTTGGCCTGACATGGCCTGCAGGTAATAGGCCGGGCTGGCACATGCGCTCAGACATAACACCAGTAACAGGCGAAGTATCATTTTTTTCGGGTTTTATCACCCACAAATTTGAGCGACGCCGAGTTGATGCAATAACGCTGGCCGGTCGGTGGTGGTCCGTCAGGGAAAATATGTCCCAGGTGGGCGTCACAGTGTGGGCATAACAGTTCGATACGGTGCATGCCATGGCTGACATCCGGACGTTGGGTCACTTCTGCCGTATCAAGTTCGCCGTGAAAACTGGGCCAGCCACAACCGGAATGGTACTTGCTCTCGGAACCGAACAACGGATGTTCACAGCAGACACATTGATAATAACCGTCCTCGGTATGATCACAGTATTTACCGCTGAATGGTGCTTCGGTACCGGCTTCGCGGGTTACACGGTATTGTTCGGCATCCAGCTTCGTCTGCCACTCTTGTTTGCTCTTGGTAATTTTTGTCATGGTATCTGCCATTGTAAGCTATCCTTCATGCATCGGGTTTATGGTGTGTTGATATGATCAAGGTTTTTGAAGATTTCGATATCATGCTGGTCGGGCATTATCAGTCCGTATTGGAATCCGATGGTATCGCCACCTTTATGAAAAATCAGTTTGGTACCTCCGGTGCCGGTGAATTACCGTTCATTGAGGTGGTTCCGCAACTGTGGGTTTTGAATGATTCCGATGCCGGGCGCGCCACAGAACTGATCCGGGAATTGCACGACCCCGAAAACCGCGTACCCATGCAGGCCTGGGATTGCCCGGAATGCGGCACTGCGCAGGAAGCTGCTTTCACGCATTGCTGGAAGTGCTCGGCCTCACGACCGTAGACGCCTTAACGATCCTCACCCCTGAGTTGACGGACCGCGCTTTCCAGGCGCTCGGCCGTCAGTTCTTCAGGTGGGATCGGTTGGCCTATCCGTAATTCAATCAGTGCCCTGAATTTATACGGTCTGCGTTTGTGCAGTGGATCGCGCCGGCTGAACAATGAACCCCATAAATTGCAAAGCGCCATTGGCACCACCGTGACCGGTTGTTCGCTTACAATTTTTTCAACTCCCTTCTTGAAGGTGTTGATGTCCCCGCTCGCTGTGATACCGCCTTCAGGGAAAATACCCAGCACATCACCCGCGGCAATGACCTCATGGATCTGTTGATAGGCTGCATCGAGTATTTCAGGGCTCTCCTTTCTTGAAGCAATGGGTATGGCCTTGCCGGCTTTGAAAATGTACTTCAACACCGGTATCTGGAAAATTTTGTGGTACATGACAAAACGCACCGGGCGCCTGATGATTCCACCGATAATCAGCGGATCAACAAAACTGACATGGTTGGCCGCAACCAGAACCGCTCCGGATTCGGGGATTTTTTCAATACCCTTGACCTCTACCCTGTAAATGGTGTGTATCAAAATCCAGACCAGGAAGCGCATCATGAATTCGGGTACGAGACTGAAAATATAGATTGCCACCACCATGTTTAGGATGGCTGTAAACAAAAATAGCTGCGGAATGCTAAAGCCGGCCTTGCCAAGTAAAACCATGGCGATGATGGCTGAAACCACCATGAACATTGAGTTGAGGATGTTATTGCCGGCAATGACCCGCGAGCGGTGACTCGGCGTGGTGCGTTGTTGAACCAGGGCGTACAGGGGCACGATGTAGAAGCCACTGAAGATCCCGATCATCAACAGGTCAAATATGATGCGCCAATTTGCAGGGGTCGTTAAGAAATTACCCAGACCCAGGTAAGACACGAGTGTATCGGGGCTGGCAAAATACATATCAATGCCAAAAATGGTCAAGCCCATCGCGCCGAGCGGCACCAGTCCTATTTCAACCTGTCCGCCGGACAGACGTTCACACAAAAGCGAACCGGTGCTGATGCCGATGATGAACATGGCCAGTAAAGTGGACATAAGACTTGCATCGCCACCCAGGACGTTTTCTGAATAACTGGGAATCTGGACGAGGAATGTTGCGCCAAAAAACCAGAACCAGGAAATACCCAGCACACTGTTGAGTACGGTGCGGTTTTCCCCGATGAAGCCGATATTCCTGATCGTTTCGGTGACGAAATTCCAGCTGATTTTCAGATCCGGAGCGACCGCCGGTGCATCCGGAATACCGCGACTGACCAAATAGCCGCTGATAGCAATCACCAGGCCCGTTCCACTCACCCATACCGGCCAGCTTGCATCGACTGCCATCAACAGGGGGCCGGCAATGGTGCCACCGAGAATAGCGACAAAAGTCCCCATTTCAACCAGTGCATTGCCACCGATCAGTTCACGGGGCTTCAATACCTGGGGAATGATGCTGTACTTGATCGGGCCAAACATGGTGGACTGAAAACCCAGCATGAACAGGACAATCAGTAACAGGGGCAGGCTGTTCAGCCAGAAACCGAGTGTCGCGGCCAGCATGATAAACACTTCAAATAACTTGATGCCCCTGATCTGCAGGGATTTTTCGTACTTGTCCGCGATTTGTCCAAAAATTGCTGAGAACAGGAAAAACGGCAGGATGAAGACCATCGCACTGAGATTGACGATCTGGTCGGTGTTCAACCCGGCCATCTGGGCGCTGTTAAAGACCAGCATTGCAGCCAGTCCATTTTTGAAAACATTGTCGTTAAAGGCGCCCAGCGCACCGGTAATAAAAAACGGCATAAAGCGCCGCTCTTTCAGCAGGTCAAATTGTGAGTGATCCGACATATACGTTACACAACACCTACGTGGCCAGTTGGGTAAGAACTCCTGCAATGGTGGCCGTCATCATGGTCGCCAGTGTTCCACCCAGTACCGCGCGTAAGCCCAGGCGGGCAATGTCGGAACGACGGTTGGGGGCCAGGCCGCCGATACCACCGAGTTGTATTGCAATGGATGAAAAATTGGCGAAACCACACAGGGCATAAGTCGATATCAAAACGGAGTGTTCAGAAAGCGTGTCCTTGATCTGTCCGAGGTGCAGGTAGGCGACAAACTCATTGAGGACAATTTTTTCACCGATCAAGCCGCCGACGATGGTGGCTTCGCTCCAGGGAACACCGATGATCCAGGCCAGTGGTGAAAGCAGATAACCCAGGATCAGGGACATGCTCAGCGCCTCGCCGGTCAGGCTTTCAAGACCGGTAATCTCGCCAATCCACGCCAGTGGAAAGTTGATCATGGTGATAAGGGCGACAAACGCCAGCAGCATGCCGGCGACATTCAGCGAGAGTTTGACACCGTCTGCCGCGCCATTGGCCGCGGCTTCGATAACATTGGTCGCGGTTTTCTCAATCTCAAGGTGCACCGTACCCTTGGTCAGGGATTCCTCGGTTTCAGGTCTCAACAGTTTGGCGATTACGATGGTCGCCGGGGCGGCCATCACACTGGCGGCCAGCAAATGCCTGGCGTAGAACAGTCTTTGTGCCTCATCCGCGCCGCCGAGCATGGCGATATAGGCAGCCAGTACGGCGCCGGCAATAGTGGCCATACCGCCAACCATCATCGTAAACAGTTCGGACTCGGTCATCTTTGCGATATAGGGCCGCACAACCAGTGGTGCTTCGGTTTGCCCGATAAAAACATTGGCTGCGACAGACAGTGATTCAGAGCCACTCACCCCCAGTGCCTTCTGCATGACCCATGCCATGCCCGCCACGATTTTCTGCATAAAACCGATGTGATAAAGCACACTCATCAGGGATGCAAAGAAGATAATGGTGGGTAACACCTGGAAGGCAAATATAAACCCGAATTTTTCGAAACTGGTCATGTCGCCGAATATAAACTCTCCGCCGACCATTGCGAAATCGATAACCTTTACAAATATCCGGCTGATGAAATCAAAGAATTCACGCCCGCCCGGCACCAAGATGACGATGATTGCAAAAACGATTTGCAAGCCAATACCCGCTGCAACCTGTTTCCAGTCAACTGATTTTTTATGTCGGGAAAATGCGAATGCCACCGAAATCAAAACAGCCAGACCGAATATCCCAAAGGCAATGCCGCTAATCATTCAATGCTCCCGTAAATTTCATTTGACTCGGATTTTTTATTGTTGCCGTCGCAATGTATCGGCTTTCTGTATCGCTGGCAAATTAAAGCTTGATACCCATCCAGCGTCGCCCCGCCCAACTTTGAACACATACGATGGCCTGACCTGTCCGGTAAATGCTGTTCACGACCCAGATTCCCAGCAGGCCATAACCCAGTAGCGGTCCGGCGATATACGCAAATGGCAGGAAAAACACCCACTGTGCAATCACGCTGATCCACATGCTGCGTCGGGTATCCCCGGCACCGATCAGTGCATTCATCAGGACCATGCCGATGGTGTCAAGACCAATCACCAGGGCCCAGAGTATCATCGGCCAGTATGCCAGTTGACGGGTCTCGGGGTTGGTCAGGAATATACCAAGCAGGGGATCGGCAAACGGAATCAGTAACAGGCTGATAATAATTCCATAAACCAGCGAGATGGCGGCTGCATTCCAGCCCCATAACACGGCGTCTTCGGTGTCACCTCTGCCAAGGGCATTACCCACCAGCGTGGTGGCCGCAAGGGCCAGGCCGAAGGCCGGCAGGACTGCAGTGATATGAAAGGTCATCAATACATTAACCGCGGCAACTTCGGCGGTGCCTATCTGGCTGACGATCCACATCAGCGTGACCAGACCGGCAGAGAAAAACACTTGCTGAAGACTCGCGGGCAGGGATAGCTTGAGCTGTTGCCACAGGGTGCTGCGTGAGGGGACCCGGTTCAGAAAACCCTTTTCACGCGCGTGGCGGTAGGCAAAGAAGAAATACAGACCTGTACCGATATACAGGGATATGGTGGTCGCAAGCCCGGCACCGAGCACACCCATTTCCGGAGCGCCGAGGTGGCCGAATATCAGTACCCAGTTCAGAAAAATGTTGCAGGTGTGCATGATGAGCAGTGTCCGCAGGTACACGCCGGTCATGTGGATGGCGCTCCAGTAACCGCGGAAAGAAAAATTCATACCCACGGCGACCATGCTGAGAATCCTTACCTGCAAATAGGGCACGCCCTGCTCAATAACGGCCGGGTCGTCACTGAGAAAAGAGTAGGCAGACGGTATGACCATGTACAGCAGAGCACACAGGGGTAATCCGATTATCAGCGCCAGCATTAACCCGCCGTTGAGTGGTACGGCAGTTTCATCATGCCGGTCTTCTCCAAGCCGCCGGGCCGCCAGTGCCTGCACACCTGCGGATAAACCGATAATGAACGAAATGGCGAGGTAGTTGGTAAAACTGCCAATACCTGTGGCTGCCAGGGCCGTGTCACCCAGGTGACCGACCATGCCGATATCAACCAGGTTCAGAATGTTCTGCGACATCATGCCACCCATGATGGGCAGGGCGATGCCCCAGATTAATCCGCGTCTTCCCTTGTCCGGGAAAAATGCCTGTATACGGGTTAAAGTGCTGCTCAAGTGTTTACTCTGCGAACAGGAGGGTTTCACGGGTCGCGGAAAACCTGATGTCCGGCCAGCGCTCCTCGGTCAGTTGCAGGTTGACCCTTGAAGGAGCCAGGTAAACCAGTTGGTCTGCTGCATCACGCGCGAGGTTGGTTTCCAATTGATTGGTAAAGTCAGCCAGCATTTTTTCGTCATCGCAATTGACCCAACGCGCTGTTTGCACGTTTACGTTCTCAAATATCGAGTCCACGTTGTACTCATTTTTTAGCCGATAGGCTACCACGTCAAACTGCAATACACCTACCGCACCGAGGATCAGTTCGTTGCTCCGCATTGGCCGGAAAAATTGCGTCGCGCCTTCCTCGGATAACTGCAACAATCCTTTTTGCAGGGCCTTGAGTTTGAGCGGGTCACGTAATTGCGCGCGCCGGAAAAGCTCGGGGGCAAAATTGGGGATACCGGTAAACTGCAGTATTTCGCCTTCGCTGAAACTGTCACCGATCGAGATGGTGCCGTGGTTATGAAGACCGATGATGTCCCCGGGCCACGCATCTTCAACCAAACCCCGGTCCTGTGCCATGAAGGTGAGGGCGTTGGGTATCTTGATATCCTTGTTCAGGCGCACATGCCTGAGCTTCATACCCTGGCTGAAATGGCCAGAGCAGATACGCAAAAATGCAATGCGGTCGCGATGGGCGGGGTCCATATTGGCCTGTATTTTGAAAACAAAGCCGGTCATGGCGGGTTCAGCGCTATCCACATCCCGCTTCAGGCTTGCCCGGAAACCGGGTGCCGGCGCATGCTCAACGAATGCATCAAGTAGCGGGGTGACACCGAAATTATTGATGGCTGAACCAAAAAAGACCGGTGTCTGATCACCCGCGAGGTAGGCCTGCTTGTCGAACACATGGCTGGCACCCTTGACCAGTTCGATTTCGTCGCGTAACTCCGCGCTGTGATATTCGCCAAGACGCTCTTCCAGTAATGGATTATCGATGCCCTGGATGATTTCGGCATTCTGGGTGACGTAGTTTTTACCTGACTCGTACAGGTGTACGGCATCATCGGCCAGGTGGTATACACCCTTGAGGCGTTTACCCATGCCTATAGGCCAGGTGATCGGGGCGCATTGAATACCCAGCACTGATTCGACCTCGTCGAGTAGTTCAATCGGGTCGCGGCCCTCACGATCGAGCTTGTTGATAAAGGTAAAAATGGGTGTCTGGCGCAAGCGGCAGACCTCCATCAGCTTGATGGTCCGTTGTTCCACACCCTTGGCACAATCGATCACCATTAAAGCGGAATCCACTGCAGTCAGTGTCCGGTAGGTGTCTTCGGAGAAATCCGCGTGACCCGGTGTATCCAGCAGGTTGACGATGTAATCGTGGTAACAGAACTGCATCACCGAACTGGTGACCGAGATACCGCGTTCCTGTTCCAGTTTCATCCAGTCTGACGTCGCGTGCCGCGCCGCTCTCTTGGATTTGACCGCACCAGCCATCTGGATGGCTCCGCCGAACAACAACATCTTTTCGGTCAGCGTGGTTTTACCCGCATCCGGATGTGAAATGATCGCGAATGTACGCCGGCGGGCGATTTGTTGTTGAAGTTCTGACATGGGTGGAATTCTGGCCGGTGATAGAGACGCGAATTTTAACAGAGTCACATCTTCATAAAATTACTTTTTTGGCATCACACCACTGATCATCATGCGATTTGAAGGTGTTACGGTGCTGGATGTGGGTGTCACAAATCGGAAAGGTATGGATTCC
>Ga0265303_10001711_pt1 | contig 13583 bp, 10 predicted proteins | sample Helome_2_FD_192494 | JGI IMG/M metagenome (GOLD analysis project Ga0265303, IMG submission 192494) | Marine sediment microbial communities from subtidal zone of North Sea - Hel_20160317 (Illumina Assembly) | ecosystem: Environmental > Aquatic > Marine > Subtidal zone > Sediment ... | reverse complement strand
GCATGTAAATGAAACTTGGTAAATTCAGATTTACTTATTTGCGGTTATCATAATATGCCAACCCCAATGTTTTGATAGGATGTCGTATAAAGGCTTAGGGGTAAAAGAGAATAATTTCCCATATCCTTCGCCATATGCGTATTCCAGCTGTTGGTTGATTGTTGAAAACTGTTTAAACATAATTTCTATTTCATTTGTGGTAAATCTTCTTACAACAGGGCATAGCTCATCTTTATCTTCAAACGGTACTTTTGTTATCCGGTGCACTAATTCATTTATCGAATGACGATGGTATAGCATTATTTTTGCTATACCTCCTGGGCGTAATACTCGATATACTTCAGTAATTGTTTTCTCGGTATTTGCAGCATGATGTAGAACGCCGAATGAATATACATAATCGAAAGTGTCGTCTTTTATTGGTAGCATCTCAGCGTTGCCAGCCAAAAAAGAGCCACTAAAATCGCTCTTTTTAAACCGATTTCTCGCAGTTGTGACACCCACTTCTGTGAGGTCTAAAGCGGTAACTTTGAGGCCATTTTTTGCCATAGAAAAGGTGTCCATTCCAATCCCGCAACCTAATTCCAATACTGATTTTCCAGTTGCCATGGAATCTATCCAGGGCATTAAGTGACGGTGTGAGCGATATCTTTGTGCTTCAAGTTCTGCAAAATATTCCTTATCTCCTCTTTTGGATTGAGAAATAGTTTTTCCCATAATGCGCTCAGCATTTACGTTGCGAGACCAAAAATTTTGAATGTCCTGTGTTAGAGAGGGGCTATTTTTCGGATCTAAAGGTTCTATCTTTCGCATAAATTTCAGTGTTTGTTAAGTTCATGATCTAGTTGTGCCAATGCAAATGCCATCCATGCGTTACACCAGCGAAGTAAAGTAAATCGTTTTTTATAATATGCCGATTGTTGATAATAAAATCGGCCGCATTCGTTGTACATATTATCAATTGCCCATGATGTAATTTTTTGACTTAATTTAGGGTAAGATTCTAAGTGCCTGCTAAAGGTGATTATGCCTTGAGCGGCTCCATGAATATCATGAGGGTAATCTTTGTCACTCATCCATTTGGGAGAGCCGTCCAAGTTGAATAACCTGTCAGCATAAAATTTTAGCCCCAGCTGATATGTATCATTAAATGAGTTGTCATTAGTTGCCTGCATATACTTCCATAAGGCATCAAGGATAAATCCTGTGTGGTAGTTATCATGTTTTATTAAAGAGTCTTGAGGCGGGTCAGTGTAAAACCATGCCCCATATTCTGTTTGTTGGTTTGCTACATAATTTACTAGACGTTTTGAAGTGCTCAATTGTTCCAAATCATTCGATAGTTCGCAGTATTGGCTAATCACGGAACCTATTAATATACTGACATCCATAACACGCATTTTCATTGATACGGGCATGTATGATAAGCATAACTCCGCGGGGGTGTCTTTTAATGTAACCAGATCATTTAATAAAAATTTAATCGAGTCGCTTACTATTTCTAAATACTTAATATTATTAGTTATGCGATAAGCATCTAGATAAGCTTCACAAACAAAACAAGTTACAACTGCATTAGGAGTATTAGTTTTTGCATAAAACCCAAGATCTTGCCATGGGTAATGGTAACCCCAGCAAAATCCGCTCCAATCACCAGGTGATCGAATCTCAATTAACTTATTAAGCAAAATTTCTGCTTCATCTAAATATGTACTGTCTTTGTGTGTTCTATAACGTAATAGTAGTCCTCTTATAAATAGTGATAAACCTTTTGGATTGTATGAATGAGGTACAAAAAGTAGTGGTCTCAGGTTAATGGGGAATCTCATAATACCTTGGGTAGCAATTATTCTTGCCCATTTACTCCAACCTAACAATGCCTTTAGGAAAGGGCTATTTAGAGCATCATGCTTATTGTGTCCGCGATACTTTTGATCGCTGCTCCACTTGTAAACCTGGTCTAATATGAGATTTAAATTCTTAATTGAAAACGATTTATTCATTTAGAGCCTTCGAACTCATGAATCAATATATGTGTCATGAGCATTTGGTAAATCATGAAATAGTGCCATCTCAGATTCTTTTTAGATTTTTGTTTCAAAATCGTTTTTACAAAAGTTGGATTAAATAAACCGTAGTACTTAATACATTCAGGTGTCAGCCACCTATCAATTAGTGGTTTTAAAGTATTCTGGACAAATTCTGGAGCATTAACCTGAAAGCCACTTTTAGGTCGATGGAGAATTTCTGTAGGTAATAATCCACTTATCATTTTCTTCATATAACCTTTAAGGTTACCGTTTGGCATTAATACATCGCGCTCCATTGAGTTAACAGCATTTGAAAATTCAATATCTAAAAATGGAACTCTTACCTCTAGGCCCACAGCCATACTAAGTCGATCTTCTTGCCAGAGAAGGTCGTTGACCATTTTATTTTTCCACTCGAATGCCGCCATTGATTTAACGGGGTCAGTATTTGTAGGCCAAATGTTTTCTAAAGTTTGAAACGCATTGGGTAAATTCGAATCAAGTAATCGCGGCCCATACATAAGTTCACGCATACTTGGTGAATCCCAAATATTGCGAAGTAGCCCATAGACTCTTGACCAATTTCTTGATGCGCCAAGCATTTGTAATGCTCGTTGTGGTTCGGTCCATTGAACACTTGAAATATTTTGTGCGATTGAGTCTCCTATTTTCGCAACTCCATAAGCAAATTGGGATGGTACATAGCGATTAATTTGATACGATCGGTTGAATATCCGATGAGCGTTATAACCATAAAAAATTTCATCTGCACCCAATCCAGAAAGTACAACTTTCACATGTTCAGAAGTATGTTCTGCAAGCCTACTTACTTGATAAGCATTAATTTTTGGCACCTCAAGATGCTTGATTAGGCGGGATAAATCAGTAATTTCAGAAGGAATTGTTTGACAGACATTCTCAATATTAAGTAATTCTGCTGTTGCTGCTGCATTTTTTGCTTCATCTGGGTCATCGCCTGCATCGAGTGTGAAGCTTCTCAAGTTTTTTCCTGAGTTTTTTGCAAGTGCGCAAATGGTTGCTGAATCGATTCCACCGGATAAGTAGCATCCAACTTCCACATCCGACGTGCAATGTATATCAACTGCCTCAGTAAGTTGTTCCAATAAACTACCTTTTTTTTCAGGAAGATTTGGTTGAAGTTTATGTATTTCTTGTTTGCCAGTTGCATGCCAAATGAATACATTGCCAGGTGGTACTTGACTGATGTTTTTAAACATCGTTATATCACCGGGTAAATAGCGGAAATTTAGTAATAGGTGTAAGGCAGAGGGGTCAACTTCGCTGGGGATGTTATATGCAAAAATAGCTTTTGCTTCGGAGCCAAAAACTAAACTTTCATCTTGCAGTGTGTTGAAAAATAAAGGTTTAATGCCAATTGGGTCACGAACTAGTAAACCAACTTTTCGTTTGCTGTCCCATAATGAAAACGCGTACATACCACGCAAACGATTGAAGCCTTGCCAACCATATTGTATGTAAAGTTGTAAAATTACTTCTGTATCTGATTCGGAATGGAATATGCTGCCTTTAGAAATTAATTTATTTCTTAATTCTTGGTAATTGTATATTTCTCCATTAAATGTAATTGCAAGCTGCCCATCTGCAGACATCATAGGCTGTTTACCGCCATTGATATCGATGATAGCAAGGCGTGTATGTGCTAACCCAACATGTTCTTGTATAAAAACGCCATCTCCATCTGGTCCACGGTGTGCAATTGCAGCAGACATTTTCTGCAATGTCTTAGTAGCGTTTTCAGTATTAGGGTTTTTTGAAAACCATCCAGCAATTCCGCACATGTTAGGATAAGATATTAATTGTCTCAGATTGATAGCTGCGCAAGGCTTTAGGGAATCCTTCTATGCAGTCAGCAGTGAATGCACAAACATCTATAGTGTCTTGTAGTAATTGTTCTGCCATTGTTCTCCAGTGTTCTTCTGGTTTTGTCAAAATATTATTTATAGCGGTTTCAAGATTGTCCCAACTTAATTTATTTATATTTTTGACTAATCCATAGCGGGCTTCTTGTTCATCTGTGTAGCCGCGACCCGTTGTTGCAGCATAAATGGCAGGCACCCCCATTACAGCTGATTCGGACGCCATGGTCGCACTTTCTCCGATAAGCATGCGGGAATATGCCATGAGATGATGTATTTCGCTTGTTTTGCCTTGGTAGCGTAATGAGTCATATTCTGGAGGTAATTCTCCTTCGGCAGATATTATGACTTTGCCTACGTTGTTAAGGTGGTTGATAAGCGAAGAAAGTAAATCTGTAGTCCATCCTTCCTCTCCAATATCATGGTTGGCTTGCCAAGAGACCAATCGCAATAAGAATGTTGGTTTTTTAGAAGACAGACCATTTTGCTTTGCTATATCTTTACTTGCTGTAAAAAGGTTGGGATGTAAATAAGAAATCTCGTGGTAACCAGGGTAACGTATATGCCGATACTTAGGTAACCATGCTTGGTAACATGAAGGTGCAATTACACATGATGCAAATGGATAAGTTATTGCGTTTTGTAATTTTGCATTTTCAGTATCATAAAACACAAGGGACTTGGCTTTGTTTATTATTCCAACATGCGCTATAAATGTTCCGCCAATTGCTGCCATGACATCGGGTTTGAATTTATTTGCAATCTTTAATAGTGCTATATCTCTTTTAATTAGTTCTGAAGCAAATCCAATTAATGTGCCATTTTTATTGAGACTCGAGATAGTTTCATGCTCAATGTTAAGTTCATCAAGTAAGTCTAAGGCAATATCTTTTTTTCTGCTCGTAAACAGTAATTCATGACCGCGATTTTGAAGAATACGCGCTGGGTTTTTAAAAAAATGTACGTGAGCTGGATGTGCTATATCAAATAAAATACGCAAAGCTATGTACCGTTAGTCGCGAGAAGATTTGTATAGTAATACTGTAATTTGTTCGGATACTAGGCCGATCATGAAAACGATCATCGATACAATTAATAAGAGTGCGCTCATATTGGTAAATCGGCCAATACTAAAATAAGTATATCCGTAATAGGCTATACCAATTAAAAATATAAGTGCACTTATCGGTGTGAATATTTTTAATGGAGAATAAAGCGTACCAATTTTGAAAATGATAATTAAAAACCTAAGGCCATCTTTAAATAAACGTAAATGACTTGTTCCTACTCGTTTTTTTACTTCAATTGGAATGTATTCAACGGGATAGCCACTTCTAAAAAAAGCCATGGTAATCGTGGTCGGGTATGAAAATCCATTTGGCAACAAATGTAGGAAACTTTTGAATTTTTTAGCATCAACAGCTCTAAATCCTGAAGTTAAATCCTTCACTTTTTTGCCAACAATAAAGCTAGCAATAAAATTATATAATGTATTGCCAAGCCATCTGCGTTTTCCTGCTTGAGATGCATATGACCTGGCGCCAACAACCATTTCAAAGCCTTCATTCATTTTTCCCAATAAGTTTGGAATTTCTTTTGGATCATGTTGTCCATCGGCGTCCATTGTTATTAGAATATCGCCTGTTGCGGCTCTTGCTCCAGCCTTTATTGCTGCACCGTTTCCCATGCTATATGGATGTGAGACCAATATCGCATTATTTTCTAAGACAATATTGGCTGTGTTGTCCGTGGAGCCGTCATCAATGACAATAATCTCAGCATTATGAAAATTTTGCTTAAGTTTTTTTAATAGTTCACCAATTGAAGATGCTTCATTTTTTGCAGGTATAGCAATAGATATTTGCGAATAATCACGAATTGTATTTATCATTTTTTAATTTTATTTGATGTCTAATTAAAATATTAGTTGTTATTATTTTTTCTTCTTCTATCATTCAGAAATGATTCCCACTTAGAGATATCGTAAGCGTTCATATTTAATGTGTCCAATTGTTTCATTATATTCAATTGAGTTTGTGCTTCCTCGTACTTGCCATTTAAAATTTGCCAATTTGCTAATGGGAGTCTATATCTAATCTTGCTTTTATCCATTTTGATTGCTTCTTTAGCAAGCTCTTCGGCTTTATTTAAGTTTCCTAAAGATTCTACATAATATCTACCAAGTTGGACTAACAATGAGCTTTTGTCTTTCGTAGGTAGTGACGGATTTCTTACTGCTGATTCTATGAGAGATACTAGATACTTTTCTGGAAGTTTGCATACTCTTTCTATATTGCATTCAATTAATGACAGCAGTGAGGATTGAGTGCTGGGACCAAGTCTTCCATTCTCAAGATTGTCGACCAAAGTGTTAAAATATTCTATCTCAATGGGTTTATTAAGAAGATATAAAATTACAATTCTTCCAATAGAAGAGCTAAACCCTCTTTTATCAAGCTCAATTGCAGTTAAGAAATATTTATCTGCTTGTTCCGCATAAGCTATTTTGTCATTTTCGGATTTTGCATTTAACGCGCCCTGTGTATAAACAAGTCCAGCCATAACATTAGTGCGACTTGAGGTTGGATGATTTTCGACGTCAAATAACGCTAATGATATTGGGCTTTTCCAGTGTTCTGCTCGACCATGTGTCGCAAAGGCAAAGGCAATTATCCAAAATGCAGGGAGTATAATTCGTAAAATCTTAAATTTTTGAATAAATTTAAATGCAAATTCAAGTAGTGCTACGACAGCTAAAATTATGCCCACTGAAGGCAAATAATTACGATGCTCAAAAACAAGCTCTAATGGTATGAAAGTAGATTCTAATAGGTGGCCTGCAAAGAACCAAGATATACCGAGCGAGAGGAGTGGCAAAGTTTTCCGACATATATATGCCGTCCCAATAAGGCCTGCTATAGATAGAATCGAGAGAAAAGTAGAAAGTGGCTGAAAGATGGAAGTTGATAGCTGAAATTCATCTATTAATAGTCCCATGTTACTAATGTTTGGTACAACAATCATTTGTATGTACCAAATCAATACTCTTGCTTCGGTCAATAATCTTTCGTTCATTGTGAAATCACGGGGTGCATGCCATGCAGCAAGTGTTTCTGCATTAATCATAAAGAAGGCAATGAGAAAGGCAATTGGTATGGTTACTGAAAGTAATACAAGTGTTTTTATTGTATTTTGTGCACCCTTAGACGTCGCGCAAAACTTAAAAATAAATAACTCAATACATAGAATGTAGTAAGGAATTAGGACTGCGTTTTCTTTACAGAGTAAGGCGATTAATCCAAAAAATGGACAAGCAATTAAAATAAGCAACCAGTTTCCAGAGGAATTTAATTGAGCTTGTCTACCAAAGGAATAGCATAGAATAGAAAGAATAGTGAATAATGCAGCCAAGCTTGTCATACGCTGCACGACATACAGAACGCTAGTAAGATTAATTGGATGTAAAAGCCAGCAAGCGACAACAACTAGTGGAGCTATCGCTAATAATCTAGGTTTTTGATACTTCTGAGCAGAGTTTTTTACAAAAATACGAATTAAATACAGTAATGCCAAGCCATTGAATATATGAATCAATAAATTTACTATTTTCATGGCTCCAGGTTCGAGTCCAAAATAGTAATAATTTATTGCAAATGACAGCATAGAGACGGGACGTTTTAGATGACTGGCCTGACCACTCCACATTGCTTGCCAGAGTTTAGTAGGTTTTAAAGAATCAATGTGGATTAAATTGTTTTCTACAATATTAGCATTGTCATCGAAGTAGTATCCGCCTTGTAAGCCTGGGGCGTATGCCCAAATACAAGCGAGTGTAATAAAAAGAAGGGGTGCTAAATAGTATAGAGAACGTATGCGCTCAGACTTGTTAAACATGCGCGTTTAGATAATTTAGGTATAAAAAAACCACCCTATCTTAAATGATAGGGTGGTTTTTATTGTAGTTTTAATTATGTTATTGCTACTTTAAGTTCTGCAGTCCGCAGGTATAAATTTAGTCAATAAGGTGCCTGGTAGGCAATCAAAGTCAACGTTTTGTCCTGGTGTGCCAGTAGCATCCATGAGAATGGTCTCAGCTGCAGCTGTTCCACCACCAACTGTGCCGGTGATGACTACAGTCAGTCTACCTACAGTTGTTGAGGTTCTTGCATAAGTCACCGAGCGAACAAACTTAGTGCCAATATCAGTTGAGAAACCAGCTGCTGCAGCGTTTGCAGGCATAGAGCCTTGGGATACGTAGAATTCTGCGACAGAAGTCTTAGCAGGAGCCATAGCATTGACAGCCTCTGTAATTTTAGCGCGAGTGGTGTAATCCTGATATGCAGGAATAGCAATCGCGGCAAGAATACCGATGATCGCAACCACGATCATGAGTTCGATTAAGGTAAAACCTTGTTGTGTTTTTTTCATGGGAATCTCCTATCCTCATTAAAAATTAAATTGTTAAGTTGATCGTTAAAGTTCCAGCTGTCCTTGCTAGAAGTCATTTAACGACCCCAACTCCGGAAATACTGGTGACTGCCAATGCAATCTTGTTTATATATATACAGATATCATGCCAATACAGTTATGGCTGAATAACTCTAATAAAAACAGTATGTTCGATTTAGGCCTAATGTGAAGCTCTTAAGAGATAAGCGGTAATTTATGACGTTTAGCCGGAGTTCAGTGTTCAAGAGTGACAATATTTGTCAGCCTAACTAAAATATAGATGTTTATTCTAACTCAAGCTTTTGTAAGCGATAGCGGAGTTGCCTGAAGGTGATGCCCAGTAGTTTGGCCGCAGCAGTCTTATTCCAGCGTGTCTGTTCTAAGGCGGCAACAATAGCTTTGCGCTCTTTTTGAATTAAATAGTCTTCAAGTTGGTCAACCGATAATGAAATTGAAGATTCTTCAGGGTCATGTTGATCTGCTAACGGTATAACTTTGACATCAGGCAGGTCGAGGTCATTCGCTGTAATTTGGTTACCGTCGCATAGCGTTGCAGCGCGTTCCAAAATATTTTCTAATTCGCGAATATTGCCAGGGAAAGGGTAGGTTTTAAGTTTTTCTATCGCATCATCGGAGAGACTATATACATCATCATTAGTACCGGAGATTCTGCTTAACATGAAATTAGCGAGTATGGGTAAATCGGTTATGCGTTCTCGCAAAGGTGGAATATTTAATTCGATTACATTTATACGGTAATATAAATCTTGTCGAAAATTTCCTGCTTCCACTTCTACGGCTAGATCTTTATGCGTGGCGCTTAGTAAACGAATATCTACAGGAATTTCTTTTTGTCCACCGATCGGTTTGATGGCTTTTTCTTGAATTGCGCGTAGTAATTTAACTTGCATATGGATGGGCAATTCGGCTATTTCATCTAAGAATAAGGTTCCCCCGTGAGCAGCTTGAAACAAGCCCTCTTTGTCGCTGACTGCACCGGTGAAACTGCCTTTTAGATGTCCAAAAAATTCACTTTCCATAAGCTCAGTGGGGATCGCGCCACAGTTTACCGGGACAAAACTTGCATTTGCGCGTGGACCTTGTTGATGTATTTGAGTTGCAACGAGTTCTTTGCCAACACCTGATTCACCTCTTAGATAAACAGGTGCTTGACTGCGGGCTAATTTATCGATTTTTTGGCGCAACACCAGCATCGCATCAGATTCGCCAAGAAGTTTTTGCGATGGTTTTATCCCGCTATCAATAATTTTATCGATAGGGGTGCTAGCTACTTTTAATGCGCTATCCACGAGGCCGCGTAGCATGTTTAAGTCAATGGGTTTTGAAACAAAATCAAATGCACCGGCTTTTAAAGCTTTGATGGCTGCTTCCATACTGCCAAAGGCGGTAATCACGGCAACAGGAATATGAGGAAATTGTTCTTGAATATGTTCGACTAATTCAATGCCGGTGCCATCAGGTAATTTCATATCGGTAAGGCATAAGTCGAATTCCTCACTTTCTAATAAGGATTTTGCTTCACGCACATTCGCAGCGGCTTGAGAATCTAGATTCATGCGGCTGAGGGTAATTTCTAACAGTTCTCGAATATCAGGTTCGTCATCAACGACTAATACATTTTTCAAGACTAGGGCTCTCCAAAATTAATGGGTGACGGAAATTCAATTCTAAAGCAGCTGCCACCCTCTGGGGGATGAATATAACGCAAATTTCCTCCATTGTTCTTGCATAATTCGCGTGAAAGGTACAATCCAAGGCCTGTACCTGTATCGCTGGTAGTGAAGAATGGTTCAAATAACTGGCTTTGATGATCTACGCTAATTCCTGGGCCACTGTCGATGACATCCAGATAAGGCGCTGACTCAGGATGATTGCTGTTTGCTAATAATTGGATACGAACATCATTACCCTGTACTACACCATATTTTTTTGCGTTTTTACATAAATTCCATAGCACCTGGTGCAGGTTATTTGAGTCCATCATAACGGTTCCATCTGCAGGGGTGATTTTTAATGATATCCAATCTTCATCTATGTCGTTTGTACGAATGAACTCCTCAATAAATTTTCGCAACCAAGTGTCTAGGTCTATTTTTTCAGGTTTTGATTTTTCTCGTTTTGATAAACGTAGAACATTATTGATAATGTTGTTTAATCGTATTGATTGATCTTGAATAATAGTAGCGAGACGTTTATCGGCCTTATGTAACTCAGATGATTCGTCTAATAGCTGCGCTGCGTGACTAATCGCGCCTAAAGGATTTCTGATCTCATGTGCAATACTGGCGGTTAGTCTTCCTAATGAAGCTAGTTTGGTTTCCTGAACTTGTTTGTCTATTTCAGTATTGTCATTTAGATAAATAACTGATCCTCGATCGTGTTTTCTTAAACCCACTGGTGCAATTCGTACCTGTAAATCTGCTTGATTTGCACGTTTCAGTTTCCCTAGGTGATTTCTAAAGGAAGGGTTTTCAGCTGCTTTATTCCAGGATTTATATAAATCATACAAAGGTACAGAAATATCTAAAAGTTTAGTCTGCTCGCTAATTTCAGGTTGGTTTAATAATTTCCAAGCAGCATGATTATGCATTCGGATAGTGCTGTCATCATCTAGCACCATAATTCCAGACTCCATCCTATTGATTAAGTGTTCATTTAGTTTTGCCAAGTTAGCTAAATCAACGCCGCGTTGCGCTGCAAGTTTTGCGCTTTCCGTTGCGCGATGTGCAAGAGTGATCGCCAACAATGCAGTTGCAAATAATGCTGCTCCTAGTAACCCAGCTTGTGTGTAAGCTGTTTTTTCAAAATCTCCGTACAAGTTTGCATAAATCTCATGACTTAGAATCGCTAATGTCGCTAGTGCTGCAAAAAGAAGTGCGGATCTACCGGGTAATAACAGACTGCCGCCAGCAACCACAGCAATCAAAAGTGTGCCAAAGCCACTGGTAACGCCTCCATATAGATGCATCAACGTAACAGTGGTAGCGATATCAATTATGATAGAAAAATATACTTGAAGCTTATACGGCAGCCACCTGAAATACGCACATATGAGTGCGATTATTGCGAATAACACATAGCATCCACTCGCCCACTTAAGTAAGTTAGGATCTAGTGATGCTAGGAATCTGTTTTTGTCTGCAAATAGGCTGAGACTAAAAAAAATGACGGATATCGTGAGACGGTAAAGAGAAAATAGCCTAAGCGCTGACCATTGTTGAATGGTTTTTTCTTCAAAAAAATTACTCATGATTGAATCAAGTAAAATTAACTTAAAAGAATAAATTTACTTTGCATAGCATAGATGATGAGCATAACGCAGTTTAACTTGTATATGGGATTGAATTCATCAGTATAATGCAGCAATTTAACGGCAAAGACTTACTAGCATAGATTAATTATGAATATACATGAGTACCAAGCCAAAGCGCTATTTGGTGATTATGGAATACCTATCTTGTCCTCACGGGTAATTAAGCAGGATGATGATGTTCAATCAATTTGTGAAACTATTAAAGATCAAGCCTGGATCGTGAAAGCGCAAGTGCATGCAGGAGGGCGAGGCAAGGCAGGTGGGGTTGTTATTGTGAGAGATGCCGGCCAATTAGATTCTACGGTAACAAGCATGTTAGAGAAGACCTTGGTTACTAAGCAAACTGGTGAGCAAGGATTGCCTGTAAACACCGTGCTTCTGGAGGAGCTTACGAGTATTACGCGAGAAATTTACCTAGCCATGCTGATCGATAGGGGTTCAAAGCAGGTTGCAATTATCACTTCAGCAGAAGGAGGTATGGATATTGAGCACGTTGCTGAGCATGCATCTGAGAAAATTTTTACACATTTTATTCACCCTGCTGCAGGACTGCAGCCAAATCAAATACGGGATATTGGGTATGCATTGCAGCTTGAGAAGAGCCAAATAAAACAGTTAGCAACAATTCTACAAAGTTTGTATCAGTTGTTTGTAGATTGCGATTGCAGTCTTGTTGAGATTAATCCTCTAATTGTTAATGCGGAAGGTGGCCTAATTGCATTAGATGCAAAAATTAATCTTGATGACAATGCGCTTTACCGCCATCAAAAGTTACAGGAATTTTATGATGTTTCGCAACAAAATCAAGTAGAGGCAACTGCAAAAAAACTCGGCTTAAATTACATAAAGCTTGATGGAAATATAGGTTGTATAGTTAATGGTGCTGGACTGGCTATGGCGACTATGGATTTGGTTAAACATCACGGTGGTGAGCCTGCGAATTTTCTGGATGTTGGTGGCGGTACATCACAAGAGAAAGTTGCTGAAGCCTTTAAACTTGTTTCTAGCGATAAGTCGGTCCAATCAATTTTTGTAAATATTTTTGGTGGTATTGTGCGTTGCAATTTGATTGCGCAAGGGATATTGGATGCCCAGAAAGAAATGGGCGAAAATGAAATTACTTTAAATACACCAATTGTTGTTTTGTTACAGGGAACCAATGCAGAAGAGGGTAAAAAATTACTCGAAGATAAATCATCTAATATAATTCCCGTTGATGATTTTGCCGATGGCGCTAAGCAGGCCATTGCGCTTGCAATAAGTGCATAGGATGTTTGTATATAAAAGAATATGAGTATACTTATAAATAAACATACCAAGGTGTTGTGTCAAGGGCTTACCGGTGCGCAAGGCAGATTTCATACCAAACAAGCTGTTGAATATGGCACTCAGGTTGTTGCGGGAGTTACGCCAGGCAAAGGTGGTACAACAGAATTAAATATACCTGTATACGACACTATCCGTTCAGCTCTATCGGAACATGAAATTGATGCAAGTGTTATTTATGTGCCAGCAGCTTTTGCGGCTGACGCAATACTTGAAGCTATATTCGCTGGTATTAAATTGATTGTTTGTATAACCGAAGGTATAGCAGTTCTAGATATGGTGAAAGTTAATGCCGTATTACAGGCTAGTGATTCAATTTTAATTGGGCCAAATTGTCCAGGTATAATTACTCCTGGTGCGTGCAAGATAGGCATTATGCCTGGGGAAATACATAGGCCTGGTAAAATTGGCATTGTCTCTCGTTCAGGCACGCTTACCTATGTTGCGGTTAATCAAACAACTCGACATGGGCTAGGTCAATCAACATGTGTAGGTATTGGTGGTGATCCAATCCATGGATTGGATTTTATCGATTGCTTGAAAATG
>Ga0265303_10001709_pt1 | contig 13588 bp, 8 predicted proteins | sample Helome_2_FD_192494 | JGI IMG/M metagenome (GOLD analysis project Ga0265303, IMG submission 192494) | Marine sediment microbial communities from subtidal zone of North Sea - Hel_20160317 (Illumina Assembly) | ecosystem: Environmental > Aquatic > Marine > Subtidal zone > Sediment ... | reverse complement strand
GTGCCACACTTGTTTCAGAATGATTTTCAATAAGCAGCCTATCAAGATGCTTTTTCAAATATTTTTCGATTCTGGAAGATTCGATCCTATGACCACATATCTTCTCTGTGGTATTGCTCAATAACTCCACAAATATCTTATTGGGTTGTGCAATTATTTGATTCCATGCTTGAGGAATAAAATCGGCAGCAATTTTTTGATTTTTCTCCTCGTGCAGAACTTTTGCAGTTTTTAAGGCTTGGCCCTTTGAAATTTTATCTTTTGTAAGTATGTCAATTAATTGAGTGGCAATCTGATCTGGCTTTTGCTTTAAAAAGTCAATAGAGAGAAACCATTTCTTCTGCCAGTCCCCTTGGGCTGAAATTAGGTAAAACCACCAAATTAGCCCATTTGTTAATATTGAAAGATTCACACCTTCCTGGGAAGCAAAGTCGATTGAACTTTTTTGGTAGTTATCTAATTTTTTTTGTACTCTTTTTACTTCAATGAAAACCTTATACGAATTTTTTACTTTTAGCGCATAATCGACACTATTGGAATTAGCGGAATAATCCGGACAAACCTCCTCCACATCGAAGATATCCCAGCCGAGTAAAGACAACAACCGTAATACCAGCGCCTGTTTGGTCGCGCCTTCATCAAAGGCGGATATTTTTTTATTCGATCTTAATTCATTAATAAATGATTCAATTTTCCGTCGCATAATTTGCCTCAAAAGTTTTGTTAAAAAAATAATTAAATTTAACTTAAAACATCCTCATTGAATGCTTAAATTAAAGCTTTTTAATATAAAAATATCTTCGTTCCTTTTGGCATGCGATCCCATCCTATCTTACTGTCCATCCTATTTCCTGATATGATCCAGCCGTTCGGAAGCCTGTATAATGTGTTTGGGCTATCATATTCCTTGCCTGCAATTGCCCAGATAGTACTATTATGGTCAATCACGGTTGGGATTGGCTTTTGTCCTGATTGCTGTTTATTAGCATAAAATATGCCGGCTAACTCCGTATCGGGCTTTAAACGCCCGGCCTTCACATCCGGGTCATAGGGCCAAGTGAGACCAACACCAGCACGTATACGATCAAAATTTCGTGCACAATGCTTTCTGCCACGGTGGTTGAAGGGTGTTTTTTGGCTAGGTTTTGCAAACGCTACTTGGCTATGAGTGAGCACTGCTTTGTTGTTTAAGCGATAAAAATCTTTTAGAATATCAATTAACAATCGAACCGACCTATACTGACTGATCGTGATTTCTCTATTATGATAGCCGACTAACTCGATCCCAACAGAACTTCGATTTATATTAGTCTCTCCGTTCCACATACTAAGCCCGGCGTGGTTGGCTCTATATTTATTGTCTAAAATGCGATAAGTGTGACCGTTAGGGCCGATCACAAAATGTGTGTGCCCTCCTCGCGAAACCCACCTGTAATTATGCTGTTTGCCTTTTGAAACAATTTTGAGGGTGGTTTTCAAATCGCATTCCGAAGTGTGAACGATAATGTATCTTGTGCAATTTCGCTTGACTTTCTTAAATCGAGGATTGAGATGCTGACGGTAATCACTGATGGATTTTTCAAAGTTTCGAAGTTCACCCGCAGAAATCCCAAAAGAATCTGTAGTAAACAGCAGGAACTGACAAATGGTCAATAAAAATAAAATGGCAAGCTGCATGGTAAAACCAGCACAGGTTCGAACAAATAATTTCATTTTATTATTACTCTGAAGCCAATCATGTCGGTATTGTTCAGAAACAGATCGAGAAAACATCAATTATATAATTTGGGAAACGATAGTGAAATTAAGCACAAAACATGCCATATCTTTATAATTGTAACCCGTTGATTTATAATATAAAATTCGATATAAAATATTGCATATGTCAACTTTATGACGAATTTGCCGAGTTATCAGCTCCGCTTGAATGTGATTGAACTTTAACTCAAACCCATTTTTTCGATTGATCAGAACGGTAATCGGCTCATTTGCTCCCTTGATCTCTAACTCGGCTTCCCAATAATCATCCTCTTTAGGTATATCTCCTCCCATAGTTATAGATGCCCCCCAATTAATTGAAGATTAAATCAACCAATCCTCAATTTTTACGCTGCACAAAAGCAAGCACTAAAAACCATAGCCCTCATGAGCAGCAGCATAAATCCGGTCCGGTCGCTTGATAATCAGGCGGAAATCCCTTTACATCCGAACTGGCCACAATCTATCGAGCTTCTACAAAACCTACCGTTCCGGCCACAAAGTTATATAATTAGGGCATCTTGGTACAACATTGACTTAAGTGTTGAATATCATTATTATTAGCCTGCGGTTATGGTAAACTTTTGATTTTTTGATAATTTTTTGAAGGAAGGTTTATATGAGTAACAACACAAAAGACGATAATGAGGGTGCTAACCAGAATGAACCGGTAAGATGGGTCACCGATCCAGTCTCACTGGATAAACTAAGAATTACAACAGGCCACGATAAAGCAGCCAATGAACTTGTCCCCGTTATCCTTGAAGCTCTTGAGGCTACCGGTAAAGTAATATTTGCTGCTGGGGGGGAATCCGGCACAGGAAAAAGCGAGATTGCCTACCTCGTAAGGGAAATCCTGCAAGAACAGGAGATTTCAACAGTTGAGTGGTCATTTGACAATGCTTACGTGACAACCCCTGAAGAACGTGAAAAAAAGAGAGCCGAAGATTACGATAACAACGTTGGTTTAAATGAAATGAACAGACCTAAAATTGAAGAAATTATGTCTTGTTTTGAGCAAGACAAGCCCGTCATTGTTCCAATTGTCGTTATCAACGAAGACGGCTCCCGGCCAATTAAGGAAATTACCCTGAATATGGAAGATAAAAAAGTACTGATTTTTGATGGTCTCTATGCTGCATTAATTGGGGAGATTAAGACCGACGAATCTAAAGCGACACGAATTATTGCGATGAACGAAAAGAGATTTAACCTCGATGCTCAAAAAGAAAGAGGAAAAGAAGAAGTCAATGAACACAGGATGAAAGTCCTTGAAAGAGAGTGTAATGCCGTAAGATCGCTCTGGTCCCATGTAACACACAAGATCGCCGAGGATTGGAAGGTTGCATCTTATACTCATAAGTGAGAAGATGACCTTGACTTGACACCTGCGATACATGTGTGGTCAGATACCTTTTGGAGTATTACTGTAATTTTTTATATCTTAAAAGTATACTCCCTATCATAGTCTGCAATCTCTGGACGGCCCTGCACCAAAATAATCAGGTTTTCTTTTTTTGGTATAGCACGATCTTCCTGTTCCATCCTGAGTTTAAACTCTTTCCCGCTGGCTTCAAAGTGGTAACGATCTCCCCTGATGAGAACGCTGAACTTAAGAGATTCCCATTCTTCTGGTAAATCAGGATTGATCGAAAGCTTGCCGCCATTCCAATGTAAACCTGCAAAGTTAGTGACAACACCTTTCAAACAACCACCCATTACTCCAAGATGAATGCCCTCTGCAGTTGTACCCCCCTGTATATCAGATAAATCACTGGTGAGAGCCTGTCTGTAGAAGTTCCAGCTATCTGCAGTTCTGCCAGCGTTAGCCAGCACCATCGCATGTGTAATATAACTCAGCGTAGAACCATGTGAAGTGCGCGGTAAATGATGGTTAAGATTCTTCAGCAAATGATCCTCTGGCAGCTCATATCCCATCATCCTTACAACCCGATTTACTTCATCAGGTCCCAGATTATAATAAGCCATCAACGTGTCAGCTTGTTTTTGTATCTGATAATCATCAGGATCCATACCCACAGCTCGAATGCGGCGGTCAGCTCTCCCAGGTTTGTAAACAATTGAATACAGATCTTGCTCTTTGCCATCCAGTAGGACTTTCAGACCTTTAACTTCATCTGGGCCTCTGAGATTAAACCATTCAGAGTGATTGGCAATTACGCCTTCTTCATTGAGATTAAGTAAAAGATTTTGACGAATTTTACGCCAATGATCATACTCGTTCTCCATCTCTTCAGCGGTCATCCCCATATTGTGGTAAGCTTCTTCAAGTTCAGCAGGGCCAGAGACCTTAACCTCCGCTACAAGATTTTCAACTTTCTCCAGGGTCCAGGCAAGCATTATATTTGTATAGGCATTATTCTTAACACCCCTTTTCTCCATGCCCTCATGGAACTCATTTGGTCCCATAACTCCGTCAATTGAATATTTGCCGCTTGACGAATCAAGTTCACACATGCTGGAGAAAAAGCGGCAGATATCAAGAACCATTTCTGTACCTATGCTTCTGAACTGTATATCGCCGGTAGTCTCCAGAAAATCAAGCACATTATAGGCAATTGCCAGAGATACATGACGCTGACGACAGCTATTGTCTGGATCCCATTTTTCGGAAACCGGATTGAAGCGAGTAACCTGAGTCTGTTCATCTCCTTCAATGCCCGCCTGCCAAGGATACATGGCACCCTGAAAATTGTTTTTCTGGGCAGCCTTTCGGGCCTCTTTAAGCCCATTGTAACGATGTTCCAGAAGAGATCGGGTTACCAGTGGATATTGCAGAAAAATTCCTGGATAGTACAGAATATCATCCCAGAACTCATGGCCTCGGTAAGCTTCTCCGGTAAGACCGCGCGGGCCAATTCCGCCATCGTTGTGTTCAGAACCCATAATAAACAGATGGTACGCAGCGAGATTTAAAGCCTGCTGCCCCAACCGATCTCCCACGATTTCCACACCAGCCTTATCCCAGATCCCGGTCCATTTAACTGCAGAGGGTTCAAGCACTTTAGAAAATGAAGCTGCATTAGCAACTGTGCGATGAGCATTATCCAGAGTTCTAAGCTTTCCAATACTGTCCTTATTGGTGTGCAGGCCTACCATCTTGTGTACAGTAAGCTTTTGTCCCTGTCCAACTTTCTGACTGAAAGACGTATCTACGCGACGGTCAGCTTTTGTAACCTCGAAAGTCAGTTTTAGTTTTTTTCCTTCCAGTTCAGCAACAATTCGCGCAGCTGCCGTAATTTCTGCTGGTTTCAGGTCTTTTCCCGGCACACGTGATGGATTCGTCTGTACCCTCACAAAAGAGGTCCCGTTGTCCTCTCCTCCTTCTGCAATTCTCTTTAAATGTTGTTGATCAAGCTTGGCATAGCGCGCAACTCCATCATTTATATGATCAGCATGCAGACCTGTCTTAACTGTAATTACACCCGAATAATTAATCGGGGTAACACTATATTCAACGGCAGCCAGGTGTTTGTCAGCCATACTTACACAGTGCCGTGCAAAAACTTCAGTTTCCTTTCCATTCTGACTACGAAAACCCAGCGCACGGGTAAAAGAGCCATCTCTGAAATCAAGATCCTTTTCATAGCTCAAAAGTTCTGTTTCATGTGGGTGAAACCAATCATTATCATCAATTTTAAAAGTGATTGAAAGCCAATTTATGCAGTTCACCAAGTCTTCATTATAAACTGGTTGCCCATCAATAAAAGATTTTCGGGTATTGCGAATAGTAGAGAAATAAGTTCCGGCATATCCCCACGAATCTGGCCCTTGCTCCTCTTCATAATCTGCCCCCCTTGTGCAGAAATAACCATTTCCCACGGCCTGCAGAGCCTGCTCAGCCCTGAATCTGGCTTTTAACATCTCCGGATCGGCTTCCGGATCCCTTTCCATCGGAGTCCCAATATATTTTAGTCTCTTATAAGTTTCCGGAATCCTTTCTTTATACCAGCTATTCATTTCCTGGATAGGGTTTTGCATATCCCCCATATCTGTTAGTACTATATCAGCTCCATTTTTTCTTAGTTTTTGTTGGTTACCGGCACGAGCAAGGCCAACCACCAGACCGAAATTACCCTTCTTGCCTGCTTCGACTCCTGAACTTGCATCTTCGAAAACTACTGCTCTATTCACAGGCACACCCATCCTTTTGGCTGCTTCCACAAAAATATCAGGCGACGGTTTTCCGCTCAGTCCCATTTCTTCCCGAACAATGCCATCAATAATTAAATGTTCGTCGAATAAATCAAACAACTGTGCTTTCTTAAGAATTTTTTTGGCATTCTTACTTGACGAAGCAATAGCAACTTTTATGCCTTTTTCTTTTGCCTCTTTAATCATATCAATGGTATGCTGAAACTTAACTATTTCGACGGAATCATCATTCAGCCGATCATTAATCCAGACATCCTTAATATCCCCGACCTTACGAGCAATTATAATACCCAGCTCTAGAGGTCTTTTTGCAAGTATTTTAAGAAACATATCAAGATGGTCAGAATTCATGGCACTCTGATCAAATAGCTCGGCAAGCTTTGCCGGATCATTTACCCGCTGCTCTGTCAAAGCATCCAACTCGTCTAGTGTTATTGCTTGAGACAGGGGAGACGTATTCTCTTTTATTCTTGAAGTAATAAATTGAATAAAGGCCGAAGAGCTCATATTGCCAGCCGATTTACCCTGAACTTGATTAGCTACTTTAGTTGCAAGACAATCATCGTCGGCTCCAAGAGCGTCGATAAAAGAGCTAACACCATCATAGCGAGGTTTGCCATCCACATAGTCCAGATAATGTTTTTCGTTAAATTCCTCGGGAGCGCCTATTGGAAGTAAATGGCTTTCCTGAAGAGACGTTATCAGTTTGTCAAATGTTTCCTTCCAACCCTCAAAGTGCAACTTTTCAGTTGAGGTTATAACTCCATCAAGATCAAAAATATATGCAGCGAACTCATATATACCCTGAGTTGGGTTTAAATTGACTTTTTTAACTGAAGTGCCTTCCGCCCGATTGCTAAAAATAGCTTTCGTATCGTTTTTCGGTTTCATATCCCCCCTCTTCAAAGGCTTTCAATTTAAAACACTGGGCCTGGATTGCTCGTCATATGCAGAAAAAAATCGACGGATTGGCATTGCGATTCTGGGTTATTTTGTCATAATATGAAAGCTTAGTGGTTCACCGATTCCTGCGATATTTGTTTCATATCCCAATCCAGAATTCAAGAGATTTCAAAAAGAGTACACCACAATATATAGCGTTATGCCATTTTCAGATTGAGTTGGGGATTACGCATGACATATCTATAATTTTTTTAGCAGTTCGTTTCGCTATATAAAATTTGGGAATCAGGAGGTTACATCGGCTGTAATCAATCTCTCTTTATCACGCACATTACGGCATCGATATCACAATATGGATATCGTCAATATAAGAAATATGGCTAATATTTTCATAATAAGCTCACTTCAACCTGTGATTTCACTTAAAACCTTTTGCGTCCTCTGCGCCTTTTTGCGGCAATCATTTTGCCATTTCTTATCAACAGGCAATATAAACGATAATATCGCTTAACAGGCCCATCGAAATATATTTGACCCCACTAGAATTAGTGATATAAAATGCTATTATTGATCCGAATCTGCTGTTCATATTGACCGAATAGGCTTTTTCTTTGAGCTGAACCGAACCCAGTCTTACAGCCACCAGGAAAGGTTAAATTGATGAAAGAGATACAGGAAGCAGCCCGGTCAGTACCAGTGATGGCCGAGACCGAGGTGCTAGTGGTGGGAAGCGGCCCTGGCGGTCTGGCCGCAGCCCTGGCTTCCGCCCGGCAGGGGGCTAAAACCATGCTGGTGGAGCGCTTCGGCTGTTTTGGCGGCAATATTACCCAGGCCGGCGTAGAGACGATTGCCTGGTACCGCCACCCGGAGACCGTCGAAGCCGGCGGCATTGGCATGGAGTTTGAACGACGCGCTGTCGAAATGAATGCCGCTACACCCGAAATCCAGTCGACTAGCCATGCTTTGAACACCGAGATTTTCAAGTACATAGCCGACCGTTTGGTTATAGAATCCGCGGTGAGCCCCTTGCTGCATTGCTACTTCGTGAAACCGGTCATGGATGGCGCCAAAATCGTTGGTGTCACCACCGAAAGCAAATCGGGCAGGCAGGCCATACTGGCCAAGCGGGTCATTGACGCCACCGGAGATGCCGACATTGCAGCCCGGGCCGGTGCGCCCTATACTCAGACCCCGTTACCGGACCGTATGGGTGTCACGGTCAGTTTTTCCTGCTCCGGGGTTGATAAAAAACGCTTCATGGAATATGTGGACGCCAATCCGGGTTCCTACAAACAGTGGGCCGCCGAAACCACCGGTAAAGAAGACAACTTGTTCAGCCCATATATCGTAGAGCCTTTCCAAAAAGCCAAAGAGGCGGGAGAGATACCGGCAGATATTGAGATTGCAGGTACATGGTCTTCAATTTCCGATGAGGGCGAGGCTTCCTATCTGAACGTCGTCTATATGTTAGGCAACGATTGCACCAATGTCTGGGACTTGACCAGGGGCGAAATGGAAGGGCGACAGCAGGCCATATGGGCCATTGGGGCGCTGAATAAACATCTGCCCGGCTTTGAAAAGGCCAGGCTCAGAAATTTCTGTGCCTCTCTGGGCACCAGAGAGTCTCGCAAGATTATCGGCCGGGGTAGCTTGAGCGGACTCCAGACCCGTTCTCAGGCGAATTTCGAGGATTCCATCGGCATATTCCCAGAATTCCTAGACGCATACGGCATAGTGATCCTTCCCACCACGGGTCGTTATTTTCAGGTACCCTATGGCATCATGCTGCCGCAGAGAGTAGAAAACTTGCTGGTAGTCGGGCGGTCGGTGGCCGGCGATCAGGAATCTCATGCTGCTACCCGCCAGATGATGTGTTGCGCAGTCACCGGCCAGGGTGCGGGGGTTGCTGCCGCGGTCTCCTTGCATGAGAATGTCACCGTTGCGGAAGTCGACATTAAAAAGCTGCAAAAGGAAATACAAAATCAGGGTGTTAGGATAGAATAGAAGTGTTCAGGTGTCAGGTGTCAGGTTTCAGCAACCGAATTAGACTCGCCCCTACTTTATCGTCGTCGTACTCGTCCTCGTCCATCGTCCTCGATTAAATTCTGATTTCGAGAACGAGCACGAGGACGAGTAGGAAAAGTATCAGATTTGATCAATGGCAGAGCCGATCATCACTGACCTGGCCCAGGTGACCAGGTTTTCAACTTAGAAAAAACTGCCGTTAAACTTCCTCAAGATATTTGCGGCGCTCCTTCAGCAGGTTGTCCAGCCAATCCGGATCCATTTCCGGTACGGAGGAAAGCAGCAGCTCGGTATATTCGTGGTGGGGAGGTGTCAAAATTTCTTTTTTGACACCCTGTTCGACAATTCGACCCTGCAACATGACCACGATTTCATCGGCTATGGCCTTGACCGTTGCCAGGTCATGGGTGATAAACAAATAGGATACCTGCAGTTTATTTTGCAGATTCTGCAGAAGTTCTAATATGCCCTCGGCCACCAGCTGGTCCAGGGCGGAAGTGACTTCATCACAGATGATCACTTCCGGGTTGGCGGCCAATGCCCGTGCAATGCAGATGCGCTGTTTTTCACCACCGGAAAGTTCCGTCGGAAGCCTCTCAATATAGTTGTCCGGCAATTCGATCATGTCCAGCAGTTCCAGAATCCTGTCTTCACACGCCTTGCCGTGCATGCCGAAGTAAAAGGACAGCGGGCGGCCGATGATCTTCCTGATTTTCTGTCTGGGATTCAGCGCCGTATCCGGCATCTGATAGATCATCTGCATGATTCTGAGGCTTTCACGGGTACGGGATTTTAAGGCCGGCGGCAACTCTTCATTGCGGTATAAGATTTTCCCGGTCACCGGCGGCAGCAGGCCGGTGATCACCCGGGCCAGGGTGCTTTTCCCGGAGCCGGATTCCCCCACCAGGGCAACGGTTCGACCGCGTCTAACCTTGAGATCGATGTCTTCCAGAACCATTTCCTTGCCGGTGTAGCTGGCCGATACGTTTTTGGCTTCGAGAATGACATCTTTTTCCGAGGCGGAAAGATCCTTGTCTTCTCTGAGGGTACGCACGGACAGCAGCTTGCGGGTATACTCCTTTTGGGGAGCGGCCAGCATTTCCCGGGCGTTGTTTTCTTCGATCAGATCGCCGTAGCGCAGCACCATGATGCGGTCGGCCAGCTGGGCCACCACCGCCAGGTCGTGGGTGATATAGATGGCCGCCGTGTTGTATTTGCGGGTGATGTTTTTGATGGCGGCCAATACCTCGATCTGAGTCGTTACATCCAGCGCGGTTGTCGGTTCATCAAACACTATGATATCGGGGCGGCAGGCCATGGCCATGGCCACCATGGCGCGCTGCAGCTGGCCGCCGGAGACCTGATGCGGGTAGCGATACCCGATGTTCTCAGGATCCGGCAACAGCAGGTTTTCATATATTTCAACGGCGTTTTGGGCCGCCTCGGCAAAACTCATCAACCCGTGTTTGACTGGTGCTTCGGCATATTGTTTTATGAGCCGGTGCGCCGGGTTGAAGGAAGCGGCGGCACTCTGGGCGACATAAGCAATGCGCGTGCCGCGGACGGATTTTTTTGTCTGAGCAGTTGCCTCAACCAGTTCGATGCCGTCGAAAACGATCGAGCCCGAAGCAATCCGGCAACCCTGGCGGGTGTAGCCCATGGATGCCATCCCGATGGTCGATTTGCCGGCGCCGGATTCCCCGATCAGGCCCAGAACCTCTCCGCGCTCGAGGGTTAAATCGATGCCGTGTACGATCTCCAGCCATTTTTCATCGGTGAAACCCTCGATGACCAGCTTTTTGATTTTTAGCAGTTCTTCCATATAGGTCCCGATAACAGTTGAATACTTAATATAGCCAGAAATATCGAATGTCGATTGACGAATGATGAATGGCGGATATCGCTCCGCTCAATCTTATTTGTATAATTAAAGTAGATATCGTCTATTCCAAATTTATGATGAAATTAACAATGGTCCAAAATAAAATTGTTAGAATTCATTCATTCGACATTCTCAAGATTCGTCAATCCTTTAAGCCGCTGGCGACGTGCAGAAACCAGTCGACGATGAAATTAACGCCGACTGTCAAAAAAGCGATGGCGCCAGCCGGCCACAACGGCGTAAAAATTCCAAAGGTAATCGCGCCCGAATTTTCACGGACCATTCCGCCCCAGTCCGCCGTCGGGGGCTGAATTCCCAGGCCCAAAAAGCTCAGGGCGGCAATAAATAAAAATACAAAACAAAACCGCAGGCCGAATTCCGCCACCAAAGGCGGCAAGGCGTTGGGCAGGATTTCGTGACGCATGAGCCACCAGGTGCCCTCGCCGCGCAGCCGCGCGGCTTCAACATACTCCATGACCTCGATGTCCATGGCAACCGCCCGTGACAGGCGGTACACCCGGGTGGAATCCAGCAAAGCGATCACCACGACCAGCTTCGGTATGGAGTTGCCGACTATCGCCAGCATCACCAGTGCAAAAATAAGGACCGGGATGGCCATCAGGATGTCCACCAGGCGGCTTATTATCAAATCGGTCCAGCCCCCCAGTGTTGCCGCGAAAAATCCGCAGCTGATCCCGACGGCGAAGGAAAACATCGTAATTACAAAGGCGATGGCGATGGTGTTGCGGGCACCATAAAGCAGGCGTGTAAACATGTCGCGGCCGATATGATCCGTGCCCAGAAAATGTTCGCTGCTCATCGGCATCCAGACATCACCGACAATCTCGGTCTCACTGTAAGGGGCGATTACCGGGGCCAGGATGGCGGCCGCGATATTCAACAGGATCATTGCCAGACCGATACGGGCAATGATCGGTGATTTTCTGAGCAACTTGAAAAATGCCATATAACGTCTCTCTTTACCTTGGGTTCCGCAGTCTGGGGTTGCTGATAATTGACAGTACATCGGCGGTCAGGTTGAGGCCGATGTAAATCGACGCAAATATTAGCCCGCAGGCCAGGACCACCGGGATATCCCGTTTGGACACCGAGTCAACCATCAGCTGGCCCAGGCCCGGATAGACAAATACCACCTCCACGATAACGACACCGACCACCAGGTAGGCCAGGTTGATTGCGATCACATTGATCACCGGTGAGAGCGCATTCGGAAAGGCGTGCATGACGATGACCCGGGTACGCTTAATGCCTTTTAAACGCGCCATTTCGATAAACGGGCTGGCCAGGATATTGATGATGGCCGCCCGCGTCTGGCGCATCATGTGAGCCACGACCACCAGGGTCAGGGTCAGGCAGGGCAGAACAATGGCGTAAATTTTCTGCCAGAACGACATCTGGTCGTTGATATTGGATATGCTCGGGAATATGATCAATTGCACCGAGAGCAGAGCAATCAAAATATAAGCCACAAAGAATTCCGGAAACGAAATCGTACTGAGGGTGGCCACGGAAATGGCACGGTCAAACCAACTGTTGCGGTAGAGGGCGGCGATAATGCCCAGCAAGATGGCGAGGGGGACGGCGATCACGGCGGCCGAGGCGGCCAGGAACAACGTGTTGGCAAAGCGCCAGCCGACCAGATCCACCACCGGCCGTCCATTGGCGAGGGATTTGCCCAGATCGCCCTGCAATAAGTCGCCGAGCCAGGCAACATAACGCTCGTGCGGTGGGAGATCGAGTTTGAGTTCCTTGCGAAAGGCGGCCACGGTTTCCGGCAGGGCATTCTGTCCCAGGATCTCCTCCGCCAGATCACCGGGCAGGGCTTCCACGCCCAAAAAAAAGATGATCGAGATGGCAAACAGGGTCAGGATTCCCATACCGATCCGCTTAACAATCAATCTAAAAACAGAGCCCATTTTAACGGTTTCCTGAATCTATAGGAGTAAATATCCCATTCCAGAAGACCAAACGTTGGTCCACCCGGCTTCCGGCTCGTAGAACCTACAGCTCGGAGAGAGGGATGATAAAAGTGATAGTGTTTACCGGCAGTGTTCAGGTGTCAGGTGTCAGCAACCTAATTCGATTCTCAGTTCCAGGGTCATTCACGAATGGTACTTTGTTTGACCCGCGTTTACCTTGAGTTGAAGCCAAAACAGTGTTCAGATTTCGGTAGTTACTGACACCTGAAACCTGACACCAAGAACAAATTCCACCTATGGCAAAGCCAATCATCTCTGACCCGGATTAGCTTCCAGCCCGTAGGGCCTACAGCCCGGAGGGAGGACCAGGTTTTCGATTTAGAATTAATTTGTGGTTGCCGTCCCGTTCACCGCACGGGACGGCAACCGCCATTGTATTAGGCGATCCACCATCGTTCGCCATTTCTCATGCCATCCAGAGCCATGTGCCCTGAGATAGGTCCATGTGCCAGCTTAGCTGAACTGGCCTCAACCATCTGGTTGTACATGGGAACAACCGTTCCGCCGTCATTTCTGCATATTTCCTGCATTTCGTAGTAAAGCTTACTGCGCTTATCTGTATCCAGCTCAGCTCTGGCGCTGATCAGCAGTTCGTTAAAACGCTTATTGACCCAAAGTGTATCATTCCAGGGGGCCCCGTCTGAGTATGCAACTGAGAACATCATATCTTCAATGGGACGTCCGCCCCAGTAGCACATGGACCACTCTTTTTTCATCCAGACATTGCTCCAGTACCCGTCATCAGGCTCCCGGACAACATTGATGTTGATGCCTGCCTTTTTAGCCTGTTCCTTCATGAGGACGGCAGCGTCCACGGCTCCGGCAAATGCGGCATCGGCTGCAT
>Ga0265303_10001708_pt1 | contig 13593 bp, 11 predicted proteins | sample Helome_2_FD_192494 | JGI IMG/M metagenome (GOLD analysis project Ga0265303, IMG submission 192494) | Marine sediment microbial communities from subtidal zone of North Sea - Hel_20160317 (Illumina Assembly) | ecosystem: Environmental > Aquatic > Marine > Subtidal zone > Sediment ... | reverse complement strand
ACCACATCTTTTCTCTGCAGGGTAATTGCCTGACCGTGATGGCACAGGGCGGGCAAAATATCCTTATCGCTAATCCGCGAGACTTCGAGGGCTTTGCAAAAGAAATTGCCAGCCACAAATTCAGCCTGTTTACCGGTGTCAACACGATGTTCTCGGCCCTGATGAACACGCCGGGTTTTGAGGATATCGACTTCAGCGACCTGCGCGTGTGCATTGGCGGCGGCACGGCCGTTCAGCCGGCCGTAGCCAAGGACTGGAAGAAGGCAACCGGCACGACGATCCTCCAGGGTTACGGCCTCACAGAAACGTCGCCCGCCGCAATTGTTTGCCGTATCGATTCGGAGTTCAGCGGGACCATCGGCCTGCCGATTCCATCGACCGAGGTCATGATTACGGGCGATGACGGCAACGAACTGCCGACCGGCCAGATTGGTGAGATCTGCATCAAGGGACCGCAGGTCATGGAAGGGTACTGGCAGCGCCCCGCAGAAACGGCCGAAGTGATGTTCCCCGGTGGTTGGCTGCGAACCGGTGACATCGGGCGCATGGACGATGAAGGTTACTTCTATATCGAAGACCGGAAAAAAGACATGATCCTCGTGTCGGGCTTCAACGTTTACCCCAACGAGATCGAAAACGTCATCGTTGAACTCGATGGGGTGCTCGAGGCGGCTTCGATCGGTATCCCGGATGAGCGCTCCGGCGAAGTCGTGAAGGTCTTTGTTGTTCGTAAGAACGAGAACCTCTCAGAGCAGGACATCATCGACCACTGCCGGGAAAACCTGACGGGTTACAAGCGCCCGAAACTCATCGAGTTCCGCGACGAACTGCCCAAAACGAATATCGGCAAGATTCTCAGGCGCGCGTTGCGCGATGAATCGTGAGGGAGATCGCCATGCCCGTCAAAAAGCTCGTTCCTGTCTTGCCCATGCTGTTGCTCGCTGCCGTTGTCGGCGCGGCGGTGCCGAAACCACTCGACCCCGTCCGGGTCGCCCCGCACATTTACGAGTTGGCTTTCGAGAACGAAAGGGTCCGTGTTCTCCTGCAGACCGTCCGAAACGGCGAGACACAACCGGTACACGCGCACCCGGACCGGGTTATGGTCTACCTGCAATCCTGCGCCTGGCTGGAGGGCGATGACGCCGGCAATGAGCAGATGCAGCTGTTCAAGATCGGTGAACCGGTTTGGGCTCCGGCGGAAACACACGGCGGAACGACGATTGACGTCGCGCAGGAATGCAAAATCCTCGAAATCGAGTTGCTCTAGGATCCCCACCATTCATACCGCGGCGTCGATCGCCGGGGAATCTCAGTCGCTCGGACAGCTGCTTCGCAAACTCGCTTTGTGAGACACCCCGGCACTCACCGCCGCTGGGCCGGCGTGCTCCGTGAGGGCTGCGCTTGCGGAGTTCCTCGAGCGTCGTGTGGAGCGAAGTGACGCAGGGACGCCAAAACGAGCGGAACGCGATGCGAGCGAGGCAGGACGCCGAGCGAGCTTAAGCAAGAGGAACTCCCCAAGTGGGGCCCTTGCTCTTGCAAGACCGGCATGGTGGGTTATTGGTGGTATTGCGGGCTTAGTTCGTGGACGGCATCGACGAGCACCCCCAGGTGGTCCGGATCGATGTCCGGCGTAATCCCGTGCCCGAGATTGAACACGTGGCCGGGCCCGCGCCCGTAGCTGGCAAGCGTATCCGCAACACCTTGTCGTATGATGGCCGGGCTTTCGCGCAACGTGGCCGGGTCCAGGTTTCCCTGTAGCGCGACCTTGTCCTCGACATACGTACGCGCCGTCGCGAGATCGGTCGTCCAGTCGACGCCCAGCGCATTGCACCCGGTGTTGGCCATGTCTGCGAGCAGCTCGCCGGCGCCCTTGGTGAAGAGGATCAACGGGATCGGTTCGGCGCCTTTGTCGCGAGCCAGGTTGTCCACGATGGTCTGCATGTTGGCGAGCGAGAAGCGTCGATAATCGTCGGCTTCCAAAGCAGCGCCCCAGGTGTCGAAAACCATGATCGCCTGCGCGCCCGCGTCGATCTGTGCATTCAGATACAACACGGTCGTTTCGGTCACGACATCCAGCAGGCGCAGCAACGCATCCGGTTCTTCTTTTGCCAGGCCCTTGATCGTTGCGAAGTCACGACTGGAGCGACCCTCAACCATATAGGTTGCCACGGTCCATGGACTGCCGGCGAAGCCAATTAATGGTACTCGGCCGTCCAGGGCCGTTCTTATCGTGCTGACAGCATCGAACACATAGCCAAGTTCGGAGCTGACGTCGGGTACCGCCAGTTCGCGGATAGCCTTTGCGCTCTGCACGGGTCGCTTGAATTTTGGCCCCTCGCCGGTCTCAAAATACAGTCCCAGACCAAGCGCATCGGGTACCGTGAGAATGTCGGAAAACAGGATCGCCGCATCCAGTCTGAAGCGTCGCAATGGCTGCAATGTCACTTCGCACGCCAGTTCGGCATTGCGGCACAGACTCATGAAGTCGCCTGCCTGGGCACGAACCTCGCGGTACTCCGGCAGGTAGCGGCCTGCCTGGCGCATTATCCATACAGGCGTGCGTGTTGTGGGCTGGCGCCGCAACGCGCGCAGGAACAGGTCGTTCTTCAGGTCGGTCATTGCAAATCCACCTGCGCTGCAATCGAGGCCTGCATGGCCTCGGCAGCCGCTCGCGGACTTTCGGCATCCCGAATGGGCCTGCCGACCACGATGTAATCGGCGCCGTTCGAGAACGCGGTCTCGACCGTCACCACGCGCTTCTGGTCGCCCATCGGTTTGTTGTCAACCGGACGAATACCCGGTGAGATGACAAGCAGTTTGTTGTCTATGTGCTCGCGCAGACCAGGGACTTCGAGGCCTGAAGAAATTACGCCATCGCAACCGGTTTCCAGCGCGCGCCTGGCGCGTGACAGAACCAGGGACTCGAGATCACAGGCGAATCCCAGATCATCCAGGTCACCACGATCCAGGCTGGTCAGGACGGTCACCGCAAGTACCTTCAGGCTGTCACCCTTGTTATCGGCGGCAGCCTCCATGATCGACTGATTACCATGTACCGTAACGAATGAAGCACCACGATCCTTGAGTGCTCGCACTGCTGCGCCTACCGTCGCCGGAATGTCGAAGAATTTCAGGTCACAAAAGACCTTCTTGTCCCGTGCCAGCATCCAGTCGAGCAGCTCGAAATACCCGCCGCTCATCATGAGTTCCAACCCGATCTTGTAAAACGTGACGGCGTCACCCAGCTCTTCGGCCAATGCTCGCGCACGATCACAGTCGGGCACGTCCATGGCAAAAATCAGGCGATCGGTATTCGCGATATTCTTCGGCTTCACTGGGGCTCCTTTGCTGCGCGGCGCATTCTATCAGCCCTGGATGCTCTCATGTGCGGTGATCGCGTAACGATCTGTCATGCCCGCAATATAGTCAGCCACTACGCGTGCCCTGCCGGTATTGTCGAGACTGGCCGCCGCGTCGGCAAAATCAGCCGGCATGCATTGCACGTCCTCGAAGTAAGCGCTGAACAATTCCTTGATCATGACCTGGACCTTGCGTGTCATCGCAAGCTTCTGTTCATGGCGATACAGGTGCTGGTTCAGGAAACGTTTCAACGCGACGTGTTGACCGTACATCTCTTCCGACATTGACACGAGCGGCTTCCCGGCATCACGAACATCATCGATGGATCCGGGACGCTGTTCCTCGAGGCGCCGTCGTGTTTCCTCGATCAGGTCCGTGACGACCATGCCAATCATGCGACGGATAATTTCATAGATCAGCCTGCGATCCTCGAGCTCCGGATACAGGCGATGTACCTCGGCATACTGAGTCTCGAAGAGCTGTTGTTCACGAAGCTGGTCGAGGCTCAGCAGGCCCGCGCGAAAACCATCGTCTACATCGTGATTGTTGTACGCGATGGCGTCTGCAATGTTCGCCAGCTGCGCTTCGAGTCCGGGCTGTCTGCGCTCCAGGAATCGTTCGCCGACATCTCCGAGTTCGCGCGCGTTGCGTGTCGAGCAATGTTTGAGAATGCCCTCCCGGGTCTCGAACATGAGATTCAGGCCGGGAAAATCTGCGTACTTGGCTTCGAGTACGTCGACAACCCGCAGCGACTGCAAATTATGTTCGAAACCGCCGTAGTCACGCATGCACTCGTTGAGCGTATCCTGGCCCGCGTGTCCGAATGGCGTATGGCCGAGATCGTGCGCCAGGCAAATTGCCTCGGTCAGCGCCTCGTTGAGGTTCAGCGCAATCGCTACCGTGCGCGCAATCTGTGACACCTCTAGCGAATGCGTCAGGCGGGTACGATAAAGATCACCCTCATGATTGACGAATACCTGTGTCTTGTAGACGAGGCGCCTGAAGCCTGTCGAATGAATGATCCGGTCACGATCGCGTTGGTACTCGCCGCGGTAAGCCGAGCGGGGCTCGTCATATTTTCTGCCGCGACTGTGCGACTCATCTGCGGCGTAGGGTGCAAGCGCTACAACAGCCATCAATCATTGGCCCCGGTCAGCGCCCGCAGCATCGCTTGATCGTAGTCGGCCGTCACGAACGCGTCTCCCAGTGAGCGGAGTAAGACAAAACGCAGCTGTTTTTGCTGCACTTTCTTATCCATGCCCATGGCATCAAGCCAGTGCTCGCCGGATATCGCCGGCGCCTCTGTCGGCAGTCCGGCCGCTGCTATGAGTTCACTGAGTCGCCGCTGGTCTCTGGCGGCGATGTCACTCAGTTCCGCCGCCATGACCATGCCTGCAGCCACCGCCTCTCCGTGCAGCCACTTGCCGTAGCCGAGGCAGTGTTCGATCGCATGGCCGAAGGTGTGCCCGAAGTTCAGGATCGCCCGCCTGCCAGACTCGCGCTCGTCCTGGGCGACCACTTCTGCCTTCAACTCGCAAGAGCGCCTGATAGCGTAGGCCAGAGCTTCCGGATTCCTGTTGAGCAGCGAACCCATATTGGATTCAAGCCATGCAAGGAAATCAAGGTCGCAGATTGCACCGTATTTGATCACCTCGGCTAGGCCCGCTTTGAGCTCCCGCTCCGGCAGAGTATCGAGCGTGTCGGTGTCGATGAGCACGAGCTGTGGCTGATGGAACGCACCGATCAGGTTCTTGCCTTTATCATGGTTAACGCCGGTCTTGCCGCCAACCGACGAGTCCACTTGCGCGAGCAGCGTTGTCGGCACCTGAATAAAAGCGACACCGCGCATGTAGCAGGCGGCCGCAAATCCGGCAATATCCCCGACGACGCCGCCGCCCAGCGCAATCACCGTGATGTCGCGATTGGCGCCCGATGCGACCAGCTGATCCAGGATTATCTGCATCGTTTCGATGGTCTTGAACGACTCGCCGTCGGGCAGATTTATATGGGAAATCTCGCAACCCGCAAGGTTGGGCAGCAGCTTATCAAGGTACAACGGCGCGACGGTTTCGTTGCTTACTACCAGGCAATCAGCGCCATGGACATACTCGCCCAGGTCGAAGCCGCCATCCATTAAGCCGCGGCCGATGACAATAGGGTAGCTTCTGTCGTCCAAGGCTACGTTGATAGTCTTCATACGGCGCTAGATTACATGAATGTAGGAGCGCGCCCCAGCGCGCGAAGCATGCTGGCGGACGTCAGGCTGCCCGAGTCGGGCCGTGACACGGTCGCGCGCTGGGGCGCGCTCCTACGAGACCTTCTCGGGTGACACGGTCGCGCGCTGGGGCGCGCTCCTACGATAATTTCTCGAGTGACACGGTCGCGCGCTGGGGCGCGCTCCTACGAGACCTTCTCGAGTGACACGGTCGCGCGCTGGGGCGCGCTCCTACGAGACTTTCTCGAGAATTTCTTTCGCGACAGAATGGACCTTGCGTCCATCCGTTTCGACAACGAGGTCCGCTACCTCACGATATAGAGGATCACGCTCAAGTAGCAGTGCTTCGAGAATCTGACGTCGATCACCATTCTCGAGCAAGGGTCGCTCACGGCCCCGACTCGTGCGTGTGAACTGCTGATCGGGCGATGTAAACAGGTATACGACGAAGCCACGACCGCCAAGGCGGCTGCGGCTCTGCGGATCGACAATGGCGCCGCCGCCTGTTGCAAGCACAACACCATCGATTTTCGTCAGGTCATCTATCGCCGCCGCCTCGCGCTTGCGAAAGCCCGCCTCACCTTCTTTCTCGAATATGAAAGCAATGTCCACACCCGTTCGCGATTCAATCTCGTCGTCGCTGTCCATGAAGGTCAGGTGCAAGCTTCGGGCCAGCTGCCGACCGACGGCTGACTTGCCTGCACCCATTGGGCCGACCAGAAAGATGTTCTTGGGATGTTTCATTGGCGATTACGTTTCATGCCGGTCTTATAACCTCCCCTAATGAGAAAGCCAACCCGAAGGTTGGCTTTCCGATACTTCAGAGGGGCGAAAGCTCAATTAATCGTTGCGCCTTCCTCAAGTATGCGTGGCGTTACGAAGATCAACAGCTCAGCCTTGTTATCGGTTCGCTGCGTACTACGGAAAAGAGCGCCGGCATAGGGAATATCGCCCAGGAACGGGACTTTGTTGATCGTCTCGCGACGTTCCGTTTCGTAGATGCCGCCAAGAACCACGGTCTGGCCGTTCGCCACCAGGACCTGGGTTTCAACCGAGCGAGTATCGATACTCGGCACAGTGCCGCCAAGACCGCCGGTCGAGATAACATCGCCAACGTTGTCCTTGCTCACCCGGAGATCCATGATGATGTTGTTGTCCGGCGTTATCTGCGGCGTTACAACCAACTCCAGAACAGCTTCTTTGAACTGGATCGTCGTTGCGCCGGAAGAGGCCGACTGTTGATACGGAATTTCGACACCCTGCTTGATCGTGGCCTCTTTCTGATTCGCCGTGATGACCCGCGGTGTCGAAACGATCTCACCGCGACCCTCGGCCTCGAGCGCTGTCAGTTCGAGATCGACAAGATAGTCATTTTCAAGAACGGCCAGGGAGAAACGTCCTGCTGCGTCAGCAATCGGTACATTCACGTTGTAACGATTGTTGAGCGTCGGCAGCTCGATCGGGAATACCGTGCCATTTGTGGGATCAGCGAGATTGTCCAGTGCCGATCCGATCATCGTGTCGGTACCGGTACCGGTACCACTGATCGTCGTAAGGCCCGTGTTGCTCTCGTTGAACGCGGTTACACCCAGCCGGACACCAAGATCACGACTGAAGTTATCGTTGACGACAACGATGCGTGACTCAATCAAAACCTGCTTGATCGGGATGTCCAGCGTTCGAACCATGCGGCGAATGCTCTGCAGACTTTCCGCTGTATCATGAACCAGGAGCGTGTTCGTACGATCGTCCACACCAACGCTACCGCGCTCGGACAGCATCGGGTTGCCGCCGCTTTCCGCTGTAATCAGCAGTGCGAGGTCAGTCGCCTTCGCGTAGTTCACCTGCAGGAACTCGGAGTACAGTGGCTCCAGTTCGCTAATGGCCTGTTTGGCTTCGAGGTCGGCAGTTTCACGCGCCGCGATCTCTTCCGCGGGCGCAACCATGATTACGTTGCCGTTCTGGCGCATGTCCAGACCCTTGGTCGTCAGCACGATATCCAGAGCCTGATCCCATGGAACGTTGCGCAACCGCAACGTTACGTTGCCCTGCACCGTATCCGAAACAACGATGTTTTTCCCGGAAGTCTCGGCAAGCAGCTGCAAAACAGCGCGTGTCTCGATGTCCTGGAAATTCAGCGTCAGGCGCTGACCTTCGTATTCCTTGGTCTCCGAAAACAGACTCGACTCTTCCGCACTTTCTTCCAGCGCGGGGTTGATCTCGATGGTGAACTCGTTGTCAGACTGATAGGCCAGTTGCTCGTATTTGCCCTCTGCCGAAATTACAACGCGCGTATCGAGATTCGTGCGCAAGGTATCGACGGTCGAGACCGGGGTTGCGAAGTCCATTACGTCAAGACGACGCATCAGCTCGGCCGGCAGGCTCGTGTCCTTGAATATGGCCACGACGCGGCCGCCTTCCTGGCGAATATCGACGGGTGTCGACGGGTCAGTCAGGTTGATGATTACGCGACCACCGCCGTCACGTGTACGACGGAAATCAACGCTTGAAATTGCTCGGGTGCCGGGTGAGGCATAAGAACGGGATTCGGATGCCGGTGCGCTGGCGAACTGGGTAGTACCTGCGCTGTATTCATCCCCGCCACCCAAAGTGACGATTACCGTGTTGCCGCTGCGGCGAGTCTCGTACTCGACCATGGAGCCCAGGTTGAGCACAACGCGAGTACGGCCATTTGCTTCAGCCGTCAGCACCGTATCCAGCGGTCCAAGGTTGACATCGCGGCGACGTGAGCTCAGGCCCAGAGACGTGTCCGGCAGGTCGAGCGCAATCCTCGCAGGATTTTCGATCGTGAACGCCAGTGGCTCGGGTGCCGTATCGCTCATGATCAGCTTCAGCTCGACGCCTTCGCCGGGCAAGCTTTGCACCTGAATGTCCTGCAGCCTGTTGCCTTCCTGTGCGCTGGCAGTCGCGCCGCAGAAAAGCAGCAACGCTGCCTGTGCCAATGCGGCCAGCTTTAGCACCGTAATGCGGTGACCGACCGTCGGTTTGATTTTGAGCATCATTCCAATTACTCCCAGTTCCATTCAGGTGTCAGTCTTTCAGACCAACCGCGGCATCTCTCTCGATATAACCGCCGATTCCATCAGAAATAATTTCCACCAGACTGATTTCTGATTCAGAAATTTCCTTGATTCGTCCGTCGTTTTGTCCCATGTAATTTCCAGGAACGACGCGGTGAATTAGACCGTCTGCTGTCTGCACGAGGCCGTACATCGTGTCGCCGATGTAAAGAGTTCCAACCATACCCAGCGTGTCCAGCGGAAAGCTTTCGAGATACTCTCGGCTCCGATCGCGATCGGGACTTGTACCGCCTGAACTGCCGGACGACGTCGGCGTGTCGGGTACGAACGGCGAGCGCATTCCCTGCGCATCAGCGATGTACGTAAACACTTCGTACGGCGTAATCTCGGGCAATGGCTCAATGCGGCCACCAGGCTTCGCCTTGACCTCATTGATGTACTGATCAAGATCATCCATGTCGGCCCCGCACGCTGCGAGACCGACGGCTGACAAGACCAGAATCAAGGCCTGTCTTATTGTTAGGGAAGCGCGCATTATCACTCTGCCTCCTCGTCGAGATACCGGTAGGTTTGAGCAGTAACTTCAATGCTCAAGTCGTCAAAAGCATCGGAACCCTCGGAAGCCTCGGGCGTAATATTAATGTTATGCAGGGTCACGATTCGTGGCAGCGCGGCGATGCCGCTTACGAAGTTCCCAATCTCGTGGTAACCGCCGGTTAGACGAATCTTGATGGGCTTCTCCGCATAGAAATCCTTGGGAATCTCGCTCTGCGGTACAAATAATTTTTCCTGCAAGCCGGCCGCAAGTCCTGTTTGTGAAATATCAACGATCAGGCTGGGTATTTCGGTTTCGCCTGGCAGTTGCCTCAGCATCGTGCCAAAAGACTGTTCGATCTGCGTGAGCTGCGCTTTATAGGCATCGTAGTTGGCTGCCTTGCGCTGCTTGTTTTCAAACGTCAGCCTGAGCTGCTGCTCTTCTTCCTGTACGCGGTCGAGCTGCGGCGCCTTGTCCTTGACAATGAACCAGTAAATGCCGAGTCCGAGCACAACGATGAAAACAATTGCGATTACGGCGAGGCGAAAGGGCAGCGGCCAGCGACCGACGTCATTGACGTCCAGACTCTGAAGTTCTTCGACAAGATTCATTGCGCGCCCTCCATTCCTTCAGCACCCGAACGCATCTGCTTCAGATAAACGACGAACTCGGATTGGCGCGACGCTCCGGACTGGGTGGTTTCAACCCGCTCAACTTCCGGGTCGCCCAACCATTCTGAGGAATCTATCTGACGCATCAGGGCTGACACGCGCGTGCTCGACTGCGCGACGCCGCGAATCTCGACTCGCGATCCGGTTTGCTTCAAACCTGTAAGGTAAACACCCTCTGGCAACTGCCTCACCATCTCATCAAAGAGATGCACGATTTCCGGGCGGCTCTTCTGCAATTCCTCGATGATTTCCATGCGGGCAAGCAGGCGTTCCTTCTGTCGCTCCAGTCCATCGATCTCGGTAATACTCTTTTCGAGCTCCACGATCTCATCGGTTAATCGCTGATTCCGTGCTTCCTGCCCGGAGATCATTTGTGAGTACGCGAAGATCGTCACCATAACGACCGCGATCGCAGAAACGACGGCGCCGCCAGTGGCAACACCAAAATCTCGTTGACGCTTTTTGCGTTCCGCCTCGCGCCACGGGAGTAGATTAATACTTGGCATATTAGTCGAAGCTCCTCAGTGCAAGGCCGCAGGCGGTAAGAAGTGCTGTCGCATCTTTGTTGACGCCTTGTGATTTGGCCTTAGATGAAATTTTCATTTGTCCCAGCGGATCACCGACCTCGGTCGGGATACCAACGCGGCTCGAGATTACGTCGGCGATACCCGGGATATTGGCGCATCCACCACAAACCAGGATCATATCCGGCTGTTCGCGACCACCGCCCGAGGCGAGATAAAATTGCAGGGAACGACTGACCTGCTGTGTCATGTCGTCAATAAACGGCTCGAGCACTTCTGGCTGGTAATTACTGGGCAGACCGCCTTGCTTCTTGGCGCGCCCGGCATCTTCCATCGACAGACCGTAGGTGCGCATGATTTCCTCGGTCAGCTGTTGTCCGCCGAAGTTGAAGTCGCGCGTATAAACAACCTTGAGATCGTACAGCACACTGAATGTCGTGCTACTCGCGCCGATATCGACGACGGCGACTGACTGTCCGATGCCACCATCCGGAATTTGATGACTCAGAAGACGGCACGCATTCTCGAGCGCAAATGCCTCGACGTCGACAATTTTCGTTGCGAGGCCCGCGGCGGTGACGGCGGACTGGCGCTGCTCGACGTTTTCCGTTCGCGTCGCAACCAGCAGCACGTCCATGAGTTCAGGGTCTTTTTCGTTCGGCCCGATGACTTCGTAATCGAAGCTCACCTCTTCCATCGGAAATGGAATGTACTGGTCGGCCTGAATCTCGACCTGCCCCTCGAGATCTCTCGAAGAGAGGCTGGAGGGCATTTGAATAACTTTGGTGATGGCCGCATCACCGCTGATGGCGACCGCCACATCGGTCGCTTTGGCCCCGGCGCGCTTGACGGCGCGGCGAATAGCTTCGCCTACCGCTTTCGCATCGACTATGGCTTTTTCGCTCACCGAACTGGGCGGAGTGGGCTCTGCTGAGTAAGACTCGACGCGATAGCGCTTTCCGCTTTGGCTAAGCTCTATCAGCTTGACCGACGACGTCGTGATATCGAGGCCCAGCAATGGTTGTGATTTATTGCCGAAAAGCACGTATTTTTCCTTCTAAGTCGGTAAGTTGCGAGTCAATCGTAGGATGGACCTGAGCATTTGGATTTAACTATATATCAATAAAATGTTAATTAAAACGTGACTTTGTTCACTATCCACCAATACCCATGATAATGCGGCTTTGCGGATTCGTTCCGTGAACCAGTTGGCGACTGAGGTCGATACTAGTTATTGCAGGTTTCAGCCATGCGCGTCTATCATCGGCCGCCTTGAAGGCGTACACACGAGCCCTTGCCCCGAAATAGCCACTTTTCCTGCACTTGCGGACCATTACCGTACCTGTAAATAGTATGAGCCAGCCCCCCGAGAATCCGAGACATTCGGCTGAAAACGCCTGCAAATATGCATAAACGACCGAAAACAAACAACAATCTACGTCACAGACGGATCAAAACGTTGATAAGAAGTCTCGTATTGGTGCTTGGTCTGGGCACGTCTGTAGGCATAGGGGCCGTCGCCGCTGTAATCGGCGCTTATTATTTTGTACAGCCGGGGCTGCCCGCCGCCGAGACTATCCGGGATATCCCGCTGCAGATCCCGTTGCGCATTTTCAGCCGCGACGGTCACCTGGTATCCGAGATCGGAGAGCGACGCCGTATCTTGGTGAATTTTGAGGATTTACCACCACATATTGTGGCTGCGTTTATCTCCGCCGAGGACCGGCGTTTTTTCGAGCACCCTGGTATCGACTATCAGGGCATCGCCCGCTCGTTAGCGCGCTTGATAAGGAGTGGCGAAATCAGCGGCGGTGGCAGCACACTGACACAGCAGCTGGCGCGCGATTACTTTCTTACCCGCGAACAATTGTTCACACGAAAACTGCGCGAAGCTTTTCTCGCCTACAAGATCGAGCAGGAGTTCACCAAGGAACAGATCATGGCGCTGTTCCTCAACAAGATGTTCTTCGGGCAACGAGCTTACGGTGTCGCTGCGGCCGCGCAGGTCTATTTCAACAAGAGCCTTAAGGACGTCAATACGGCGGAAGCCGCAACGCTGGCGGGCGTGCTCCCCGCGCCATCGCGCTACAACCCGGTTTACAGTGCCGCGAATGCCGAGATGCGCCGCAATTACGTTCTTGGCCGTATGCACGATCTCGGTTTCATCGACGATGCAATTTTCGAAGACGCACTTGCCCTGCCGATGGAGTCGCAATTGCATGGGGCGGCGGTTGAATTGAATGCGCCCTATGTCGCCGAAATGGTGCGCACCGAGATGTTGAAGCGCTATGGCGAGGACACATACACGGCCGGTTACCAGGTCGTTACTACGCTCGATTCGCGCTTGCAGACGGCCGCGAATTACGCCTTGAGAAACGGGCTACTCGAGTTCACGCGGCGTCGGGGCTATCGCGATCGCGGCCCCGAAATGACAATAGAACTCGGTGACGAAGTCCTGACATCGCCGTTCGAGGAATGGCCGGCCGAGGTTCGCGAGACGCTTGAGCAATATGCGCCGGGCGGTCTTTCTGTCGCCCTCGTTACGGCGCTCTCGGAAAACAATTCGGCGACTATTGTGTTTTCCGGCGGCATCGAGGCGAACCTGCCCTGGGCCGGCATCAACTGGGCCAAGCCTTTCATCGATCGCGAGACGACCGGCCCGGCGCCCGAAGCCGTAAGCGATGTATTGTCTGTCGGTGACATCATCTACGTGATGCCAACCACCGCCGGTACCTGGGCGCTGGCGCAGGTACCCGACGCGCAAGGGGCTTTTGTATCGATTGATCCTTACGATGGAGCTGTTGCTGCGCTCACAGGCGGCTTCGATTTTACGATGAGCAAGTTTAATCGTGCGCGACAGGCCTACCGGCAACCCGGTTCATCGTTCAAACCATTCATATACTCGGCAGCGCTCGAGAACGGTAATACGCCGGCGACCGTGGTCCTGGATGCACCTGTCGTTATTAATTCGTCGGAACTCGAAGCTGTCTGGCGGCCGATCAACTACAGCGGCCGATTCTACGGGCCGACTCGTTTGCGCGAGGCGCTGTACCGTTCGATGAATCTCGTGTCCGTCCGGCTGCTGCTTTTCAACACCGGTGTCGGCAATGCCGTTCGTCACATAGAGAAATTCGGCTTCGGCGACGCAGCGCTGCCGCGCAATGGTTCCCTGGCTCTCGGTGGCGGCGCCGCATCGCCGCTGGATATGGCCCAGGGGTATGCAATGATCGCCAACGGTGGCCATGCG
>Ga0265303_10001707_pt1 | contig 13594 bp, 8 predicted proteins | sample Helome_2_FD_192494 | JGI IMG/M metagenome (GOLD analysis project Ga0265303, IMG submission 192494) | Marine sediment microbial communities from subtidal zone of North Sea - Hel_20160317 (Illumina Assembly) | ecosystem: Environmental > Aquatic > Marine > Subtidal zone > Sediment ... | reverse complement strand
GCCGTGGCGGCCGAAGGACCTCAAGGTCTTCGCCGGCAAAGTCGATTATCCGTCCTGGTCCTGGTACGACACGCTGATGATCCAGTTGATCATGAAGATGACCAAGGGACCGACCGACCGCAGCGCGGTGATCGATTACACCGACTGGGCAGACGTCAGCGCCTATGGTGAGCACCTGCTGCGCCTGGCCCGGGACTGATTCGCGCGCTTCCCCCGACCAGACATAATCCGGAGGCCACAGCGGTTCAGCTTCGGTTCAGCCGGATCCGGTTCAAATGACCCCCAGACCCCGCAAAAGCGGGGGCGGAGGAAGTCAAATGAACACTATCCGAAGAACCCGATCTCTGTTGAGCCTGGCTCTTGCGGTCGTCGCCCTGGGACTCGCCCTGGCATCGACGGTCGTGCATGCCGGAGAAGCCCCGCGGGAGAGCCGTTCCGCAGCCGGATTCGAGAGCGAACGCGGTGATGCGGAACGCCGTCACGCCGACCAGTTGGAAGACTATGAACCGCCCGCGGAAGCGCGCCTGACAAAACCTGCCGGGCCGACTGCGGCGCGGATGAACGCCGCGTCCTGTTGCGCTTACCGCATCTACTCGGCCACCACGCGGCTGTTCGACGACATCGACGGTGACGGGTTCTACACTTATCTGCGTGTCAACTTCGATATCGACACCGACTATTTCGATGCCGATGTGTTCGTGCGCCTGTTTATGCGCGGTGACGACGGCCGCTGGACGCAGTTCTACCAGAGCCCGGTGTTTACCATCTACGGCAGCTCCGGCTCGGACGATTACGAAGTCGAGACCGAGCTGGTGGCGGGCTTCCCCCCGGACGACTACGACGTCCTGATCGAAGTCTATGACGCGGCCTATGGCGATCTGGTGGTCGAATACGGCCCGCTCGAGAGTTCGGCGCTCAGCTTCCTGCCGCTGGAGGACGTGTCCTTCGACGGCAGCCTGCCGGCGCCGGTCACCATCTCCCGGGGTGGCGGCGGTGGCGCAACCGGACTCGAGTTGCTGGTCCTGGCCCTGCTGGCCGCGTCCGTCGCTTGGCGTCGGCGTCGCCGGCATACGGCGGCATTCCGGATCTGCGGGCAGGGCCGGTCTTCGTCTCTCCGACAGGACTAACCGTTGATTTCGCCGATCTGGCGCTCCCCGGAGATGGTGTGACGATGGCGTCGTTTTGACCAAAGGCTGGCCATCCGATACGACAGCGATCATGGCTTTCGTGACCCCTGTCACATTGCGGATTGACCCGGCCTCATAGACTTTCACCTGCTTTTTAGCAACGACGGGCGGCTAACCCCCCCACGCGCCGACGGCGCGCCGCTCGCGGAGGAAACCCCCAGATGAACAGATTTATCAGGACGATCGTACTTGGTGCCGGTCTTTCGCTTTTGGTCGCCTGCGGCGGCGGTGGTGGCGGCGGCGGAAATCCGCCGGTCGTGGCGGCCCCCGATGCCGCCATCGATTCCCAGAACGCGGTGGAGATCGCCAGTGATGTGGTCACCGGCGTGCTGGACAGCGGCGAACTCGGCGCGTTTGGCGGCTCCGGTCTGATCGGCGCCGGCGACGCCGGCACGCCGGCCATGTCCAAGGCCTCCGCGTCCGCGGCCAGAAAGGGCATCGATGCAGTGATGATGGCGCCGTTTGGTCCCGAGGTGTCCCAGTGCGCGATGGGCGGCACGGTGTCGGTGTCTGGCAATCTGCGCAGTCAGGACACTCTGAGCCCCGGTGACACCATCACCGCCCGCTTCACCATCTGTGACGACGGCGAGGGAGAGGTGATCAACGGCGTCCTCACCCTGGATATCGACACCTTCGAGGGCGATCTGCTCAGCGGTTTCGTGGCCCTGGGCGTCACCATGGGATTCCAGTCCTTCTCTGTGACGGAGGATGGCGAAGTCACTACGGTCCGCGGCGGATTGTCGGTGTTGATCGACACCCGCAACTACCCGCTCAATACCTTCACCATGTCCAGCGGCTCTCTGTCGGTGAGCGATGGGGCCGAGACGGTGGTGTTGTCGAATTTCACCACCACCGCCAGTTCCGACGAAAGCGCCCAGCCGCCGGCCTTCACCTTCGAGTCCAGCGGCCGCATCAGCGTCCCGCAGCACGGCTCGGTGACCTACCGGGTGGAGGAACCCTTCACCGGTTTCGGCGAAGGCGATCCGGAGTCGGGCGTGCTCTACATCGAAGGCAGCGGGGGCGGCAACATTACCGCCACCGTGCTGTCGAGTACCCAGGTCCAGCTCGAGATGGACTATGACGGCAACGGCTCGATTGACGAGACTGTGATCGTCACCTGGGTCGAGCTGGAAGCCTGAACCGGGGCGCGGCCGTCGACGGGGCCGCGCTTGATTTCTGAACCAGGCCGCGGCGTGGCATTTGCCCGCCGCGGCCTGTTTTTTCCTGATCACGGCGATTGGCGGGTGCTGCCGACGCCTGTCCTGAGCTAAGATCAATGTGAATCCGCGCGAGCCGCGCCATACCGGCGAGGCGAGTGGTCCGGACCGGCCGTCTGCGGCATTTCCGAAGGGGAGAGCATGAGCTTCAAGCGTGCCCTGGTCGTCGATGACTCAAAATCTGCCCGGCGTGTGCTCGGTTCGCTGCTGGAGAAGCACAGCCTGATGGTGGAGTCGGCCGCCAGCGCCGAAGATGCGCTGGAACTCCTCAAACGCCAGCCGGTGGACGTGATCTTCATGGACCACACCATGCCCGGCATGGACGGCCTGGAAGCGGTGTCGGCGATCAAGAGGAATCCCCGCACCGCGATGATCCCGGTGATGATGTACACGGCGAAGGAGGGCGAGGTCTATGTGGGCCAGGCGCGCGCTCTGGGGGCCGTCGGTGTGCTGCCCAAACAGGTCAGACCGGCCGAGTTGTTCGAAGTCCTGATGAACCTCGGTCTGGTCAGCGACAGACGATCGAAGAAGCGCCCGTCGAGCCCGGGTCTCACCGTGCCGACACCGGTCGCGGAGAGCGCAGAGGTCGATCCCGAGCACGCGGAGCATGTGCAGGGCATCGCGGTCCAGGCGTTGGTCACCCGGATCCTGCAGGATCAGCATATCGAACTACGTTCGGACATCCTCAGCAGCCAGCGCGAGTTCGCCAGGCGGGTCGCTGAGGAGATCTTCGATAAACAAGAGGCGGAACGGCAGCTGGCGGAGGCGCGGGCCGAGGCCACGCGACCCTGGCGGCCGGGTCCCTGGCTGTTGCTTGTCCTGGCGCTGCTGCCGGCAGTGATCTTCTTTGCATTGTTCCGTCAGGCCACGACCGAGCGGGACGAGGCCATGGCCGCCAACGCCAGGCTGGCGGTCGCGGTGGAGCAGGCGCGGATGGCGGCTGAGAGTCAGCAGTCCGATCTCCTGTCCGGTCTCGCCCTTGAGCGGACCGAAGCCGACACACGCTATCTGGAGTTGATCAACGTGCTGGAGTGGGCGGTCAACCAGCGCAGTTTCTTCCCGCTGGATGAAGTGGCGATGGATGACACGCGGCTGGAGACCCTGCAGGAGCTGCTGGCGCGGTTGGCGGCTATCGGGTTCGAGGGCACGGTGCGCCTGGACGCGCACCTCGGAGAGTTTTGTCTCGTCGGCGACGAGGCAGGCGGATTTCAACTCGCCGACCCGGACCTGCCGCTGGAAGAATGCGGCGTGCTGGGCCACCCGCTGGACAACTCCGTGGCCCTGGGTGAACGGCAGTCCGTGAGCTTCGCAAATTTCCTCGCCAGTTCGCCGCTGGTCAACCAGTCTGGTATCGAGGTCGAGGTCGTGGCGCACAGCCGCATCGACTCGGTGCGTCGCTACCCATTCCCCGCCAACCTGCGCACCGCCGGTGAATGGAACGAGATCGCGGCGCTGAACAACCGGCTGCAATTTTCCTTATTGCCGGCGGACCCTTGAGGGTCGCTGCCGTCAGATTGGCGCTCTAGGCGGTTCTTGAGACCGGCTCAGGCCGGTCCTTCCCGGCGCCGGCCTCAGCGTGTGCCGGTAACCACCGCGTGAGCACCTTGCGCATTGAATCCAGCGTGAACGGCTTGCCCAGATAGTCGTCCATGCCGACCGCCAGGCAGCGCTCGCGGTCGCCGGCCACTGCATTGGCAGTGAGCGCGATGATAGGAATGTCCTGTCCCCGATCGCGGATCATCCGGGTGGCGCTGAATCCATCCAACACGGGCATCTGGCAGTCCATCAGCACCAGATCGAATTCCTCCACCAACAGTTTGTCGATGGCCATCCGTCCATCGTCGGCTGTCGACACCTCGCAGCCGAGATTGGTCAACATGCCCTGGGCCACCAGCTGATTGACCCTGTTGTCTTCGACCAACAGGACCCGGCCGGTCAAGGATCCGGTGACCGGGTCGCTGCATGCGACCACCGACGGCATACCGCTGTCCGCCGGTTGAACCAGCGCCTTGCGCAGATGCGACTGTCTGATCGGCTTGGATACACAGGCATCGATGCAGTGGGATACCTGCCCCGTCATCGCGTTGTCCTGTCGTGTCAGGGCAACGACTTTTGGCATCCACGCACCCGGTGTGGCGCGATGTTCTCCCAAGCGCTCGAGCGTATCAATCAGCGTATCGCCTGTATCGAGCATGACGACGTCCCAGCGGTGCCCGTCAACCATAGGCGCGCGCAAGCGACACAACAGATCATCGCTGTCAGTGACCACCGTCTGACACACGCCCCAGGCGTCGAACATCCGCTCTAGCATATCGCGGGTCGGCTCGTGATCGACCAGGGCGAGCAATCTCAGGCCGGCCAGAGCATCCTGGGTTGACGTGGTGCTGCGTGCTTGCGCAGAGCGTTTGAGACCGACCGTAAACCAGAATTTCGAGCCGACGCCGGGTGTGCTCTCGACGCCCATGTCCCCGTCCATCAGCTCCACCAGCTGCTTGCAGATAGAGAGCCCGAGACCCGTGCCGTCAGAGCGCCGGGTCATCGATTCGTCGGCCTGAGCGAACGCGTCGAAGATGCTCTCCAGGACCTTGCTCCTGATCCCGAGACCGGTGTCTTCGACCTCGACTTTGACTGCGATGCGAGCGTCGTCCTCGGATATCAGACTTGCTTTGACTACGACTTCGCCCTGATCGGTGAATTTGATCGCATTGCCGACCAGATTGGTCAGGACCTGCCTCAAGCGGAGCGGATCACCGAGTACGCAGCCGTCCAGCTCAGGCGGCGTCGAGCTGACCAGCGCAATACCCTTCTTGTTGGCCTGGCTGGCCAGTAGATCCACGGTGTCCTCGACCATTTCGTTGAAATCGAACTCTACCGACTCCAGCGTCAATTTGCCGGCCTCGATTTTGGAGAAGTCCAGGATATCGTTGATGATCTGCAACAGGGATCGTGCGGATTGCTGGATCGTGTTGGCAAAGCGGTTCTGTTTTGGATTCAGTGGTGTGCATTGGAGTAATTCGGTCATCCCGATCACGCCGTTCATCGGCGTGCGGATCTCGTGACTCATGCGTGCCAGGAAGTCGCTCTTGGCTCGGCTGACCTCGCTCAACTCCTGGTTACGCTCCTCCAGCTCAGCAGTCCGCAGGTGCACTTCCTGCTCCAGATGCGCGGCGTATTCGTTTTTGCGCGCGAGACGCCGGCGATGCCACTCAAAGGCGGCGAGCAGGCAAAGACCCGCGAGCAGCACATACAATGCGTGCGCCCAGGGGGTCTCCCACGGCGCCGGGGCCACGCTCACAGGCACGGTCAGGCCAAGGTCGTTCCATCTGCCGTCGCTGTTGGCGGCTTTGACCCGGAATACATATTCACCCGCGTCCAGATTCGTGTAGGTAGCACGGCGTGCGTTGCCCGCATTGACCCAGTCCTGATCAAAACCTTCGAGCTGGTAGGCGTATGAATTTTCTTCCGGCGCCGCGAAATCCAGCGCGGCGAACTCGAAGCTGAGGACATTTTCCCGATAGCCGAGCGCCAGGTGATCGACTATCGGGTACGGCAGATCGGTTCCGGCAGGCTGGTTCAGCGTCTCGATCCCGGTCAGGACGATCGGCGGCGGCGGCCGGCTGGACAAGATCGCGGGCGGGAAGAATGCGTTGATGCCGTTGGGGCCGGCGAAATAGAGCCGCCCGTCGATACCGCGGTGATGAGCGCCGAAGGTGAATTCCTCGCCCTGCAACCCATGGCTGCGATGCAGGATCTTGACATCTCCGCTAGCGCGATCCAGACGCATCAAGCCATAGTTACTGCTCAACCACAGATCGCCGTGGGCATCCGACTCAACGCCATAGATGACGTTACTGCTGAGGCCATCGCTGCGCGAGCGATTTTCGAAGTGGATTGTGTCCGTATCGAGCACGGAGCCGACCAGCCGGTCGAGACCGCCTCCCGCGGTGCCGATCCAGAGCGAGCCATCCTGGTCGACATGTAGGGCATAGATCGAGTCCGAACTGATACTGGTGGGGTCGTCGGGGTCGTGCCGGAATGAGTGCACCGTTTCGCTGGCACGATCGATCACGCTCAAGCCACCTCTATCGGTGGCGACCCAGATCAGGCCGTTGAGGTCTTCGACGATATCGGTGGCGCGCCGGCCGGCAAGACTGGCGGGATCGTCGGGATCGTGCCCGTAATGGCGGAAGGTACGGGACAGCGGGTCGAACACGCTGACGCCGCCACCAAAGGTGCCGACCCAGATGTTTCCGGCCCGATCCTCGAACAGAGCCATGATGCCATCGGCGCCGGGGGAGTCGGCATCATCGCCACCGGCGCGGAACGTCGTCGCCTTGCCACTATCGGGTTCGTACATAGTCAGGCCACCGGTCATCGTGCCGATCCAGAGTCGACCGCTCTGATCCCTGAGCAGCGACATGACTCGCTGGTCCGCCAGCATCGCCGATGCAGGGGACGGGACAACCTCGTGGTCTGCCAGGTCCAGGCGGGCCAGGCCCGATCCCAGGGTCCCGATCCACACCTTGCCTTGACCGTCGTCGGCGAACGATGTCACGTAGGCATCCGCGATCCAGTCCTCGCGGTAGTGGCCCAGCGCCCAGCTGCTCGGGTTCCAGCGGCTGACACCGCCGGCACGCGTACCGAACCAGAGCAGCCCGCTCTGATCCTGGTAGATGGCCATGATGTAGTCGTCTCTGAGGCTCTGCGGATCCGCGCGATCTTTGTTGTAGCGGGTAAAGTCGCCGCGGCGCCGGTCCATCAGATTGAGCCCGTCTTCGGTTCCGATCCACAGCCGGCCGCGGTCGTCCTCGAAGATGGCGCGTACGTAATCGTGACTCAGGCTGCGAGCTTGGTCAGGATCATGGCGGAATCGTTCGAACCGGCTCCTGCTGCGGTCCAGGCGGTTGAGCCCGCCGGTGAATGTGCCGACCCAGATCGAACCCACGCTGTCTTCGTAAACCGAGATGACGTGATCGTCGCTGAGGCTATGGGGGTCCAGGGGGTCGTGGCGGTAATGGGTGAATCGCCCACTTGCCATATCCAGCTGGCTCAGACCCTTGTCCGTGCCGACCCAAAGCTGGCCGAGGGTATCCACGTGCATGGAAAACACCGACTCGCCCTGGAGCGACGCGGGGTCGTTAGCGTCCGTGCGGTAGCGCTCTACTCTTCCGGTGGACGGATCGAGCAGACCGAGGCCACGGTGCTGGGTACCCACCCAGATACGGCCGTCGGGCGCGGCCGCCAGTGCCCTGACGCTGTCACTGGCGATCGAGTAAGGATCTTCGGGATCATGGACAAAATTGGTAAACGCATCCGATCTCCGGCTCCAGCGCGCCACGCCGCCGCCCTCCGTCGCCAGCCACAGATCTCCGTCGCCATCCTCGAGTATTTGCCAGATGTAGTCGCTGCGCAGGGCGCCGGGGTCGTGGCGGTCGCGGTTATAGCTGTGCACCGTATAGCCGTCATAACGGTTGAGGCCGCTCTCGGTGGCCAGCCAGACAAATCCCTGTGAATCCTGGACGATATCCATGACCGTGCTCTGGGACAGGCCATCTTCCCGGGTCACGTGCTCCAGCACCAGCGGCGAGTTCGCTGTCGCAAACGCCAGCGGTCCGATCAGCCACGAACTCAGAGCCAAGGCGGCTAGTAGGCTTCGACGTCCCGCAAGCAGCATGCGGTCTCTCCCTGCGCCGGCAGCGCGGTGTCGCTATTCGTGGTCGACCCAGCCGTTGATGGACATGGTCTCGGTAAGGCTGTCGCTAAAGACGGCCTTGTCCTGCCACGGCTGTGACTGGCTCCAGACATAGCCCTGACTCCAGACATAGCCCTGACTCCAGATAAAGCCCTGGCTCCAGACGTAGCCCTGACTCCAGATATAGCCCTGGCTCCAGATATAGCCCCGGCTCCAGACATAACCGTCGCCTTCAAGCGCCTCGATTTCATCCGAATCGTACTCGTGATCGCCTTCCTCTTCTTCGACCTCCATCACATAGAAGCGACCGGATTGGTCCATATTGGCGGGCCCGCCGTAGTGCTGTTCACCGGCCAGATCCCTGGCGATATCCAGGCCCCGGTTAGCGCAGCCATTGGCCGGGCTATTGACCGCATCCATCGCGTTGACCAGGCCCGCGCCCTGCTGGAACACGCTGTAGGCGAGTCGACCGTCCGCGTTTAGTGCCGGCCGAGCCGTGCTCATCAGCCGGCACTTGACGTCATCCGGCGTCAGCGTCGGGTCCTGTTGCAGCATCAGCGCGGCGATGCCGCTGACCACGGCCGCCGCCTGCGAGGTACCGGACATCTCGAAGTGCAGCTCGGTGGCCAGCATCGACTCCGGATGACGTGTCGGTATGTAGGCATCCCACGGCATCCAGGATGTGATATGGCCGCCGGGGGCGACGAGTTCGGGTTTGACGAAACCTTCGTAGGTGGGTCCGGCGGAAGAAAAAGAGGTCAGGCGATCGTCGCTGAGATCGTAGGGCGTATAGCTGTCGGTCATGGCACCCACGGTGATCACATAGGGCACATTGCCGGGCACCCCGACGGTCATCGGATCGGGGCCTGCATTTCCGGCAGAGACGACCACGGTGATGCCCGCCTGCCAGGCCGCCATCACCGCCTGGTTCAGCGGGTCATCCCAGTAATAGGACTGTGGCGGGGCGGTGAAGGACAGATTGAGGACCCCGATTTTCAGCCGCTTGCGGTTGGCGACGATCCAGTCCAGCGCTTTGATCACGCTGAGATAGCTGCCGCAGCCGTCTTCGGCGAAGGCCCGCACGGCCAGAAAATTGGCGGCTGGTGCGATGCCTTCGTAAACGCCGTTGGCGCTCATGCGGTCGCTGGAGATGATCCCGGCGAGATGGGTGCCGTGACCATTGTGGTCGCCGCTGGTGTAGTCGCCCGTGAAGTCTTTTGTGCCGTAGAAACGGGAGCGATCTATCGCAGCGTCGAGCCAGGCGCCGGTATCCAGTATGGCCACGGTGACGCCGTCGCCGTCGATACCTGCAGCGGGTAGATCCGATGCTCCGGCCAGGGCGGTGTGATGGATTTCTACCGACGCAGCGTCGCGGATCTTCCAATCCTGGACCGTAATTGTACTCTGGGTGAAGTCAGCGGTGACAGGGTCCGTTGTTGTGGTCGATTCTGCTTCTGCGATGAGAGTTTCATCGCCCCCGGCAGGCGTCGCTGAATCGCGCACCTTAACCTTACGGGCGCTGATCTCAACGCTGGAGTTGGCGTAGACTCGGCGCACGCCCGGGTTGGCCCGCAGCCGCCTGAACTGTTCCGGTGTGAGGGTGGCGCCGACCGCGTTGATGATTGGGAGCGGGTCGCTGACCTGGCCGCCTGTCTGCGTGACGAGGCGAGCCGCTACCTCGGCGTCCTCCGCCTGGACCAGAAATGTGAGCGTCCCGGGTGTGCCCGATGGAGCAGCGAAATCCGGCGACGCCAAAGCCAATACAAGCGCGGCGATGCCCGCGCCGCCAAAACTGATCAGTCCAGATTTCTTGTTCATTCCAGTTACCCGTGGAGCATCGTCTCGCCGGTCTCCTTGTACGCAAGAGATTCCAGCGAAAGATTGATGTTGAATCGCATTTCAACAGAGACCGTCGCGTAGCACGCTCACAGGGCCCACACAGTACCGGCATCAAAATGTGATCCGCATCACATAACCGGGCGGTTAAATCAGCGCGTATGGCTCGCGGCGAACAAATGTGGTGATCCGGCGCAGCCCTCGGGCCGCCGGCATTGGCCGACAACGGTGGAGTGAATCTGAAGAGAAACGTGTTCAGACCAACAAGCCCAACAACAGGGCCAACAACAGGGGATGGTCCGTAAGTCGCCGCGTTCTTGATGCTTGCCTGAGGCCCGGGAGGAAGCGGTTCTCGAGGACTCGATGCGCTCTATCCGCCCGATAAGGTGCGCGGTTTCAGGGTCGGCGATATCCGCAGCGCGTTGAGTCTCGTACAGCCGTCGCCCGCGAATGGCCGAGACGCTGCGGCATACGCTATGCAGGCGTGTCCAGGCTCTCCAGCAGCTGCTGGTAGCGCGGATCGCCGCGGATCGGCTCCAGGTCCGGATCGTGTTCGACCCAGCTGCGTGAGGTGATCGAGTCCTTGAGGCACTCGAAGGCCCGGTCGGCGTTCCCTGCCAGCGCATAGAAACAGCCCATGTTGTAGCGGATGGTCGGGTCCGACGGATCGATGGCCAGTGACTTCTCGGCCCATTCCATGGCGCGGTCCAGCTTGCCCAGATAGAGCAGAGCGACCGCGCCCAGATACCAGGCGCGCTGGTTCTCCGGATAATCCTCCAGATGCCGTTCGGCGCGCTGTACGCCCTCCCGGGCCGCCGTTTCGAAACCGGCATTGTCGCCCAGATGCTTATAGACCGGCGCCGCCAGGGTCGGGCTCTGATAGTCCTCGGGATTCACCCGGATACCGGTCTCAAACAGCTCCAGCGCTTTCTGCATCCGGCCCTGATGGTAGGCGGTGCGGGCGTAGTTGTAATAGGCCTCCCACAGCGACGGATCCAGGGCGATGGCGCGTTCGAATTCTGTCGCCGCGGCTGCGTATTCCTCACTGGCCAGGTGTGCCAGGCCACGCACGGAGTGGCTTTCGCCGCGTTCAGGTGCAAGCTCCACGGCCCGCGCGCTGGCTTCGTGCGCGTCGCTGCGTTCCGCTTCGCTGCCCTCGAAGTAGATAGCCTGTATGGCATAGGCACGGGCCAGCGCGATCCACGCGCGGACGAACTTGGGATCACTTTCGGTGGCGCGCGCGAACAGCGCGACCGCGTGCGCCGTATTGTCCAGTCCACCGAGGAGGTAATAACGCCGACCGCGCAGATAGAGCGAATAGGCTTCGGGCTGCAGGCTGGACAAGCGACGTAGCTCGGCCGGATCGATAACCAGGCCCAGCGCGGCCGCTAGCTCTGTGGTCATGTCGACCAGGACCTCGAAGATATCGTCTGTGTCGTGCAGATAGTCGTTGGACCAGAGGCGCCAGCCAGTCCTGGCCTCAATCAGCTTTCCACTGGCCTTCAAACGTTCGCCCTTGGGTCGCAGGCGGCCCGTCAATACATTAGCGACGCGCAGTCGTTTGGCGACCTCGGCGACCTCGACCTTTTTGTCTTTGTAGGCAAAACAGGCCTCACGCGATGCGACACGAATGCCGTCGGTGCGACTGAGCACGATCTGCAGCTCTTCAGCGAGTCCCTCGGCGAGATAGCCCAGATCCTTTTCCGGGCTTTGATCCCGGAACGGCAAGATCGCGATCGACGGGGTCAGCTCGTGGTCAGCGGCTGCGGTGTGCTTTGAACGGCCCCGCAGTGAGACGAGGACCAGGACCAGCGGCAGGCCCACCAGCGCAAGACTCACCAGCAAGCCGGCCATCCAGGATGGCCAGCCCAGCACGGACGCCGCCATGGGTACCAGCCGGATCGCCAGCCACGCGGCGATCACATAGGTCAGCACCGCCGGAAGCAGCTTGAGGGCGGAGCGCGAAGCAGGGCGTTTTGATGACATCGGCCGGTGCGTGTTGTTGCTCTTGACCGTCCCGTGAGAGACGAAGTCTACGACCAATTTGTCGCCGCGTCTCCCGTTGCCTGATTCCGGGGCCCGCTCAGATGCGTGGCGATGGTCGGATCCCGCAGCCGGACGGAGCGTTATAACAAGAAGCCGGACTGACGGGAGGCTTAGAAGAAAATATTATGTAAAACAATGCAGTATAAATACTTCGATAACACGGAAAGCGATTCAGATCGAAACCCGGCAGTGGTATTTTGCGTGCGATCGGGCTCGACCGGGTTCAACCGCATTGAGCCGGATCGGCGCTCCCGGCCGCCCCGCGCAGCCGCATACTGCCGCGGGTGGGCAGGTCATGCATATCAGGGCCGGAGCATATGACAGCTGCCGGCCAGCGCCTGGCATTGGCCGGAAGGTCTGATCAGACCTTCCGGCGACACCAGACTCGTAGCGGGACTTATCCATTCATCGCATGGCGAAGAGCCTGAATGCCGTCAATCCTCGACTTTGATCCGTGGGTCCTTGAACTTGCCCGCACAATCGCCGTCCGTAATTACGACCGTGTATTTGTATTCGGCGACAGGTGTGTCGTTCTTGATCTTCTGTCTGGCGCAGCCTTTGGAAGATTTTATCGGGTTTGGGTCGAATGGGCTGAAGACGAGCTCGAAATTGACCGGGTTTTCATCCGCATCCATGGCCTTCCAGCGCATCCATTTGTCTTTCCTGACCTTGACACAGTCCGAGGTGAAGCCGCACTTGTCCGACGTCCTGGCCGGCGCCACCCTGATCCCGCAGCTGTTTTTTACAGTGATTTCTACGTCCACATCGCCTGGGTCCGAACATTGATCGGCCTGGGCCGGAGACGAGGTTCCCAGCGCCAGCGGCGCTACGAGGATCAGGGCGAGCAGCGGCCTGATGTAAGGTCTTGTCTGTCTGTTTTTCATGTTCTTTTCCCCCATGTCGCAGCGCCCGGGATGAGCGCGCTGTCGTGATCTTAGCCCAGGGGGTAGAGATTTGCGGCAGATTCAGCCAGCAGACAATGGCGGCGGGCGCGGCTCGCCGTGTGCGTGAGGCAGCCGCCAGCGTGGCATCGACAGGCCGGGAGCCAAAGACCCGGGTCTCAGCCGCCCTCGGGTAGCGTCGGTGGCGGCTCGCTGCAAGCGAGCGTGCGGCCCTCCGCGGGGCCGATGCCTTCACAAACGGACTCGCGATCGGACTCGCAGATGCCGTACTCCCTGCAATAGCGGAAGCCCGCGCGCCCGCGCGCCCAGCAACAGCGCAGAAACAGGGTCTGGTCAGATTCCTCCTGCACCAGTCGCAACAGTGCGTCGGCCGCGTCCGGGTCATTGTCCGTGGCCGGTGCGAGGCCTGGAGAAAGCGTGATCGATCCGATCAGCAGCGCTGCGAAGACCCATCGTTTGTTCATGGTTTCCTCCTGCGACCAGGCGCCACGTCAATCGGCGTAATCATACGGGCCGCCTCGCTCGAGCGCCTTTGCATACGCAGGCCGCGCGTGGATGCGCTCGACAAACGTAGCAATATTGACGCGGTCGCCGGCCGCACCACGGGCCACGATGGCCTCCATCGGAAAGCTCATCTGGATATCGGCAGCGCTGAATTTGTCACCGGCGAACCACCCGGTATCCGCGAGAGACTGCTCGCAAAAATCGAGCTGA
>Ga0265303_10001706_pt1 | contig 13596 bp, 10 predicted proteins | sample Helome_2_FD_192494 | JGI IMG/M metagenome (GOLD analysis project Ga0265303, IMG submission 192494) | Marine sediment microbial communities from subtidal zone of North Sea - Hel_20160317 (Illumina Assembly) | ecosystem: Environmental > Aquatic > Marine > Subtidal zone > Sediment ... | reverse complement strand
ACCTGCTCGACAGTGTCGCGCTCGGACGGAATTGGAGCGTCCACCGCCCAACGCACGTTCACAAATTGGAGATCTCCTGCCATCTGGCCGCGAGCTCCATCGCGCAGGCTTGCTTTTCCTCGATCGTCAGATCCAGTTTCGAATCGAAGCTGCGCAGCGCGTTCAGAAAGCGAGTCATTGCCCTGGCTTGGCGCGTCAATCGGGTCATCTCCCGCAGTGCTGCGCCGCGATCATGTGACGTCGGCAATCCGGCCTCATGCACCGCCCCGCGATTCGCCTGGCCCCAGGTCTTCAAGCGCGGGGCCGCGAACGGCATGGAATCGGAGACTTCGCTCACCAAATTGAGGGACGAGTCGGGATGGAAATTCGAAATAACAACGAGCAAGAGCGAGATTGCTCGCCGCTGGAGCCACTTGTCCCCGGAGCTGGCGTCGATCAAAGCCGGGAGCAACAGCGCAGTCGCGGCAACCTTTGCCGCATCCATGTTTGGGCAGGGCGAGTTCAGGATGAAGGCCACATTCCACGAATGATAGATCTCCCGCCACTCCGACGAGATCGCATCGAGCCCGTGCTTTGCCACTTGCTCGGCCAGCAGGTAGCCGCAACTTGCGTTCTCGTCCCCAGCGCCGACACATCTCGGCCCTAGACCCTCGCTGACGACCGCCATCAAGATATTAGCGTGAAGCAGTTGAGCTACGCTCTCGCGACAAACTAGTTCCCCCGCTGCCCCGTTGTACAAATGGACACCCCAATAGACGCCCTTGCACTTCGCCTCCTCGAAGAAGTCTTTGTACGGTATCTCCGCGAAAATCACCTGCGTGATTCGACCGCGGAGCAGGGCTCGGAGCACGTCTTGATTTATTTCGAGGTGAAGAGTCAAAACGTTCAAGAGCTTCAAGTAGTTCAGCCCCTGGTAGACTAGATCGCCTACCGCCCCTTGCGACGCAGGCGACTCTCGCGGAAGGTTCTCACCGGTGGCGGCCATCAAGCGAACGAACGCTCTATTCTGCACGAGGCCGCTTTTCAGCTCAGATAGCAACGGCGCAAGATCCTGGGGCTTCTGCAGAAGGCTCAGAATTTCCGGGTCCGTCCCGAGCGCAGCCGCATCACCGATCTGAAAATCCGCAAAGAAGCGCTGCATCAGTTGAGGCGAGGTGCGACGGTTTTCGAAAGGTCGGAGAAACTCCGTCACGTCCACATCGTCCATCCAACACCGCACCTCTCTGTCAGCTGTGAAGCACTACTCCCACATTCGGACTAACTGGAGCGAACGGCGGCTGAAACTCTCGACCAGAGAAGTCGCAACCGCGACCGGCCAAAGTGCTTGAGAGTCGTGACTTTGCTGTCCCGCTGCGGCCTTCGGGGGAGCTTGTTCCCGAGGTACATCGCTTTCATGTCGCAGCGCTGCAGCTTGCCACTGGAGGTCTTTCGAAGACTCCCTGCTTCGATGAGGACGACATCGTACACCTCTAGGCCGATGGCCTGGGCGACGCGTGAACGGATTTGGGCTACGAGCGCCGGATACTCTTCTCTAGGAACGCTGGTTTCGGCGCAGACCACCAGTGCCTCATCTTGGTCCCTGAGCGAGATCCCGAAAGCCACGACGTTACCGGTCCGGACCTGCGCCAGCTTCGAAACCGCATGCTCGATGTCGGTCGGGTAGTAGTTGGCGCCGGCAACGATGATGATCTCCTTCTTGCGCCCGGTGATGTAGATCCGGCCATCGACCATGTAGCCGAGGTCCCCGGTATGGAGCCAGCCATTTTGGATCGCTGACGCGGTCGCAGCTGGGTTGTCATAGTAGCCCAACATCACAGATGGGCCTTTCAGTACGATCTCCCCAATCACTCGATCCGGACAAGTTCGGCCCGACTCGTCGACTGCTTTCGCCTCGTGGCCCTCAAAAGGGGATCCGCAACACACGACGTCGACCGCATTGGCGTCGACCACCGGTTCGGCACGACCATGGGCATACAACTGCGCGGGATGGAGAGAATCGTAGCGCGGGCCGTTTTCACTCTTGTCGAACGCAACCGCAAGGGTGCTTTCCGCCATGCCGTAGCCTGCGGTGAGCGCGGAGTGCCGAAAGCCGACGGGCTCAAACTTCTTGGAAAACGAACGAAGCGTGCTCATTCGAATGGGCTCGGCTCCGCAACCCGCGTAGCGCCAGTTCGAAAGGTCCAAGCCGTCTAGATCGGTCACTCGCTTGGCGCAGAGGCCGTACCCGAAGTTAGGCGCGAACGACACGGTGCCTTTGTGGCGAGTTATCGCTCTGAGCCATTCCACCGGACGCTTCAGAAAAAGTATCGGTGGCACATAGACAACCGACGACGCCGTGAAGATGGGCGCAAGCACCATCCCGATGAGCCCAAAATCGTGAAAGAACGGCAGCCATGAGCACAGCACATCATCGGCTGTTAGTCCCATCCCCGACTTCGCGAGGGAATGGCAGTTGACGGTCAGGTTGCGATGCGTGAGGAGCACCCCTTTGGGTCGCGAGGTGCTTCCGGAAGTGAATTGGAGAAACGCGGTCGCGTCTGGCGATGGCGGGATCAAGCCCAGTTGGGGTGAGGGATCACGCGCAAGCTCTTCGACAGTCACCAGCTTGCGCAAGGAATTTCCAAGCAGAGAACCGGAAACCGCCTTGAGTTGAGCGGTGGTCACGAGGGTTCGGGCTTTGCTCGCATGGACGATATGGTGGCTTCTCTCGATGTAGGCCGTGAGCTGATCAATTCCGATCGGCGGCGCTACGGGAACCGGGACGATGCCGGCCCACAAGGCGCCCAAGAACGTGAGAACGAACTCCTGTCGTTCCGGGATGACCAGAACGACATGGTCACCGCGGCCGAGTCCAGTAGCGATGAGCGCGCCTGCCCGCTTGGCCACGCTGGCGGCAAGAGCCTCGAATGACAGGAACGATTCCGACCCGCTCTTGCCGCAGATGAAAGTGAAACCTTGGTCCTCGGCGGAGGTCGTCGCGAGCTCGGCAAGAGCCTCCACCAGCGTGAGCTCCGGGAACGTCGCCACGTCAACCTGCGCCTGCGTGGAGCAGACCCAGGACACTCTCAGCCGCATCGCCAACAGTTCGGATCTTCGGCAGTTGTTCGAGGGGAATCTCGATGTCGAAATGGTCTTCCACATCGGCCATGAGATTCATCACCTTCAAGGAACTGAGCGCAAGATCAGAAATGAAGTGAGTGTCCGCAGATACGTCCTGCCTTTGGGCGTAGTCGGAAGTGAGTCGTATTAGTTGTATAAGGATTTTATCGAAATCTTGCTCGTGCACTTTAGTGGCAGGGATTGTGAACGGCATCGGCCCCGATCGCAAGTTGCAGAGATCACTGGACAGGCGTGAGTCGCCGAGTGGCGACCGCTGCAATTTCGTTCAAATCTCTATTCGGACCTAGTACTCTCCGGGCGACTAGCTAAGCCGGCTAGACCCATCTTCAGGACCCGTTGACTTCCTCCTTTGCGAACTACCAAACCCGCCCCGCACGCTACGCGCCGCGTCATCCCATGGATTGCCACGTGCACGCCCCGCAACTTGGTGCGCTTGCAAGTGTCGAGAACATCTCGCGCGGAGGTTTGTTAATCCGCACGGTCGACGCCGAATTGAGTCCAGGGGATGAGCTTTCCGGGCTCTCCATCACCGCGGACGAGCAAATGTTTCGCCTGCCGATTGCGGACGTCGTAAGAACCATCCCAGGTGATGAGCCGACTCGCTCTACGCTCGTCGGTTGTCGATTTCAGTCGTCCATCGAGAAGTCGCTGGAGCGCCTCATGCCACTGCTTAGGCCCGCGGCGTATGTGACCGGTGAGCTTCTAGATGAGCCGGGCGAAGGGACGGTCGAGAAACTCTCACTTCGCGATATGCGGCGTTTCTGGAACACTGAGGGCCATGACTTGCTCTCCAAGTGTAGGCACTCGGCGGAATACGCTCGCAAGTTGCGAGGGGCTGGCGCTTACCAGGCACTCTACCGAATCACGCTTACAAGCAAGCTCGATCATCGCTCTACCGTCTACAATCCGTCTAGCCTTCAAGAAGAAGAGATCATCTGCTTCGATTCAAACGGCTATTTGGGGCTTCACGTCGATCCTCGCGTCATTGCCGCAACACACAGAGCTCTCGACACATTCGGATATGGGACACCGAGCTCCCAGATCATGTCGGGAACGAACAAGCACCTTCGTGAGCTGGAAGAGGCGATCAGCGAGTTCCATGGGCGAGAGGACACAATCGTCTTCAGCAGCGGCTTTGCGGCGAACGTCGGGGCAATCACCGCCTTGATCGCCGACAACGATCGCCTCATCGCCGACGAATTCAGTCACGCGAGCATTCAAGACGCGCTCGAATGGTCTGCCTCACGTGAAGTCGCGTTGTTTCCCCACAACGACATGGACGCTCTTAGACGTCGCCTGAGTTCCGATCAAGATCGTCGCAGGGGTGGAACGCTCATCGTGTCTGATGGCGTCTTCAGTATGCAGGGAGACCTCGCCGACTTGCCGTCACTGCGAACTGCGGCAGATGAGCACAAGGCTTTGCTCATGCTTGACGAGGCGCACGCCACCGGCGTCATCGGCCCGCACGGACGGGGGACAGAGGAGCACTACGGCTGTGACGGAGCGATAGACATACTGATGGGGACTCTCAGCAAGGCCCCGGGAACCGTCGGCGGATACATCAGCGGCAGCGAGGATTTGGTCACCCACCTTCGGTTTTTCGCGCGAACAGCAGTTTTCAGCACAGCGCTCCCAGCCGCTCTCTGCGCGGGGGCGACCGAGGCCTTTCGAATCATGGCGAACGACCCGGAGCCGCGGGAGCGGCTGTGGGAGAATGTGCGTTCGATGGCCGATGGCCTCCGCAGCGTTGGCTTCAGCACCCCGACCCCGCAAAGTCCGATCCTCCCCGTGCATGTGGGAGATAGCAACCGATTGATCAACGTGAGCCGGGACCTCTATGCGAACGGGATCCGCTGCGCCGCGGTAACGTTCCCCGCTGTGCCCATGGGTGCCGAAATCCTGAGGCTCACCGTCAACGCCCGCCACACCCGCGAGGACATTGAACGCTGCGTGGACGCTTTGGCAAAAACAGGGCGAAAACACGGTCTCCTTGGTCAGCCGTCCTAGGTCCTTGCTATGCTCTTAGTCGGTGCAAGGGGAGGCACAGAAGTCAGACGTCGCGCTGTGGCCCGACGCTAGTCGGACCGCGACCGCCGGTTTTGAGGCTATCGCTGCGACTCGAAGCGCGCGCGCCACGATACTCGTAACCGTCGTCTGCGGCGTGCTGCTACTTGGCTGGAGCTTCGGGGACTTCGATTTCTTCCCCGAGCACGCCCTTCGATTCCTCGGTTATCGGGTCGTGGCAACCATACTCTGCAGCCTTCTGGCGGCTCTTGCCTGGTTCGCAACAGCGCCGCGCTTGAAATTCTCGGCGATTTGGCTCTGGTTTGTCGTCTGGGGCGCGGTCAACGCGGCGATGATCCCCAGCACGCCCGAGTACATGCTCACGCACATTTTCATACTCGTCATCTCTCAAGTTGGCTCACCCGCATTCATCGTGTGGCCCTGGTCCTGGGGCGTAACCAAGAGCTTGGCACTGCTCGCGATAGGCGAAATCGCTCTCAGTCAAGGCGACTTCGACGGCTACAATGCTTTCGCAGCACACGCCTACCTGGCGACTGGCGTTGCCTTCAACGCCATCGGGACGCGAGTCCGATATCGAGCAGAATCGATTCAATATCGCACCCAAGCGATGCTCTCGGATGCGTTAGAGCGCGCCAGGCAAGTAGACCGCCTCAAGAACGAATTCTTCGCAAACATCTCACACGAGCTCCGTACGCCGCTGACGCTAATCTTATCACCGGTCGACGAGCTTCTCGGAAACATGCGTCCCGGCGCGGAGCGGGACGCCCTCACAGTCGTGCGGCGCAATGCAACTCGTCTCCTCCGAATGATTGACGACTTGCTCGACCTGGCAAGGCTCGAGGCCGGCGGGCTCCGTTTGCGCGTCACACAGTTAGATGTCTCGAAAGTCGCCCAGCAGGTGGCTGAAAACGCTGGACCGGCCGCCAAGACCAAGGGGATCGAGTTGGCGTTTTCCGCCGAGGGAGAGCCGGCCGATGTGTTCGGGGACCCGCATCGCATCGAGATCGTACTGACGAATCTCGTGGGAAACGCCATCAAATTCACCCCAGCTGGAGGGCGCATCGAGGTCAGGGTGGTGAAGAAGCCAGCGGGCACGTCTGTCGAGGTGCAGGACAGCGGGCCTGGAATTGCGCGTGACGAGCAACGGCGGATCTTCGATCGCTTCCACCAGACGGAAACGTCCGAGCGGCGCCAACAGGGCGGTGTGGGGATCGGGCTTGCGCTCGCGAGCGAGCTTGCGCGGCTTCACGGCGGATCGGTGACTTTGGAGAGCAAGCTGGGCGAGGGGTCGACGTTCACGCTCTTCTTGCGTGCCGGCAAGGATCACTTCCGCACCGAGATAATGGAGCGGCGGCAACTGCAAACAGACCTGCATCCCGGTCGTCGCACGGAAGACCGACCCACCGACCTGCCGTCGGGCAAGATGGAAGCCGCAACGAGTGAGTTGCGCAAGAGCCAAGCTCCTCCCGAGCGTGTCCTCCTTGACCGGGGTCGACGTCCCCGAATCTTGGTGGCCGAAGACGAGGACGATCTTCGCGGGTTCATCGTAGGCGTCCTCAAGGGCAACCACGTCGTTGACGCGGCGAAAAACGGGGCAGAGGCGCTAGAGCTTCTCAAGCAGAACCGGCCGGACTTGGTGCTGACCGACGTGATGATGCCAGGAGTGAGCGGCCTGGATCTGACACGCGCGATCAAGGGAGACCCCTCGCTGCGTCATATTCCCGTGATTTTGCTCACCGCACGTGGGGAAAACGAAGCGGCGCTCGAGGGCTATGAAGCGGGCGCCGATGAGTTCGTATCGAAGCCGTTTCATACGAAGGTGCTGCAGGCGCGCATTCGCGCCCATTTGAAGATGCGCGGCCTGAGCTTGCAGCTTGCCGATCAGGCCCGCCTTGCATCCGCCGGAACACTTGCTGCAGGCCTCGCACACGAGGTGAAGAATCCGCTCAACGCAGCGATGAACGCGCTTAAAGTCTTGGAGCAAGGCGGCTCTTCGCTAGTCTCGAACGAGAAGCTGATGGGCGTCGTCATCAATGCGCTGGCTCGAATTGACGGAATCATCTCTGCTCTAGACGCCCACGCGCGTCCGGCTGATGGCGATGACCTCATTCCCTGCAACGTCCGCGACGCGATCGAGTCGACCCTGAACCTGCTCGACCACAAGCTCAGGGATCGGGTCGCCGTGCATCAGAGCTACGGAGCGAGTGGCGACGTGTTCGCATCCGCTCGGGCGTTCAATCAGGTGTTGCTCAATCTCGTCGACAATTCGATTCGCTCGGATGCCAAAAACATCTGGATTGAGCTGGAACAGACCGACACGACGATAACGGTGGCTGTCGCGGACGATGGGCCCGGGGTTCCACCCGACGTCGTGCACCGTATTTTCGACCCCTTCTTCACCACTCGGGTCGAAGGCGAGGGAACCGGGCTCGGGCTCCATCTCAGCCGACGAATCGCGCAGGAGTGCGGCGGAGAGCTGAGGTACGAACCCCGGCCCGGCGGTGGGGCGCGCTTCGTGATGGAGATTCCGGCCATGGGCCTCGCGGCCTAATTGCTAGGGCGTTCGCGCCTTGGGTAGAGCTCAAACCGCTTCTGAAGCTTTGGGAGCGTGTGATGGTTCACAGAGTGGACCAAGCGATGGGTGACCCTACCGCACCTGCACAGACGTTCGACCCCGTCTTCGCCGCAGGCGCCGAAGGCGATTGGAGGGGCTTTGGATTCGAGCGGAAGAATCGCCAAGGGCTATGGCCGTACGCTAAGCTGTAGGCAGTGGCTCAGGGGAGGGGCCCGCTTCGTGATCAAGATAACCGCCATGGAGCAAGCGGCATGACAGCGCACGTACTATTCGTCGATGACGAAGAGCCAAATCTGATCGTCTTTGAAGCGGTTTGTGGCGATGTCTTTCCGGTTCTGACCGCGTCGAGCGCGGCGCAGGGGCTTCAGCTCATGGAGGAGCACGAGATTGGTGTCGTGCTCACCGACCAACGAATGCCGGGGATGACGGGGATCGAGCTTCTCGAGAAGGTCGAAGCCGAGTACCCGGATGCGATTCGTCTCTTGATCACGGCCTACTCCGACCTGCAGGCAGCCGAAGATGCGATCAACCGCGGGCACGTGCGACGCTACATGCGCAAGCCCTGGGAGCCGGAGACGCTGCGCGCCGAGCTTCGGGATGCGATCGACCTCTACGCTCTCAATACGCGAGTCCGCGAGCTCGAGCAGCGTTTGCTCGAATCGGAGCGCGCCTATTCGTTCAGCGTCGTGGCTGGGGGGCTTGCTGACGAGCTTCGAAATCCGCTCGGCTGGATTCGCAACAACCTGACCGTCATCGAGACCTCGGTGAAGGCCGCGGCGGCTGCGCTCGCAGATCCGAGCCCGAACATGACGCGCGCACGAGGTACGCTTGCGCAGGTCGACACCGCAGTCGGCGATGCGCGCGACGGGGTGAAGCGCATTTTGGAGCTCACCGAAAAGATGGCCCAGGCGCCGGAAGAAGAGGCCGTCGAGGTGGTCGACTTGGCGGACGCGGTCCGGGTCGCGCTTCGCAAGGCGGAGAACAGCGGGCTTCGGGGTCGCGCGCTCATCGACGTGGCGACCGGCGTCGAGCCCAAGGTCATGGCGACGCGCACCAACATCGTGCACATCGCCCTGAACTTGTTGGCGAACGCGATTCAGCGGGCGGCGTCACGGCCGGGCGGCCAAGGGGTCGTACGGGTCACGACGGCCATGCTTGGCGACGATGCCGTGCTCGACGTCTCGGACAACGGCCCTCCACTCTCGGCCGAGCAGATGGAAACCGTGTTCAAGCCCTTTGGCGTCGGTGGGCGCTTGCACGGCGCTGGCGTCGGCTTGGCAATTTCAAAGCGCATCGCCGAAGAGCTCGGCGGCCGAATCCAAGTGAGCGCGACCGACGATCAAGAAACGCTGTTCCGGCTGACCTTGCCGAGCGTCACCAGCGGAGCGAGGGCAACGTGACGGCGGAGGCGAGGCCGGTTGTGCACGAGTTCGGGCTCATCTTCGAGGAGAGCGCCTGGCCGCTGGCCTATGTCCGCTTTCCTTCCAAGCCACTGAGCGATGACGGCTTCGGGTATTTCATCGAACGCTACACGGCCATGGTCGAGCGGCGGCGCCCCTTCGCGACCATCCTGGACTCGAGGGGCCTGACGACGGCGATCACCGCTCAGCAGCGAAAGCTGCTGACCGAGTGGTTCGATGTGACCGGAGAGCTCGCCGGCGAGTATCACTTCGGGATCGCGGTGCTGATCAACCACGCGCTGATTCGCGGCGCGCTCAGGGCCGTGACGTGGGTGAAGCCGGTTCCGGTCCCGATTATGCCGTTCGGTTCGATTGTGGAAGCAGCTCCCTGGGTGCGTGAGATATTCGGCCAACAGCGGATCCCCATCACGCCTGAGATTGAGTTGCTGCTTGCAGGTCGGAGCTAACGAACCGGTCGCGGTGGCCGATCGTGTGTCCCGGCCGCGCCATCCCTGCGCAATGGCCGTCTACTTCACGGCGTAGCCGGCGGCGCGGACGACGGCTTCGAGATCGGCCGTGGACACCGAGGCTTCGACCGTCGCTTGGCCGGGGTCCAGGCTGACGAGCGCCGAGGTGACGCCATCGGCATCACGAAGGGCACGCTCCAGCTTGCGGACGCAGTTGTTGCAGGTGAGGCCCTCGACCTCGAGCGTGACGACGGCCGGACCGGCGGGCGTGCTGCGGCGGCGCCATGCCGTTCGCAGGTCATCGAGGATGAAGTAGACAAAGAGGCCGGCGAGCAGCACGGCGGATGCCCAGGCCCACCAGGGTTGGGCGTGTTCGTGCGCCAAGCTGCCGAGCGCTTCAAACGGGATGAACGCGTCGTACACGTAGGCGAGCCCAACGCTGCCGAGGACAACCGTGGCGAGATAGACGGCGAGCACCCGGCCGCCAAAGGCCCGCTTCACCGCGCCGATGGTGGCGATGTTGGTGGCGGGGCCGGCCATCAGGAACACGAGAGCGGCGCCCGTCGGCATGCCCTGGGCGATCAGCGCGGCGGCGATTGGCACCGACGCGGTCGCGCAGACGTAGAGAGGCAGCGCAATCACGAGCGCGGCGAGGCCGGAAACCGCCGAGTTGATATTGGACCAACCGGCCATGGTGCCCGGCGGAATCCAAACCGTGATGGCTGCCGATGCGACGACCCCAAAGACGATCCACTTCCAAATGGGTCGGATCACATCGACCATGTGCTCGAAGAAGCCGACCGCGGTTTGTGGGGCCGGCGCTTGCTCGAATTCTTCGATGCCTTGCGCTTCGGTGTGCAGCGATTCGGTTACGGCACCGCCCGCGAGCCCCATCACGAGAGCGCTCAGGCATTTGAAGACGGTGAACGGCCAACCCAGAAACGAAGCGCTCACCAGGAGCGAGTCGACGCCGGTTTGTGGGGTGCTGATGAGAAAGCCGACCGCAGCGCCATCGCTGGCGCCATCCTTTTTGAGGCCGAGCGCTGCGGGAATGACGCCGCATGAGCACAGGGGCAACGGCACCCCCAGCGCAACCGCCTTGGCAACGCCGCCGTAGCCGCGAAACTGACGCCGCGCGAAGTCGCGAGGAAGCAGGACGTGGAGCGCACCGGCGGCCGCGGCTCCCAAGAGGAGCCAGGGCGAAAGCTGCAGCCATACCTGCCAAATCGCGTCGAGCATGGGATAGATATGCGTCTGCGCCGGCTGCCGCGCAATCCCCGAGATGGAGCTAGAGCGAGACGTTGCCTAGGCTGTTGCCCTGATACCCAGCCGCTTGCATCGCGCTGATCAGCACCGTCGCCGGGTGCGCACGGTTGCCGTTGACGTGCTCGCCTGGGCTCAACCCGCCCGCGCGGCCGGCCATGAGCATGACCATGTTCTCGACCGAATGCGTTTGGTTCTGCGAGCTGGCGTCGTTGAGTTGTAGCCCATGGCCCGCTTCGGCCGTGAAGACGATCACGCTGTTGTCGAGTACGTTGCCGCCCGCCTCCGGTGTGCTGCGGAGCTTGTCGATCAAGTACGCGTAGTGCGAGATGTGCCACTGAAGCAGCCCGGCAGACGGAATCTGGCCGCGGTTGTTCGGGTCGCCGTTATGGCCGACCTCGTGCAGGTCGCCGCCGACTGAAGCCCAGCGCGCCGGTTGCGTGGTTCCTGGAAAGGTGCCGAGCCCATCGGCGATCGGCCGTGCGTTCATGTGCGACTGGAAGGCGGTGATTTGGAGCGACGCCGCGCGCGTGAGGTCGCAGACGAAGGCCATGTGAATCAGATCGGCAAAGATGCGGGACCGCGTGTGCTCGTCGCTGTACCCCGAGCCGCCCGTGACCGAGCCGCTGCCGCCACCCTGATGGTCTCCGCCGATCGGTGGGTCGGCGCCCGGGTCGCTCGGTACGAAGCACTGGCCGCCGACGACCGGAGGCAGGGCGTTGATTCGGTTTTCGAGGTCGCGAATCTCGTCGAAGTGGCGTTCGAGGCGCTCTTGGTCGGCGCGGCCGACGTTGTTCACCAGCCTGGCGCGTTTTTCGAGCACCAGGTCGAGGACGCTTCGGCGCCCGCGCATCTCGAAATCGAAGCGCGCAGCGTCTTCGTCTCCATCGGGGACGAAGCCCGTGAAAAGCGCGCGATAGGCGACCTGAGGGCTGGCCTGCGCCTCGATGCGGGCGCCGCTCCCTCCGCCGGGGCCGTACGAAATGTACTGCCGGCCCGCAAAGCTGTAGCCGCTGACGTAGAAGCCCGGCTGCGAGCGAACCACCAAGGACTTGTGGGTCGTCTGGCCGGCGTTCAGCTCGGCGATGACCTGATCGGAAGTGATTCCGTTGCACACGTAGGACGGCGACGTGGAGCGGGTGCCGGACAGCAGGGGGCTGCAGCCGCCGCCGTGGAAATCACGATAGGCGCCGGCCGATGGGACGGCGCTTCCGTCCGAGGAGCTCGCGTTGAACGGGATCGCGAGGTTCGAGACCATCGTGAAGTCGTCCTCCATGCCCTGAAGCGGCAGGAGCGGCGTCGTGAGCGCGAAACCTCGGCCGTAACTCGTGTCGGCGATGAAGTGTCCGCCCTCGGTAACGCTTTGACCATCGATCCGGCTTTCGTTCTTGGCGTAGTTGTCGCAGCCGAGCGCCTGGCCGGCGAACAGGATCGCATATCGCTTTGGGGCGCTTTGCGCAGCGCTTTGTCGCGCCGGAAGCATGCACTCGAGCAGCGGCAATGACACCGATGCGCCTGCAATGCCTTTGAGAATCGCCCTGCGATTGATCTTCATCGCCATGATTAGAGCCTTTCCTGGGCCCGTCGCGCGAAGCGCTCGGACGCGATGAAGTCGACGATGAAGGCCTTGAAGTCGTGTTGCCCCGACCGGAACGATTCGACCATCTCCTGGAGCAGCCCTTGCTCGTACGAGCTGGTGGGGCGCCCCAGGGCGAAGGTCAGGAACTGCTGCACGGCGCAGGCATCGACGTAGTCGTTGTCGACCAGCAGCCGGGAGAGCTCCCCCGGCCCCGAGAAGCTGCCGACATCGACGATCTCGCCCGAACCATCGATGACGCACTCGGGTAAGCCATCGTCGTGCTCGCGGTAGCGGCCGGCGATGTCGTAGTTCTCGAGGCCGAAGCCGATCGGGTCGACGAGGCTATGGCACGAGGCGCAGCTGCTCGATTGGTCGCGGTGCTCGGCGTAGCGCTCGTATTTGCAGACGGCGTCCATCGCGCCTTGCGGCGGTTGGTCGGCGTCGACGTTGGGCGGCGGCCTCGGCACGTTCTCGCACATGAATCGCGTGCGCACGAGAATGCCGCGCTGAGTCGGGCTCGTGTCTTCGAACTTGCTGAAAGCGGCGAGGAGGCTGCCGTGGCCGAGGATGCCCGCGCGTCCCGTGCCTTCGTAGGAGACCCACCCTTCCCCGTCGGGCGGTCGCGGAAGGCCGTAGTGGTCGGCCAGGGAGTCGTCGACGAAGGTTTCATCCATGGTGAAGAGGCGGAGGTAGCTCCCGGGCTCGTCGAGAATCACGCGGTCGATGAGCGCCGAGGTCTCGCGGTTGAACGCGGCGACCAGCTCGGGGCTGTGCGGGATCGAACGGTAGCCGAGCCACATGGAATGGAAGCGATGAAGCTGGTTGCGCGCTTTCGGGTCGGCGAGCATGCGGAGGGCTTCGGCGCGACGGCCTTGAGGGCTCTCCAGGGTGCCCGCTCCGGCCGCAGCAAAGAGCGCGTCGTCGGGCATGCTGGCCCACAAGAGGTACGACATGCGGCTGGCGATTTCATAGCCGTCCAGCTCGAGGAGCCCCGGCGTGTTGCCCGGGGTGCCCTGTTCGACCCGGTAGAGAAACTCGGGGTCCTGCAGCGCCGCCGTGACGGCGAGCTGAGCCGCGGTGTAAAAATCGTTGTCGACCACTGCGTTGTCTTCGGACGCGAAGGCGAGAAGCGGCATGTACGCGTCGATGTCTTGCGCGGTCACTTCC
>Ga0265303_10001704_pt1 | contig 13614 bp, 7 predicted proteins | sample Helome_2_FD_192494 | JGI IMG/M metagenome (GOLD analysis project Ga0265303, IMG submission 192494) | Marine sediment microbial communities from subtidal zone of North Sea - Hel_20160317 (Illumina Assembly) | ecosystem: Environmental > Aquatic > Marine > Subtidal zone > Sediment ... | reverse complement strand
CGCAGCTCTTTGCCCGACTCCCGCAGGGCATCTTCGGCCCTGCGCCGTTTCGTCAAATCCGAAACGATTCCCGAAATGGCAGGTCCGTCTTTGTAGTTGATCAGAGAAAAACTGCGCATCACCCAGATCGTATCCCCGTTTTTTTTCAGACCCCGGATCTCATACTCGGAGGGTACTTTTTCCCCCTTTAACCGCTTTGCCCGCATAGCTTCTATCATGGGCCTATCCTCTGGATGGACCAGGTTCACAGACTGCATACCGATCAATTCATTTTTGTCATATCCGTATATTCCAGCAAACTTATCATTGGCAAATTGTATAATTCCGTCTTGAATTATATAAACCCCGATCAGGGCATCCTCGACCAGGGTGCTGTATTTTTGCTCGGATTCCCGCAGGGCCTCTTCGGCCATTTCGCACTCGAAGACCTGGCGGCGCAGGTTTTCATTGGCTGTCTCGAGCTCGGCTGTCCGTTCGACCACCCGGCTCTCCAGCTTGTCGCGGGCTTTGCGCAGGGCTTCCTCCGCTTTTTTGTAATCAGTGATATCCCTGAATATTTCCAGCTTCGAGATACTGCCGTCAGGGTTTTTCAAAGGGGTGTCGATGAGGTCATAGGTTTTTTGGTTTTTAGGGGAATACCACTGCCAGCGGACGCTCTTGCCATTGAGGATCTCTTTATTTTTACAATAGGGGCAAACATCCTTGCGCCCGGGAAGATATTCGTAGCATTTTCGCCCATCAACCGGTCCGAATTCTTTGATCAGGGTTTGATTGGCATACTCGATATCATAGTCCTGGTTAATAATGTAAATGCCGTCGGCCATCGATTCGAGAATATTCATCAGGCTGTCCCGCTGGCTGCGGAGCACATTCTCTTTTTGATTTGATTTCCGACCTTGCCTTTCGGTTGGAATTTGGTCTTTCTTCATGGCAACCTCCGACGCGTGCAAAATCCAGGTAATAAATTGCGAATTTCGGCACATAATAATGGAAAGCGGCATAATTTTCAACCATCAGCAGCCACAAACCGGCTTGGATGCATTGACTGCCGGTTTGTCTTTCTTTATAATATTTTCGTATCTGCTTGAATGAACTCTTGAAGGGATGCAATGCCATCGGATGACAAAAGAAATATGGTACTGATCGGAATGCCGGGAGTCGGCAAAAGCACTATCGGCGTTTTGCTAGCGAAACAGCTGGGTTACTCCTTTCTGGATACCGATCTTCTTATTCAGGTCGCCGAAGCTAAAACTCTGCAACAGCTGATTCAAAAACACGGAATTTCCGGGTTTTGTGAACTTGAAGCAGAATACATTCGATCGGTTTCGGTGAGCGCCCATGTGATTGCCACCGGGGGCAGTGTGGTTTACGGGAAGGCAGCGATGCGGCATTTAATAACCGACGCCGTCGTCATTCATCTGGATTTGTCTCTTGACAGACTTCAGAAGCGGTTGGATGATCTGGATGCCCGGGGGGTGGCAATCGCGCCCGGTCGAGACCTGTCGGATCTTTACGCCGAACGGCATCCGCTGTATTTAAAATATGCCGACCTGACGGTGGCAACCGATGGTTTAACACCGGATCAGATAGTGAAGAAGATACTCGCCCTGTTAAATTCCATTGAAACAGCCTCTATTTATTTATCCTAAAAAAAAAGGAAAAAATTGGTTGATCTGCCTCTAAATTTAGGATAAATTATTGTTCATGAAAGATATTTTATACCGATTGATAGATGATTTCCATGAACGCGACCTTCCTGAACTGATGAGCCGCGACCATTCTGCGAAACCAACACCGGGAAAAGCTCATGTAATAGCCGGAATGAGGCGTGCTGGAAAAACCTGGTACTGCTATCAGTATATGAGTGAGCTTTTGGCAAAGGGACTAGGTAAAGAGCGGCTTTTCTATATAAATTTCGAGGACGAACGTTTGCTTCCTTTCTCGAGCGGCAACTTTCAGGAAATCCTCGATACTTATTTCAGAAAATTTCCTTCTTTTAAAAACAAGCAGTGCTACCTATTTCTCGATGAAATCCAAAATATTGAAGGATGGGACAAGTTTGTCCGTCGAGTACTAGATTCCGAGAAACTAGAGATATGGGTCACAGGTTCATCTTCCAAAATGCTCGGTGCCGAAATCGCAACCAGCCTGCGGGGTCGATCTCGGACCACAGAAATATTTCCGTTCAGTTTCATGGAATTTCTGAAATATCATGCAGTAAATATAAAATCGATCTCACGATTCGGATCTCAAACTCGAGCGGCCTTACAGAACATGGTAGAAAAATACTTGTTTATGGGTGGTTTTCCAGAAATTCAATTACTTGATGATGAAACCAGACATCAAATTCATCGGAATTATATTGATGTCGTCATACTGCGAGATGTGGTTGAACGACATGCGGTCAGCAATACGGTTGCATTGAGATCCCTCATACGCCATATTTTGGCTGCACCGTCTACAAAATTTAGTATCAACCGCTTTCACAACACACTTAAAAGCCTTGGAATTGCCTGCTCCAAAAACGATCTCTACCATTTCTTAGATTATTTGACTGATGCTTTCCTGGTTTATCCTATCATGATACATTCCCGGTCACATAAGGCCCGCCAGGTAAATCCTCGAAAGATTTATGTTGTCGATACGGGACTCCTGACTTCTGTTTCATATCGTATGACGGAGGATCGCGGTGCGCTACTTGAGAATCTCGTTTATATGCATTTGCGAAGACAAGGGAAGATGGCTGAATATTATATGACAAAGAGCGGTGCGGAGGTTGATTTTGTTGTGCGTGAGCTCCGCAATACGGAATCCGAACTGATTCAAGTCTGCTGGAGCATGGATGACCTTGAAACCAGAAGACGCGAAGAGACTGCCCTTAAGGATGCGATGAAGGAACTAAATATAAAGCGCGGTAAGATTATAACCTGGCTGGATGAATATAGCGTCGGTGAGGATTTGGAAATAGTACCGGCATGGAAATGGCTCCTCGAATAAAGGCGTGATCAGTACCAGACTTACTGCTCACTCAGAGTGCCTCTCTTAATTGCATCCCGACCGAATTTTTTGGTGATGGTTTCCACCGTGCGGTCAACCTTCTCCCAGGTCTGATCGCTTTCTTGGATCCGGTCGAAAAGACCCAATTGTACCGGCTGGCCTGCTGATTTAAATCCCGATGCGCCGACACCGATAAGCCTTATTTTCTGGGTCAACCGGTATTTGTCCAGCATCCCGGCAGCATGCCGGAAGATGGTCTCTGAAGACCGGGTTGGGGTATCGATGGTTTTGCTGCGGGTGAACTGCTTAAAATCCGCATGTTTTAACTTGATGGTGATAGTCTTGGCTTTAAAGCCTGCCTTTCTGAGTTGACGGGCGACCTCTTCCGATTGTTTTAAAAGGTGTTTGTGCAGCAATTTTTTATCCAGGGTGTCCTCTCCCAGGGTGCATTCGCTGCTGATGGATTTATGGGGTGACCAGGGTGTCACGGTGGAATGATCCTGGCCGGATGCAAGCGCGATCAGACGTTGACCGAATTTACCCAGCCGATCCAGCAGTATTTTATCAGGAAACTTTTTAACATCTCCCAGGGTTTTGACCCCTATGGACTCTAATTGCACAAAGGTTTTCTTGCCCACACCCGGCACCTTCTGAACCGGTAGATTTTCAATGAATTGATGGACTTGCTGCGGCCGGATGATGGTCAGCCCGTCCGGCTTGTTCATGTCCGAGGCCACTTTGGCCAGGAATTTACCGGGAGCCACCCCCACGGAGCACGTCAAACTGAGGTTTTTTTTGATCTCATTTTTGATATCGATGGCCACCCGTTCAGGGTCGCCAAGCAGCCTTTGGCCTCCAGAAATATCCATATAAGCTTCGTCAATGGACACCACCTCCACCTGGGGGGAGAATTCCCGGAGAATGGCCATAATTTTTTTGGATATTTCTTTGTAGCGCTCCATCCGGGGCGGAACGAACACCCCGTCCGGACACTTCTGGCGGGCTTGAAAAATCGGCATGGCCGAGCGAACACCGAACTTTCGCGCTTCATAGCTTGACGCCGAGACCACCCCGCGATTGGAAGTGCCCCCCACAATTACGCACTTGCCTTTGAGCCAGGGGTTGTCCAGCTGCTCAACGGAGGCATAAAAAGCATCCATGTCGATGTGTAAAATCATCAGTCGCGTTACGGGTTGCGGGTTACGGGTTGCGAGTTACGGGTTGCGGGGCACGCGTCTTCCGAATTCTTGAAGCTTATGCCCTCAACCTTGTACCATATAATTGTTGCTTTAAATCTCAAGTTTGCTACATTACAAAATTGTATTATTTTTAATGGAATTCGACAGATTCGTAATTTGCTTTTATTGCATAAAATTTTGGGACAAAATTTTATTATGAAACCCATTGAAGAAGTCACGCTATTGTATGAGATCACCAAGGCGCTCAATGAGCACCTGGTGCTGAAAAAGTCACTTTACAAGGTCCTGGATATTCTGTCCAATTCCATGAATATGGTGCGGGGAACTATAACAATTTTAAATCCCCTGCGCAACGAGATTAACATCGAGGTTGCCCACGGCATGACCCGCAATGCCATGGAAAGGGTCAAATACAGACTGGGGGAGGGAATCACCGGACGGGTGATTGAAACCGGCAAGGCGGTGTCCATACCCAAGATCAGCGAGGAGCCGCTCTTCCTCGACCGCACGGGCGCCCGCAAAAAGAAAAGGGACCAGGATCACTCCTTTATTTGCGTACCGGTAAAAAAAGGCAAGCAGGTTATCGGCGCCCTGAGCGTTGACAGGCCTTTTGACAAATCCTATGCCTTAAAGAGAGGGCAGAATCTACTTGCGGTTATTGCCACCATGATCGCCAGTCATGTGATCAAGCTTGAAACGATTCAAATGGAAAAAGAACGGCTGCGGGAGGAGAACCGGCGTCTGAAAAGCGTGCTGAAAGACAAATACAGCATTGGAAACATTGTCGGAAACAGCAACAAAATGCGGGAGGTCTTTCAGATGGTCTCCCAGGTATCCAAAAGTAACGCCACCGTATTGATAAGAGGGGAAAGCGGCACCGGCAAGGAACTGGTGGCAAACTCCATCCACTATGGCAGCCTGCGTGAAAAAAACCCCCTGGTAAAGGTTAACTGTGCGGCCCTGCCGGCGACCCTGATTGAAAGCGAGTTGTTCGGGCATGAAAAAGGCGCCTTTACCGGTGCCATCAAACAAAAAATCGGAAAATTTGAAATGGCCCATAAAGGGACCATATTTTTGGATGAAATCGGCAACATCGGTCTGGATGTCCAGGCCAACCTGCTGCGCATCCTGCAGGAAAAAGAATTTGAGCGGGTGGGCGGCCACCGGACCTTGAAAACGGATGTGCGGATAATTGCCGCCACCAACAAAAACCTGGAGCACGCCGTGGAGGAAGAAACCTTCAGGGGGGATCTTTACTACCGGTTGAATGTTTTTCCCATTTATTTGCCGCCGCTAAGAGAGCGCAAGACCGATATTTTGCTTTTAGCCGATTATTTCCTGGAAAAATATGCCACCGAAAACAATAAGGAGATTAAACGATTTTCCACCCCGGCCATTGACATGCTCATGGAATACCACTGGCCGGGTAATGTGAGGGAACTGGAAAATTGCATCGAGCGGGCCGTGCTGTTATGCGAGGAGGGGGTTATTCATTCCTACCATTTGCCGCCCACCCTGCAGACCGGCAAAGAATCCGATACTGTTCCGGTTCTGTCCCTGGAAGATGCTGTTGCCAACCTGGAAAAGGAGATGATCATCGATGCCCTCAAAAACACCCGGGGCAATATCAACATGGCATCTAAAATCTTGCAGACTACGGTGCGAAAGTTTGCCTATAAGGCGCAGAGGTACAGCGTCAGCTATAAGCACTACCGCTAAAACTCGTTTCAGAGGCCTCATCTCTTGTGAAAAAGGGGTCAAGTCTGCTCTTGACTCTTAGATACGGCTGCAACCGATAGACAGGTTAAAAAATAGGGCCCTAAAAGTTTTCTGGAATACGACGGGTTTTGGTGCTATGCGAAAGGCTGCAAGAGCCAAGAGCAGACCCCTTTTCCTTATCGAAACAGCAGCCCGCCATTTTGGCGGGCTGCTGGTTTTTCGGTTGGCTATATATCAAAGTAGAGGTAAAATTCATGCGGATGGGGCCGCAGTTTGATGTCATTGACCTCGTTGGCGATTTTATAGTCAATCCACATATCGATGGCATCCCGGGTGAAGACATCGCCTTTTAAGAGAAATTCCTGATCGGTTTTCAAAGCTTCCAGGGCCTCATCCAGGGAACCCGGGGCTGAGGGTATTTCGGCCAGCTCTTCGGGGGGCAGGTTGTAGATGTCTTTGTCCAGGGGATCGCCCGGGTCGATCTTATTCTGGATGCCGTCGAGGACGGCCATCAGGATGGCTGAAAAAGCCAGGTAGCCGTTGCAGGACGGATCCGGTGTGCGAAACTCGATCCGCTTGGCCTTGGGCGATGTGGAGTACATCGGAATTCGTACGGCCGCACTGCGGTTACGGCTGGAGTAAGCCAGGTTGACCGGCGCCTCAAAGCCCGGGACCAGGCGTTTGTAGGAATTGGTGGTGGGGTTGGTAAAGGCGCACAGGGCCCGGGCGTGTTTCAGGATGCCGCCGATGGCATACAGCGCTTCCTGGGAAACGCCGGCATATTTGTCTCCGGCAAACAGCGGCTTGTCACCGTTCCAGATGCTGACGTGGGTGTGCATGCCGGTGCCGTTGTCCTCAAAAAGGGGTTTGGGCATGAAGGTCACCGTGTGGTTATTGCGATAGGCCACATTTTTAAGAACATACTTAAACCACATGAGCTGGTCTGCCATCTGAAGCAACGGCTTAAAGCGCATATCGATTTCCGACTGTCCGGCCGTGGCAACTTCATGGTGCTGGGCTTCGGTCTCGATTCCCAGTTTTTCAAGGGTTAAAACCATTTCAGTGCGCAAATCCTGAAATTTGTCCATGGGGGGTACCGGAAAGTATCCTTCTTTGTGGCGCGGCTTGTAGCCCAGGTTGGGCCCTTCATCGCGACCGGTGTTCCAGGTGCCCTCGATGGAATCAATTTCATAGAAAGCCCCGAACCGGGTGGATTCAAAACGGATATCATCAAAGATAAAAAATTCGGCTTCAGGACCGATATAGGCCACATCGCCAATTCCACTGCTTTTCAGGTATGCATCCGCTTTTTTAGCAATGTTACGGGGATCGCGGGTGTAGGGCTCCCGGGTTACCGGGTCAGCAATATCGCAGATCAATACCAGGGTCGGGGCTTCGTAAAACGGATCCATCTTCGCAGTTGCAGCGTCCGGTATGACCAGCATGTCGCTGGCATGAATTGGCTGCCAGCCGCGAATACTCGATCCGTCAAAGCCGAAGCCGTCTTCAAAACTTGACTCTTCCAGTTCCCTGATGGGCACGCTAAAGTGCTGCCAGAGGCCTGGAAAATCCATAAAGCGTAAATCGACCACTTTAGCGCCGTTTTCTTTGGCCATGTCTAATACTTCTTTGGGTGTCATGATTTTTTCATCCTCCTCATTCTGAATTGATTTGTTGAATAGTTGATTGGTTTATTAGGTTGTAAGGATTTGGTCCTATCTTAATTATTTGTGAGATCTGACGTTCATTTGTGTCACCGTCTTCTTTTTTACTTCCGCATTCCACATTCTCAATTCCGACTTCCTCAGATCGCGTCGGCACCGGTTTCGCCGGTTCGGACGCGCAGGGCCTCCTCGACAGGGATAACAAATATTTTGCCATCACCAATTTTGCCGGTATTGGCTGATTCCCGGATACAATTGACCACATGCTGAACCTGGTCGGCTTCCACCACAATTTCGATTTTGATCTTAGGAATAAAGTCCACCACATATTCCGCTCCGCGGTAGATTTCCTTGTGGCCCTTCTGGCGGCCGTAGCCTTTGACTTCGGATATCGTCATGCCCTGGATACCGATTTCATTCAGCGCTTCTTTGACATCATCCAGCTTGAAGGGCTTAATGACCGCTTCTATTTTTTTCATAATGTTACCTCCCCTTTGTTTGGAATGACGAATGACAACTGTCGAATGAAGAATGGAGGCAATCTATCGTTTTTACAATCTATGGTTGTTTGTAAAATAAATCAGATTCACATCCTTGATTCTACACTTGCTATACGCCATTTTTTTTATAATCATTTGTAATTATTAATTCATCGTTTGTTGTTCAAGGTTATTCATTGTCAGTCATTTCAAACATTCGCCAATCGACATACGTCGATCTTCATTCCATCGGCGGCAGCCTCTCCAGGATGGCGGCCTTGATTTTGGCCACCTGATCCGGCTCATCAATTTTTTGTCCATTTAAATCCCAGACATAAAATACATCGACAACCTGGTCTGCTTTGGTGGCAATTTTAGCGACCCGGATGTTAAACCCGCAACGAAACAGCGCATCGCTGATGTTGAAAAGCAGGCCGGTAAAATCATATGTGAAGACCTCGATGATGGTAAAAAAGCTGGAGCTTTTATTGTCTACCCGGATGCGATGGGGCTTGTGGGACACGTGTTGACCGAATTTCCCGAAAACAGGCACTTTCTTTTTCAGCGCAGATGCTAAATTAATTTTATCGGCCAGGGCCTTCACAAGTTTATTTTCGGCCCGTTTCCATTTCTCATCTTCCATGATTTGGTCCGGCGGCGGTTTAACCTTGAAGATATCCAGGGCGATGTTGTTGCGCCAGGTAAAGACCTGGACATCAAGAATGTCGATGTTGTGCAAGGTAAACACCCCGGCTATCTTCGAAATAAGACCGGGGCGGTCTTGGGCGCAGATGGTGACCGTTCGGGTGTCGGCGTCGGCCGAGCGCTTAATGTCCCATATAAATTCATTGTCGCCGAGCCGGTCGTAAAGTTTGATGTGCGCTTTCATTTCATCGGCCGGCATATACAGGAGATAACGCGGCGACATAACCTTAATCAATTCGGCAATGTGTTCTTTTTCTTTTTTAGATCCGGCCGCTTCGATGATTTCAGCTTTTTTCTGTTCAACAATTTTAATTGCCTCGGCGGTCGCCAATTCTCCTTTTTCAAGCACGTTTAAGACCTTGAGAAAGAAATCTCTCAGCAGCGCCGCCGTCCATTGGTTCCAGGCCATGGGACCCGTTGAGATGGAGTCGGCGACGGTCAGCAGATAAAGCATTTTCAGTCGCTCAACATCCTTTATTCTTCTGGCGGCAAAAATTGATGTCTCCTCGTCATAGATATCTCTTCTGGTAGCAGTTTTAATCAAAAAAAGGTGTTCTTGAACCAGGAAAGCAACGCTGTCCACAACATCCGAATCCAGCCCTTTTCTGGTGAGGAGTTTTTTGACCATTTCAGCACCCGATTCGGCATGGCCATCTTCGGATTGGCCTTTGCCGATATCGTGCAGCAAGGCCGCCCAGAGCAACGGCATTTTATCCTTAAGCTCGCCGTAGATCTGTCCACATAAAGGCTCCAGGCTGCTGTCCTTGGCGGTGCCGAAATTTTTAACGGTTTTTACGGTCCGCAGCAGATGTTTGTCTACCGGGTAAAGGTGATATTCGTCATATTGGATGCGGTTAATGATGCTGCGCATCTCCGGAATAAATCGTACCAGAAAACCGGTGTTCAGCATTTCATTTAAAACATTGAATTTGGGAGCCGGAGCGGTCAAAATCCGTTCAAAGGATGTGACAATCGGCTGGGATTTTCTGAATTTTGCATTCACCTGTGTTAGAAAGTCCTTCACCAATCTTTTGGCCTCGGCGCTTAAAGGAATTTTCAGGCGCGCGCTTTCCTCAAATATCTTCATCAACAGATCCGGGGATTCAACTATCTTCTCCGGTGCCTCAAAATTCAACATGCCCCACTTGATAACCTCCAGGCCGTCTACCCGTGTCTGTTTCTGTGATTTTCTTTTTTTGCGGCGGCGCTTTTTTTCAAAACCCAGTTCATGAAGAAACATCAGATGCTGCTGTTTTAAAAATTCCATTCGTCCATGAAGATCGCCCAGGAATCTTTCCACCGGCTTTTGGCTGTCAATTTGTTTGTAGTTCATTGCATCGGCCAGCTTGATCTGGTTTTCAAAGTTCAGCTGATCACATTTGCGACTACAGAGGTGATGGATGCGGTTGCGCACGTTCCAGATAAATGACAGTGAATTGCTTAACGTTTGATACTCTTCGTGGGAGAGCAGTCCAAAATATTCTAAATCTCTGGGTTGCTTCATGCTCATCTCTATTTGTCCGATCCACAGCATGGTATGATAATCGCGCAAACCGCCCTGTCCCTCTTTGAGGTTGGGTTCAAGAAGATAAGCGGAGTCTCCGAATTGAGCATGGCGTGCTTTATTTTTCTCGACCAGCCAGTTGATGATGGTACGGGATCTTTTGCCAATGATCTTTTGGCGCACCTGGTCCATGAGATCGGAATACAGCAGGGACCAGCCACAGATAAATCGTGCATCCAGGATCGGGGTCAGGATTTCAAAATCCCTGGATGCAAGGGATAAGCATTCCTTCAGTGAGCGGGTGGCGTACCCGACATCAAGGCCGATGTCCCATAGGGGATAAACCATCTCCTGGATCAGACCTTCTGCTTCGGGCGGAACTTTTCTCTTAAAAAGAAACAGAAGGTCCACATCCGAATGAATGCATTGCTCCTCACGACCATAACCGCCCAGGGCAATGATGGCGTATGGATTTTTACTGATATCCATGCGCGGGCCGACCATGCTGGATTCAAATGCCTGTCGGAAATAATCATCCAGAATCCGGGCATGCTGCTTTAAGAAATCAGGTTCTTTGCCCTGGATGAGACGGGCAGTTAACCCTTTGGTTTTCTTTTGCAGCTGCTCGGCGGTTTGTTCGTGGACCGTTCTTGTTTTGCGCATGCCTCTTTAAGAGCATAATGTATGCCACCGGCGGTGATGATATATAAACCATTGATATTAATTTCTATTATTTTTTGAGCGGGGTGCGAAGGGTGTCCAAAAAATTACAAATTTGCTAAAAATCGGGGAAAAATGTTACAAATTTGTAGCGTTGGTTTCTTAGCAGCAAGAAAGGTGTCAGGTGTCAGGTGTCAGGTTTCAGGCAGAAGAAGATGTGCCAAGGCAATCTTCAAAAAACGCGCCTTGTCCTGCAATCCTAGCATTGCAATTGAGTCTCAATTTATAATTTCAGATATATTAGCACTTTTGATAAATTACGACATAGGCTTCCAAGCGCCAAAGCGATAGGGGGCTGGCTAAAATCTATTCTCCTGTCAGTGCTGACACCCGAAACCTGACACCTGAAACCTTCTATGGTCTAATATAGGCCCGCCAGATTTCCTGCACTCTTTTCTGGAGGTGGTTGAAGTCTTTGCGGGGGACTTTGGCCGGTTTTTCCTGGAGACTGAGCTGATGGGCGGCCGCGCGGTAGATCAGGTATGCATGCTTGAGCACGTGGGCGGTGTATTCGTCCATCGCACCGGTTTCGATTAAGGCCTGGATCAGACGGACATTGTCGGTCCATTTTAAAAGACCGCTGTATTTATGAGAATGCAACAGAACCAGGTACTGCACTAAAAACTCAATATCCACCATGGCCCCGGGGTCCTGTTTAAGATCCAGGATACCGTCTTCCGGTTTTAACAGTTCTTTGCGCATCCTTTCGCGCATCTCAGCCACCTCAGCGGTTAGCTTTTTTCTGGCGCGCCGGCGTGCCAGAACTTTGCGGCGAATGGTTTCAAAACGGTTGGCCAGGATTTTATCGCCGCAAACCGGGCGTGCTTTGATCAAAGCTTGATGTTCCCAGGTCCAGGCTTCTTCAAGCTGGTAATTGCCGAAAGCATCGATGTGACTGACCAGAATCCCTGAGCTGCCGCTGGGCCGCAGACGCATGTCGATTTCATAGGCTTTCCCGGCGCGCGTATGGGCGGTAAGGATGTGAATTACCCGCTGGCCCAGGCGGTTGAAAAATTGGGCACTATCGATAGCTTTTTCGCCACCCCGGGTTTGTTCATGGGTTCCGGCATGTAGAAAAACAAGATCGAGATCCGAACCGTATCCAAGTTCCAGTCCACCCAGTTTGCCGTAGGCGATGACGGCAAATCCCTGATTGGTGTTTTTATGGCCCAGGCGGCAGACAGGCCGGCCGTGTTTGGCGACCAGATGATTCCAGGCCAGGTTCACCACCTCACTGAGAATGCTTTCGGCAATCTCTGAGAGGTAGTCGCTTACCCGCATCAGCGGCAGAGTGCCGGTAACGTCGGCGGTTGCCACTCGCAGGACATTGACCTGTTTGAATATGCACAGCTGCTCGATCTGATACTCCAGATCCTCCAACGGTACCTGGGCCAGGCGCAGGCCCAAACTGTTTTTCATTTCCTTTTTTGGCGGAGGCAGATAAAGGGTTCTCGGATCCAGTAGCTCGTCCAGCAGCACAGGATGCCGCGCCAGAAATGATGCAATCCAGGGGCTTGCATTGGATAGCTTTACCAGGTGGGTGAGGGCTGTCGGACTTTCCACCAACAATGCCAGATAGCTGGTTCGTCTTTCAATGGTTTTAATTAAGTCAACAACCCGGCGAAGCGTCACCAACGAATTTTTATAGGTACCGATTTCTTTTAAAAAGCGCGGCACCAGTTTATCCAGGCGCTGGCGGCCGCGGGGACTCAACGATTTTGTTTCGGGTGCATTTCTCAAATATTTCAGCAGCTGCCGCACCTCTTGAGGCCGCTCATAACCCATCTGCAGCAGCGTTTTATCTGCCGGGCGGGCGCCCGCAAGGTCCTGCCAGATGGCTTCCAGCGGATCTTCATTATCTTTTGGGCCTTCCTCGGTGTCACCGGTTTCCAGAAGCATCTGAAAGTGGCCGTGAATAATCTGGCGGTGTTTATTCAATAAGGCCCTAAAGGATTCTATGTCGGCCACACCCATGGATGCCGCCAGTCGCAAATTGCCGTTGTCATCAGACGGCAGCTGGTGGGTTTGCTGATCGGAAAAAGCCTGGAGACGGTTTTCGGCATTTCTTAAGAACACATAGGCATCAACCAGCTCGCTGCAGACGTTTGGCGGAATATGGCGCTCAGAGGATAGGGCCTTTAAAACCTTTATTATCCCGGTGTCTTGAAGGGCCGGCGTTACCCCGCCCCTTATCAATTGGAAGATCTGTCCGAAAAATTCGATTTCACGGATGCCGCCCGGTCCGAGCTTGATATTGTTTTGCATGCCCTTGCGTTTAACGTCCCGGGCTATCATTTGCTTCATTTCCCTCAACGATTCAAAGGCGCTGTAATCCAAGTAGCGGCGATAGATAAAGGGGTGAAGCCTTTTAATCAAGCGGGAACCGGCATCAATGTCTCCGGCAACAGCCCGGGCTTTGATCAAAGCGTAGCGTTCCCACTCCCGTCCCTGCTGCTGATAATATTGTTCCATGGTATCGAAATCCATGGTCAGGGGACCGCTTTCGCCAAAAGGGCGCAGGCGGGCATCAACCCGAAACACAAACCCATCGGCCGTTGGCTGCCCTATGACTTTGATCAGGCGTCGGCACAGACGGGAAAAAAAGTCTTCGTTGCCTGTGGTATGTT
>Ga0265303_10001703_pt1 | contig 13619 bp, 12 predicted proteins | sample Helome_2_FD_192494 | JGI IMG/M metagenome (GOLD analysis project Ga0265303, IMG submission 192494) | Marine sediment microbial communities from subtidal zone of North Sea - Hel_20160317 (Illumina Assembly) | ecosystem: Environmental > Aquatic > Marine > Subtidal zone > Sediment ... | reverse complement strand
TGGAGCCCTGTGAATCGGTCGCAGGCAAAAAAAAAGCGGGCCATCTGGCCCGCAACAGGTGTCGATTCGGCGGGAGGGAAGGATAATAGATACCGAACCGAGTATGCCGAGTGCATGCGACGATAGCAGGCGACATCGAAAAAGAGAATGCGGCACGCTGTCGCGCGACTATTTGTCGCACTTTGTAACGATGTTACTCATGGTCAGGTCGGCTAACTTACACACCCGTTAGTTACTGGTAAAATCCCGGCATGCCACTCTCAGGACCCACACAAGCCAGCAGCGCACGCAATCTGAAACGCCTGTTCATGCTACGCAACCTCATGATCGCGGGGGTAGTGCTGGCCCTGTTCGTGATCCATTTCATAGCCGGCTTAACACTGCCCCTGGCTCCACTGCTGCTGATCATAGTCAGTCTCGGGCTGGTCAACGTATGGACCTGGCAAAGAATTCGCAGCGAAGTCCATATACGCGATGAAGAGTTTCTCATCCAGCTGACCGCCGATGTGCTTGCCCTGACCGGCATTTTGTATTTCACTGGCGGTGCCACCAATCCGTTTGCCTGGATCTTTTTGATACCACTGATTATCGCCGCCACGGTGCTGTCAACGAGGGCCACCTGGCTGATGGCGGCATTAACCACAAGCTGCTATTCCCTGTTGATGTTTTTTTACCTTCCGCTGGCAGGCGGTGAGCACATGCACCATGACGACAATTTCACACAGCACGTATTCGGCATGTGGTTTGGTTTCGTATTGAGTGCGGCACTGATTGCCTGGTTTGTTGTCGGCATGGCCAATACACTCAGAAAGCGTGATCAAATGCTGGCGGAGGCCCGCGAACAGGCGCTGCGCGACGAGCAGCTGGTAGCACTGGGCACACTTGCAACCGGCGCCGCACATGAACTGGGCACACCGCTGGCTACCATGGCGATCGTCACCCGGGAACTCGAACGTGCCGATGTCCCGGAAGCGATGAAACGAAAACTCAGCATTCTTCGCGATCAGGTGAAGCGCTGCAAGCAGGCTCTGTCGGTCATTTCCGCCTCCGCCGGTGAAGCCCGCGCCGAAAGCGGCGGCCTGATTCGGGTCGAACATTTCCTCAATAAAGTGATCAGCGAGTGGCAATCGCAGTGCCTCCGGCCAGACATCGAGATGCAGCTCGATAGCGGTCCGGCGTCTGCACAGATTGTTGACGAGTACACTCTGCATCAATCACTGATCAATCTGCTGAATAACGCGGCGGATGTCTCATCAGAAGCCCTGGTGTTCAAAAGTTACTGGGATGAAAACCAGCTGGAAATCGATATCCTGGACCGTGGGCCTGGCCTGCACCCGAACACCATAGCCAGTCTCGAACAACAGAAAACCAGCCAGAAAGAATACGGGATGGGTCTTGGCCTGTTCCTGACACATGCCACCATCCAGCGACAGGGCGGAAATATCGCCCTTTTTGACCGCGAGGGTGGCGGCACCTGCACACGTATACAACTGCCATTGGCCACTTTTTCATGATGATGAACTCCGATGAAGACCCACGCCCATCTGTTCTGATCGTCGATGACGATGAAGTATTTTGCGAAGTGCTGGCAGATGCGCTGGCGGACCGGGGCTACCGGGTCGCTACCGCACACGATATCGAAAACGGCCTGGCGCAAGCCGAACAGTTTGAACCTGAATATGCAGTTGTGGATCTACGCATAGACAAGGAGTCTGGACTGGTGCTGACAAAAAAACTTCACACCATGGACGAAAACACCCGCATCGTCATTCTCACCGGCTACGCCAGCGTCGCCACAGCGGTGGAAGCGATAAAACTGGGTGCTGTGCACTATCTCACCAAACCTGCAGATGCAGATGAAATTCTGGCTGCATTGCACAAAGAAGAGGGCGACGCCGCTGTATTGCTGTCCGATAGCCCCTTAACGGTCAAACGCCTGGAATGGGAACACCTGCAGAAAGTCTTGAATGAATGCAGCGGCAATGTATCGGCTGCGGCGAGAAAGCTGCGTATGCATCGGCGAACCTTGCAGCGCAAACTGGCCAAACACCCGGTCAAGGACTAGTCTTTATTTATTCGCAAGCCAGACAGTAACGCGCCTGTTACTGGACCAGGCCTGCTGGTTGCTGTCGGGATTTTCGGGGTAGCTTTCACCAAAATAGCGGGACTCAATGACCTTGCGGGGAACGCCGCGCGAAGCCAGATAGCGTGCCACCATCAACGCGCGACGACGGGATAAATCCATATTGTAATCGGGCTCACCACGCTCGTCGGCGTGACCGCCCAGCACAATACGGAAATTGCGCTGCTTGCGGTAATCACGCGCGATCGCTTCCAGGACCTTGCGTGTCGAACGGCTCAAACGATCGCTATCGGTAGTGAAAAACACTTTTTGCTCACTCAGAGGCGTAAAGTCCAGATACAGCAGTTTGGCGGTACACGCCAGAAACTCCGGCAAGGCCTCACGGAAACGTACCGGCATCAAGGCAACCCTGACCTGATCCTGACCATCACCCCAGTCGGCAAACTCGATAACAGGTTTCATGCCCTGTTCGAGTTCATAATAAATACGCAGGGTCTGCTCGCGCGGTAGCCGCAGGGGATTCTTTCCCTGCTGCAAGCTGAAGCTGCCCAGAGACTTACTTTCGACCCGGTGTTTCCACTCAGGCGCTTCCGAATGTATCTGTGCCGAGTGGTCTTTTACCGGCGGTTGATCGACATTCAGTGAGAACTGCAGCTGGCGTCCCGCCCGTTGTTCAAACCGGGCGCGACCAAAACGCGGAATATCGTGGATCATGGCGCAGTTTTGCGGGGAGGCATCAACCGTCCAGCTGGACTTTTCCCAACTGGCCTGGAACTGCTGACTATGCGCCACAGCCATGCCGCTGAACAGTAAACCCAGCGGAAAGAGGCTACCGACTATCAGCGCGTTTTTGATATGACTGACCATGCTCTTTTTGCGACGCCGGCCGGCCTGTACTTGAGGGGCTAGTGGAAATATATTTGCCTGGTACAGCCGTTGCTGCTTTGTACACAGCGCATGATTGCGTCATGGAGCCCTGGGGATTTCGACATTTCACTTAGTCGGACTGAAGTTTTTCAGCCGACTGACATGACATAGTGTCATGATACAGCGTTGAGATGTCGGATTTCTGAACACTTTGCCGCACTTCAAATTATACCCAATAAATTATTTTATATTCACATACATCAGTTGCTTAGAGCCATGTTCTCACTGAGTTTAATACACTTCAGCGTGAAAATACGGTGATTGTGAAGGTCATGAAGGGCTTCATGGAGGTAATTAAGCAGCCATAACGTCGGATTCTTTTCCACTTTTCCCCGGCACGCCAAGTCAAACTGGACAGTCGGCCGTTGATGCTCCTAACCTTCTGTCCAAAATAGAGATTCTCTAATTGGCCTGCTACTTGCTATACACTTGTCTAGGATCAACCGGTTACAACAGTTATTCGTAACCTCAAAAGCGGGACCATCCAACAGGTGTTATCTGGATGGGAGCCTACGAGGATCACAGAGACAAATGCGAGCAGCATTATGAAGGAATTATATACGGCACCACAAGATGTAACGGACATCGGCAACCGGCACTCGATGGACAGGATCAGGATCCTTATCATCGGCCAGCGAGATTTTTCGGTTGATGGCCTGGCCAGTATGCTGGAAGCACGCGACAGCAACTACCTGGTTACCTGCACTGAACCCGACAATGCACGCATGGCGAAGCCTGCTGCAGCCGAGCCCGATGTCCTGCTAATCCAGAATGAAATCCTGCGCGAGCCTCTGGAACGCTTTATTCACAGTCTTATTGGCGAATACCCGGATGCGCGTATCCTGGTGTTTGGTAAAAACATGGATGATGACCACCTCTACCGCCTGGTTCGGATCGGTATTCACGGCTACATCAAAGAACGTATGAGCGGTGACGATATCAAGCACGCGCTTGATTGCGTCATTGATGGCAACACCTGGATTGAGCGCCACATCCTCGAGCGATTTATTTCCACACAGCACGATTTCGATGCGGCGCTGGAGTCACAGTTCTCTAGTAAAATAGAGCAGCTTTGCAGCAACCTCACCAAACGCGAAACAGAAATTCTCTGTGAGGTTGTAAAGGGTCTCGCCATCAAACAGATTGCCGAACAGGTCCACCTTTCCCACCAGGGCGTAAAAATGCACCTTGCCAAACTGTTCAGGAAATTCAAGGTGTCCAACAGAAATCAACTGATACTGGCGGCTTTTGATGAAATGAGTCCAGTCGAAGATCTATCGCTGTTGTTGCACAATGGCCTGAAGAAAAATCTACAGCACTAAGAGCCTGACAAGCTGTCAGGAATAAAGTCGATCAGCATCGTGTTGTTTCCGCATGTTCAGCGCATAAACGGCTGCTTATAATATCATTTTGTGCATGCCCCGGTCGCCTGGTATACAATCAGGCTAACACTGTAAAACTCCATAAATCTGCCAGATTGGCAGATAGAGTAGTCCAGACCGGAGGGACGATGCGCAAGATTATCTCGGTTGAAGTCCAATCCTTGCTTGATGCCCAGGACAACCCGTTTGTTCTGATCGACCAGGACTACAATGTCGTTGCCGCCAATAAAGCCTATCGGCAAGCCTATAGTATTTCACAAGACGACATCATTGGTCGCAAGTGCCATCAGGTATCGCACCACTCCGAGGTACCCTGCCACCTGAACGGCGAAGACTGCCCACACAAGCAGGTCTTCGAAACCCGGCAACCCCACCAGGTATTGCATATCCATTACGACACCCACGCACAGACCGAGTATGTACGCATCAAGGGTTCCCCCATCTTTGGCCCCGGTAACAGCATGTACCTGGGTGAAGCAATTTTCCCCCTGGCTCACTCGGAAGACCTCGACCTGGAGCACCAACGCCTGATTGGTAAGTCCAAGGCATTCCTGGCTTGCATTGAAGGTTTAACGGCTGCCGCCAGGACCGATGCAGCCGTGCTGCTGTGTGGAGCCAGCGGCGTGGGTAAAGACCTGGCGGCGGAATACATCCATCGCCGCTCGGCACGTAATGGTCAATCCTTCACCATGATCGATTGCAACGCAATAGCAGAGTCGGTCTTTGAAAGTGAACTGTTTGGCCATGAACGCGGCGCATTCACCGGCTGTATCGGTCGACGTTTCGGCATGTTTGAGCAGGCCGACGGCGGCACCCTGTTTTTCAACGAAATTGGTGACCTGCCACAAAGCCTGCAAGGCCGCCTGCTTCGCGCCATGGAAACCGGTCAATTCCGCCGTATCGGCGGCCGGGAGCTGCTTCGCGCTGATACACGCATTATCTGTGCGAGCAGTAAAAACCTTCGCCAACTGGTCGCCCGCAACAAATTCCGCGCAGATCTTTATTACCGTATTGCCGGCATCGTTTGTGCCATACCTTCGTTACATCAGCGCCGCACGGATATTCCGGAACTCGCCAATACCCTTCTGCAACGCATGGGTAGCAGAGAGGATCCCCGTTATCGCCTAACGGATGACGCCATTGAAATGCTGCTTGGTTACAGCTATCCGGGTAACGTACGTGAACTGCGTAATATTCTGCAGCATGCCGCATCACTGAGCACCAACGGTATCATCACCGCTCAGGAAATCCGTATTGATGAACCGATTGAACCCATAAGCACCGAAAGTACGCGGCATTTAGCCGATGAGGACGGACAGGACCCGTCTATTAAAAGCCTGGAATCCCAATACATCGCGGAACTGCTGGCTGAACATCACGGAAAACGCTCCAAGGTTGCCCAGATCCTGGGGATCAGTGAACGCACCCTGTACCGCAAGTTGAAGCAGTATAATTTGCAATCCATCGGCAAAACCAGCTAAGCCGGAATCCGCAACATCTCCCGATAGCCGCCATTCACCAGTTTTTCGGCTTCATGGATTAAAGTTGCGGCAGGACTGTCGCCATCCAGCCCGCCATGCTGCTCTCTAACAACAGGGTACACTGATTCCAGGTCATCACCCGCCTGCAGACCGTCCAGCAGACGCAGCATGACGCACCATTTGTGTTTCTGGCTGCTGACCAGACGCATGGTGATTTTTCCCTCGCGCCGCAATCTTGCCTGACGTACCTGTAGAAAACGCTTGGCCAGCTCGAGTTGCCTGCGCAGTGGCAAATCAAGCTCAAAACCAAGCGCCGCATGCCGAGCCTGTCCGTCCAGATAAGTGGAATCGGCATCTTCCACCAGCTGCGCCGATTCATCCGCTTCACGCCAGGTCAATTGCTCGCCAATTACCGGTTGCTGCGTCACCGGATCAAGCGGAAACTTATAAAAACCCCATTTCGCACCCATCCAGCACTCTATCAGAATCTTGTCCTGATCAACCCGGCATTCACCGGATGACTCATCAACCATCCTGTAGGCGTCGGGATCTCTCTTCCAGCGCTGAAAATCACGCTCTGGTGGTTTCCCGTAACGCGCTTCGAGTGACTGCCATGTCGTCCAGAACCACCGCCAGTCCTGTTGATAGGCCTTGTTCCGGCGCAGAAATTCCCAGGCCCACTGCTCCACACTCAGCGATGCGGTGTAACTATAGTTCTGCGGCTGACGCCAGTCGGGCAAATACATTCTTTTCCCAGTATCCAATTAGAGTTACGCTAGCAAACCATGCAGAAACCGCCCGCTTTGCTGGACATGATAAAGGCGCTGATTTCGACACCGTCCATCAGCAGCGCCAACCCTGACTATGACCAGAGCAATCGTCCGGTCATCAACCTTCTTGCCAACTGGCTCAGCGACCTGGGTTACCAGACAGAGATTCTTACCCTTGACAGTCAGCCGGACAAGGCGAACCTCATTGCCACGCTCGGCAGCGGCCCGGGCGGCCTGGTGCTGGCCGGTCATACCGACACGGTTCCATACGACGAAGGGCGCTGGAATTATGACCCATTTCAGCTGACCAGAGCCAACGGCCGATTGTTTGGACTGGGAACGTCCGACATGAAAGCGTTTCTGGCCCTGGCCATTGACGCGGCCGCTTCCTTTTCTACCACGCAGTTTAAGGAACCGCTCATCCTTGTCGCCACTGCCGATGAAGAAAGCTCTATGGAGGGCGCCCGTGCACTAGTCGAGGCGCAACGCCCACAGGCACGCTATGCCGTTATTGGTGAGCCTACCGGCCTGCGTCCGGTACGCATGCACAAGGGCATTATGATGGAGTCCATTCATGTGCGCGGCCGCTCCGGGCATTCCAGCGATCCGGCACTGGGAAACAATGCACTCGAAGGCATGCCGAAAGTGCTGGGTGAACTGCTGGACTGGCGCAGGGAACTGCAGGCCCGGAACCAGAACCCGCTGTTTGACATCCCGGTCCCGACACTGAATCTCGGCCACATACACGGCGGCGACAACCCAAACCGGATTTGTGCAGATTGTGAATTACACATCGATCTGCGCCCCCTACCCGGCATGGAAATCGGGACATTGCGGGAAACCCTGCAACACCGTCTGCGTATGGTACTGGAAAACAGCGGACTCGAGCTGAGCTGCCGCCCGCTGGTTGAAAGCACGCCGGCCATGGAAACCTCCGCCACCTCGGCGATTGTACGCAGCACGGAGGAACTCACCGGTTACCCTGCAGGGTCCGCCGCCTTTTGCACCGAAGGTCCCTATTTCAACCAGCTTGGCATTGACACCGTGATACTGGGGCCCGGTGACATCGATCAGGCCCATCAACCTGATGAATACCTGGCCGAAGACCGTATCACACCGGCGATTGATTTACTTCGAAGACTGATACACAGGTTCTGTATGAGCCCATTGACAACGACCCCTTCAAGGTGAGAAAGCCTCCTGTCGCCGGGTGCAATGAACAAGCCAGGAAAACGTTACCGTGACAATAAAACAGAGAACTCAACAAGATAAGGCTTTTGTTGCCAGTATCCGGCAGGTCGCGCCCTATATACAGGCACACCGCGGATCAACCTTCGTGATTATGTTCGGCGGCGAAACGGTAGACGGGCATTTCGACCAGCTGGTTAACGATATTGCACTGCTCAACACCCTGGGGATCAGACTGGTACTGGTTCACGGCGCCCGGCCGCAGATCGAACATCGCCTCAAACAAACGCATTCAGAAATCCGCTATGTCAACGGGCTCCGGGTCACTGACGATGACGCACTTGCCGGGGTCAAGGATGCTGTCGGCAGCCTGCGGGTCGAGATTGAAGCCAAGCTCTCCATGGGACTGGTCAACGCGCCCATGGCCGGCGCACGTATCGGCGTCGCAACCGGGAACTTCGTTACCGCCAAACCCCTCGGTATTCGGGACGGCGTAGACTACTGTCATACCGGCGAGGTGCGCCGTATCGATGCGCCCGGCATCCATCAACAGCTGGACGCTGACCGAATCGTGTTACTGTCGCCACTTGGTTATTCTCCCACCGGAGAAATCTTCAACATCACCGCTGAAGAAATTGCCACCGCAGCAGCGGTCGCGCTACACGCGGAGAAACTGGTGCTGCTGGTGGACGGTAGAGGTTTACGCGACAGTAGTCGCCGCCTGATTCGGCAGCTTTCTCTGCTCGAGGCCGAACAACTACTGCGCTCACGCAGAAAATTCAACAGCGAGTGGCTTCGCCATCTCAACAACGCCGTGGACAGTTGCCGCCGTGGGGTAAAACGCACCCACCTGATAGATGGTAGTACTGATGGCGGCCTGCTGCTGGAACTGTTTACACGTGATGGTATAGGCACGCTCATCAGCGCCGAAATCTATGAGGGTCTTCGCCCGGCCAGTATTGATGACGTTGGCGGCATCCTCAAGCTGATCGCACCGCTGGAAGCTGAAGGTGTTCTGGTCAAACGATCGCGTGAATTGCTGGAAACGGAAATTTACCATTTCCTTGTCGTCAAGCGTGATGGCATGATCATAGCCTGCGCCGCACTTTATCCGTACGATGGCAACATAGGCGAACTGGCCTGCCTCACTGTGCATAGTGATTACCGGTCCAGCGGACGTGGTGACAGCCTGCTGCAAGCGGTAGAGCACCGGGCAAGACATAAAGGCATGAAAAAGCTGTTTGTACTGACCACCCGAACCTCACACTGGTTTCGTGAGCGTGGTTTTAAAAACGTTGAACTATCAAAACTTCCTGTAAAAAAACGCGATATGTACAACTACCAACGTAACGCAAAAGTGCTTATCAAGGTGATTGACTAGTTGAATGAGAAAACGGAAACAACGCGTAAGCCAGTTCACATCGCCCAGATTACGGATACGCATCTGTATGCAAATTCGCGTGGGCAGCTGCTGGGGCTCAACACCCATGACTGCCTGCAGCAGGTCGTTGACCTCGCACTCAGTACTCAAGCACCGGATCTGGTCGTCGCCAGCGGGGACCTGGCCCACGACGGCTCGCCGCAAGCCTACCAGCATCTGCACAGGTGTTTCAGCCGATTAGGTGTACCCGTCTATTGCCTGCCCGGCAACCACGACGAAGCGGTGGCGTTGCGCGCAAACTCAGAATGCGGCCGTCTTTACAGCCGCCGTTACGCTCTTGCCGGTGGCTGGCTATTGCTGTTCCTGGATTCCACTGTAACAGGCAGCGACGGTGGACACCTTGCAGACACCGAACTGGACGAACTCGACACAGTACTCGCTTCACACCCTGATTTACCCGCTCTTATCTGGTTACACCACCAGCCCGTCAATATGGGCAGCCGCTGGCTGGACACCATGGCAGTTGACAACCCAAAAGCATTTTTCACCATCATAGACAGACACCCACAGGTGCGCGCCGTTATCTGGGGCCACGTCCATCAGACGTTTGAACAACAACGAAACAATGTTCGACTGCTGTCCACACCGTCAACCTGTATTCAGTTTTTACCCAACAGTGAGAAATTCGCAGTCGACATGATTCCCCCCGGCTACCGCTGGCTGGAACTGTATCCGGACGGAACATTCAAAACCAGCGTAGAACGCCTGCCAATGATCCCCGGTAAAATCGATCCCGGTGCACGCGGCTACTAGTGTACTGTAACGCATAGATTGACATCACCAGCGATGTCGATACATGTTTAGCTACCAGGCGCACGCGTGCAGGACTTGCCGTCGCTAATGCAAGCGAGCGCAACAACGCGGACGGCCATGTATCGGCACACCCTTCGGGAGCACCACAAATAGACCAATACGGCGTTGCGCTGCTCGAAATGGGCACACCATTCCCTGCTCAGTGCGCCTTACCATGGGCTAGGCGCACTGATGATGTCAATCTATGCATTACAGTACAGCAGTGTTTCCCAGTACCGTACTTTTTTGCCTATGCGGTTGGTCTGAATCCAACCACACGGCCGGGCCCGGCTCTGAAAAATCCAGGACAGCGCTCACTAGAATAATAATAACGCGATTATTTACAGCAAGTTAGTTTGTTTTTCCTGGCGGTACGCAGACCTTGGCACGGTCGCTGCAATAACCTGGGCATGAACCCTTGAAAGTTCATACGACGCCCACCGGGGCACCGTTACATTGAAACTTTTACCTGACCTTAGGAGATACTGACCATGATGATCAAAGACCTGGAAATGAGCAAAGACCTGGACCGTGACGCCCTGTCTGCCGTGCGCGGTGGTAACTCCATCTCTCAGGGTGGCCTGTACGCCCCCGTCGCGAATGCTTCCGGCGGCTTCAGCTTCGGCAGCCCGACGACTATCGTCAGCGCCCCCGTCAACGCGCCTTCGGCGGTCCTGAACGACGACGACCTTTACCTGGATATCGCCAACAAGAACGCCAGCGTGCTGGGTTCCCTGGGTACCCTGGTCCTGCAGTAAGCCGTTAATCCTTACCGCCAGGAAAACGGAGGTCTTCGGACCTCCGTTTTTTGCCTGTGCGTTTGCTGTGAACTCGTCCACTTGGCCGATACCGATTGCAAAATCGGTGAAATAGAACAAACTAGCCGTTTAAGCCGCTCATTTTCATGATTCAGTGTGGGAATCCTGGCAATACCAATGTCAAAACATGTGAAATGGCTGTTTGTTTTATGCGCGGGATGGGTGCTGGGATGGCATACCCACCGGCACTGGTCTGCGCAGGATGTTTCTCCATCCGCCGAACTGCGGCCCGGCAGCGGTTTACCCGGCGGGGCCGGCAGAAACAGCGTCCAGGTCAGGCAAGAAGACGAGCATGCACCGGATAGGTCTGGCTCACCGGCGAGCTCTGAATTTGAGGAAATGCTGTCAACGGGTCAGTACCAGCATGCCATTCAGCTGTTTAACGCACAGGATAGCCAGCGCAGCAGAGAACGATACCGGGCGACCCTGATTCAACACCTCAACACTCTACTCCGGATTAAAGATTACCTCCATGCCGATCAAATCCTGTCAGCTTATTTGAATGAAGAATATCGTGATGTCGACGTACTGTTGCTGCGCGCCAGGCTTTATTGGTTGCAAGGTCAGCACAGGCAAGCCATCGAAACCTTGTACGACGCGAAGTCTTATGAATATCGAGCACCGCATATAGCACTGATAGCAGATCGGATAAGAACATATGTCGCCGACCATGGCAGACAACTGCAAATTGCCGATGAACAGCAAACTCGACTGGCGCTGTATGAATATCTGGTACAGGTGGAACCGGACCACTCGCCCTATTTCATCGCGCTTGCACGAGCGCAGCTTGGTCAGAACAGGCTCGATGAAGCGCGGCAATCACTGTTTCTTGTCGAGTCAGATCCTCGTGTATCGGACGAGGCGCGGCAACTGTTAAGCCAGATAGAAGACAACGTCACTTTCTCACAAGCCAACCCGATTTCCATACCATTGATACGTCAAGGTGAACACTTTCTGATTGACGCCCGGATAAACGACAGGGTAGCGGTGCGCTTGTTAATTGATACCGGCGCATCAATGACGGTAATAGGGGATGACATTTTACTTGCTGCCGGCATAATCAAACCTGCCAGGTCGTCGTTACAGCTGTTTAGCACCGCCAATGGCCTGGTCGAAGCCGCGGTATATCGGCTGGATAACTTATCCATCGGCGATCAGAACGTGGCGCATATTGAAGTTGCAGCTCTGGATTTAGCCAGCCTGCACTCAGCCGATGGCTTACTGGGCATGAATTTTCTCAAACATTTCAAGTTTTTTATCGACCAGAACAAACCGGAACTCAGACTGTCAACTTTCACTGAACCGCGTTGAAGGAAAAACCAGCGGGTCTTCACTGTATCAAGTCGGTAACTGCCCTTTACACAAAAGAATTAACCGCGAAGGACGCTAAGGACGCGAAGTAAAAAGCTTGTTTTCTGATACGCAGGGTAACGCCGCCTGAAACGCTGTTTTGAATAAAAACTCTCAATTCTTTATTCTTTGTTTCCTTAGCGTCCTTCGCGGTGAGAAATGGGTTTAGGGTACATGCTGCGATGGCGAAATATGTGGGTTAATCACGCAGCGGGTAACGTTCCATCAGGTATCCCAGACAGTCCTGCCGGATCACCCGTTCATCCAGGGTGAACATCGACGGCATCAGTGCCCGGGTGGTCCGTAACATATCTTCTTCCACGCGGAAGAATCTGTCGGCAACCTCGCGACCCTGCTCGTCCAGGACTTCCAGCGGCAATCCGTCAACGCCATCGAGCTGAGCCAGCGTCGTGCCGACCGGCAGCTCACGGAAATTCAGGTGGTCCAGATCATTGATAAAACAGATGTCCACCGGCTGCTCGCCGAAACCGAAGCTGTAGGCACCGGGCACCCGCACCGTTGCAACCGTGTGAAACAGATCCACGTCGTGCGCAGCCACGGGGTGATCCGGAATTTGACTCAGGTGCAGGCAGGCATCGAGGAATTCCTGTGCATGTACCTCACCGGCGTTCTGCCCGACTTTGCCGCATTCCACGGTGATTGCCGGACACAGTTGGGCAAACGCCATAGACTGCACGCCAGCCGGGCGTATGAAATACACCAGTGTCCGGCTGAACAGACTGGCGAGGTGCACAAAGCGGTGCTCGATGCGATTGATACAGGCGTAGTGGGGATTAATGCCGGTGTTGTTATGGATACCGACGCTGGCAAAAGGCCGGCGTCGCTGCATGATGTCAACGACTTCAGCCATCATGCGTTTTTCCGGGCTGTCCGGATATTCACAGCCTGGCCACACGCGATTGTAATCCGGCTGTCCCGCCACGCGCCTCAATCCGTCTCGCGCCGCCTCAACATTTCCGATAAATATACTCAGTGCACGTGGAAGCTCTTTGCCCTGATAGCGCAATAGCAAGGCCTGCAAGGCCAGAAAACCGGTGGTCTCGTTACCGTGTAACAGAACGGAGACAAACAAAGGATTCTGGCGCCGCCCCGGCAAATGGATCAGCGACGGACCGCCCAGCACATCAGACAGCTGCGTCGGCCGGGCTTCCAGCAGACCGTCCGGCAACTCCTCATAGTGGCGTAACAAAGAACCCATAGAGTACTCCGTCAGCTGTCCCAGTCATGCACCGGCGTGCCGGTTTGCTGCCGTTCATAGTAAGCCTCGGTCAAGGACTGCATGTCACAGCCATGTCGCGTCACGTAGGCACGCTGCCAGTTGCTGCCGGTACAGGCACTGCCAATCCGGTCCCTGACTATACCCAGG
>Ga0265303_10001702_pt1 | contig 13621 bp, 10 predicted proteins | sample Helome_2_FD_192494 | JGI IMG/M metagenome (GOLD analysis project Ga0265303, IMG submission 192494) | Marine sediment microbial communities from subtidal zone of North Sea - Hel_20160317 (Illumina Assembly) | ecosystem: Environmental > Aquatic > Marine > Subtidal zone > Sediment ... | reverse complement strand
AGGGTTCGTCGAAAGCTTCAAAGAAAAATACGGTTACGCTTGAGGCCTTTGCCCATGCGTCGACTTCCGCGAAATGCCGCGCCTGGTTTGCTTCGCTGGCCTGCTCCGGGAATTCGATGGCGGTCGTCGCCCACCCCGCCTCGAGAATCACAATCGGTTTGTCGGGCAGCGCCGCATGTACGCCTTCGATGTTCTCGATCGTAAACGCGAGACCTTCGTCGATGCTCTTGGCCTCCCATGCCGGGTAGGTATGTACCCCGAGAAAGTCGACCTCGGCCGCCAGTGGCGCGCCTTCATTGATCCACCACAGGTAATTGTCCGCCACACTCACGGGTTGGGAGATCGCAGCTTTTACCTGTCGGACGTACTCGATCACCTGTTCCAGTGGCACCATGTGATCGTTCCAGTCCACCAGTGCCTCGTTGCCTACATTGACCGCCACCACGATGTCCGCGTAGCGCCGGGCTAACTCGATACCCCGTTCGATTTCTGCAGTATTGTCTACCCGGTTCTGCGCCAGTTCCTCGTCGGGAATCGGCTCGTCCAACCATGGGCAGCCTTCGTGATTGCTGAATTCGGCGCGCAGCCACATGCCAAGGAGAACCTTGATTGGCAAGTTGTGCTTCTCGATCAGTTCGAGCGTCATCTGCGTGTGCTCGCCGGTGTCATAAACACGGATGAGTCCAAATCCGTTCTCGACGAGAATCTGCAAGTCCTCGAGGACCTGTTCGGAGCCTGGGGGTATGGCGCCGTCGCCACGGTCGGGGTGCTGTCCTTCCCGGTAGCCCGAATAGGATATCGCCATTACCTCGCCGATCAGCAAGTCCTTTTCTTCCTGCATGAAGCCGCCTTTCTCCTGCGCTGGTTCGCTCTCGTGGGTGTCCGACGAGCAGCCCGACACGAATGCCAGGATCAGGGCTGCTCCCAAGAACTGTTTCAATCGGAGCCCTGGCGCGGGACTTGCTTCGCGACTAATCAACGACACGGAATGCCACTTTCAAGTCGGCGTTGGAGCTGCCGCCGATCCAGGCGTGAAAATCACCGGGCTCCACGATCAGCGTATTGTCCCGCCCGAAAAATGCGAGGTCGTCGGTATGAAGCTGAAACTCCACGCGTGTCGCCTCGTTGGGCTCAAGTCGAACTCGTTTGAAACCTTTCAGCTCGCGCAGAGGGCGAGTGACATTTCCTACAAGGTCCCGAACGTACAGCTGGGCCGTTTCGGTTGCCGGGACATCGCCCGAATTGCGCAATTTGGCACTAATCGTAATGGTCTCACCTACGCGAACGTCGGCCGCACTCGCAGCAATTTCGTCATACTCAAATGATGCATAAGATAGCCCGAATCCAAACTCCCACAGGGGCTGGAACCCCGCGTCGAGATGAAACGCCGACATGCCCAACGAAGTCTGCGGCGCAAATGGATCGATATCGTCGATGTGAACAATCGTCTCAGGCGTCGGTGGTTTACCCGTGTTTTTCTGGCTGTAGTAGATCGGGATCTGCCCGACCATGCGCGGAAAGCTGACTGGCAATTTGCCGGAAGGCCCCTCGACTCCGAACAAGATGTCCGCGATTGCCGCACCGCCCATCGTGCCCGGATGCCAGGCAAACAGGATTGCGTCAACGTCATCGACAATGTTGGTAAGCGTCAGGGGTCGACCGGCCAGGATCACCGCGATAACCGGTTTGCCTGCCTTGCGAACCTCGCGGACGAGCTCCGCCTGCGCGCCGGGCAGGTTGATGTCCGCACGCGAATGAGCCTCGCCCGAGAGAATTGACTCTTCGCCAAGGAACAGGACGACAGCATCTGATTCCCGCGCCGCCTCATAGGCTTCTTCGAACTGCACATCTGCCCGACTGCGACTTGTCGGCATGGCGCGAACGTAGGAAATCTCCGTATCCCCACCAACCAGGTTTTGTATGCCTTCGAGCCCCGTCACGCTAAGCGACTTGTCACCATCGAAAATCCACGTGCCGAGTTGCTCGTAGGGCGCATCGGCGAGGGGGCCGATCACGGCAACTGACTCGATCCGGTCCTTCTGCAATGGCAGCACGCCATTTTCATTGCGCAGCATGACGATGCTCTCCAGGGCCGCCTGTTTGGCGACCTGCAGTGCATGTTCGTTAGCGATTGCAGGAAACTCGTCCGGATTCACGTAGGGATCATCGAAGAGACCGAGACGAAACTTGGTCCGCAAGATATTTCTTACAGCTGTGTCAATCACATCGACGCTAATACGTCCGTCTGCGACGAGGTCCTGGATATGATCGTAGGCCTTGCCAGCCATCTCCATGTCTACGCCAGCGGTTGCGGCCTCGTAGGCAGATTCGCGATCCCCTTCAGTCAGGCCGTGCACGGACAACTGGTGTACCGAGTCCCAATCACTGACGACAAAGCCATCAAAGCCCCACTCATCGCGCAAGACCTGCCGCATCAGGAAACTGTTGCCCGTCGCCGGCACACCGTTGAGGTCGCTGAAAGATGCCATAAGCGTCATGACGCCGGCATCGACCGCAGCTTTGAACGGCTTCAGGTAGACGTTACGAAGCTCGTTCTCGGGAATATTGGTGGTCGCATAGTCGCGGCCACTCTCGGCGGCCCCATAACCAGCGAAGTGCTTGGCGCACGCCGCTATCGTATCGCCGGCGGCGAGATCGTCACCCTGGAAACCCTGAATCATAGCCACTGCCATGGCCGATGTAAGAAAAGGGTCCTCGCCAGGGCTTTCCGCGATCCTGCCCCAGCGCGGGTCCCGGGTCACGTCCACCATCGGCGCAAACGTCCAGTTGACGCCGTGCGAGGCCGCTTCGGTGGCAGCGACACGAGCGCCTTTCTCCACGAGATCAGGGTTCCAGGTCGCCGCTTGCCCCAGTGGAATGGGCAATACCGTTTTGAAACCGTGAATGACGTCCCTGCCGACCAGAAGCGGGATGCCGAGTCGACTTTCCTCTAGGGCAATGCGCTGCAATTCATTGACGGTCTCGACGTCGACGAGATTCAAAATCGCACCAAGCTCGCCAGCCCGAAGATTGTCACCCAGGTATTCTGGCGGATGTCCGTAACCGGCATTCGCCTGGCGCATCTGGCCGATCTTTTCTTCAATCGACATCTGCGCCAGCAACTCATTTACACGCTTTTCCATTAAATCGTCCGCCACTGCGTCACTGATATTCACAGTCATATTGAAGATCGTTACCGCGACGGTGGCGATGAGTACAGTAAGACCGGAGACTTTCGATCCCGGCGTATTTGTGGTCATTCGACAAGTCCGGCGCATCTTGGGGCAACTTGTTCTTGTAGGAGAACCCGAATATCTAACAAGGATTGACAGCGCTGTCAATATTGTGGAGGATACGTCGCTATTCAAGGGACCGGAGAAGTGCCATGGCGGGGAACACTGAGAAACTGAAATTCACCGAAAAGCTCGGCTATGGCCTTGGCGACACCGCTTCGAATTTCTTCTTCCAGGTTTTCAACATCTTCCTGCTGTACTACTACACCGACGTCTTCGGTCTGCCCGCTGCCGCGGTCGGTACCATGTTCATTGTCACGAAGATCGTTGATGCCCTCAGCGACCCGCTCATGGGCGTAATTTCCGATCGCACGACGTCACGCTGGGGCAAGTTTCGACCGTATCTGCTGTGGATGGCAATTCCCTACGGCATCTGTGGTTATGCGATGTTTGCCGGACCGGAATTTTCCGACACGGGCAAGCTGATTTACGCTTACGCCACTTATACCCTCATGATGCTCGCGTACACTGCGATCAATGTTCCCTACTCTGCACTGATGGGCGTCATTTCCCCATCGTCGGTCGAGCGTACACGTGTTGCAAGCTATCGCTTCTTCTGCGCATTTACGGCGGCCTGGTTGATCGGCACGTTCGTGACCCCACTCAAAAACACTCTTGGAGGTGGCGACGAGGCCCTCGGGTTCAAACTCACGATGGGGATGTTTGCGTTCATTTCGGTCGCACTGTTCTGGGTTTGCTTCGCGACAACGCGCGAACGAGTGCAACCGGTTCAGGACGATACGAATCTGCGCCGTGATTTCAGGGCTTTGCTGAGCAACGGGCCATGGTTGGCGCTGTTTGCTGCTGCCATCTTTACGCTGATGAATCTCGCCGTGCGGAACGGTACAGCCATGTACTACTTTAAGTACTTCGTAGGTGACGACGGCACTCGCATATTCCTGATCTTTGATAAGACGGCTATCTTCATGTCGCTGGGGTTAATGGCGATGGTCATCGGCACGACACTAACCAAGACACTGTGTGATTACTTTGAAAAGCGCTTCCTGCTGATCACGCTCACCGTCATGAACGCTATCGCTTTAGCGGCGTTTTACTTCACACCGGCCGACCAGTACTGGCTCATGGTGGCAATAAATTGCATTGGGTCCCTGGTTATCGGACCTACGCCAGCGTTAGTTTGGTCGATGTACACTGACACGGCAGATTACGGCGAGTGGAAATTCAAGCGTCGCACGACCGGCCTGATTTTCTCGAGCCTGTTGTTCGCGCAAAAGCTGGGGCTTGCCGTCGGTGCGGGCCTCGCTGGAATTCTCCTCGGCTGGTTCGGCTTTGTTGCCAACGAGGTGCAGTCGGTGGAGGCACTGGCAGGCATCCGTTTCCTGTTCAGCATTTTCCCAGCCGCACTCGCGCTGGCCGGCGCGGCTGCGATCTTCTTTTATCGCATTGACTCTGCGACTGTCCGGCAGGTCGAAGATGAACTCGCGGAGCGTCACGCCACTGCTGCTAGCTAACTTTTAGGCGTTCCGAGTCAACTCCAGCGCACAATGTGCCGCGCCGAGCAGACCGGGCTCATCATAGGTGATGAGCTTGGTCGGAATGCGCTCCATCATCGAACGATAGACACCTTTGCTCTCGAACGCATTCCGAAAGCCGCTGATGTGCAGCATCTTGGGATATCGCTTCACAATACCGCCGGCAAGATAGACCCCGTCTTGCGCGCCAAGCACTAACGCAATATCGCCGGCAACCTGTCCGAGTATCTCAAAGAACAGCTGCACAGCATCTGCCGCTGTTGAATCCGACCCTTCTTCTGCTGCCGAAAAAATTTCGGGTGCAGAGAGTTGTTGCCGCTTGTCGCCTCGCAAGGCATGCAACGCCCAGAAAATATTCTCGATCCCGTTCCCTGATAACAGGCGCTCAACGCATACGCGTTCAAATTTCTCACGCAGCATCTCAAAGACGTCGATTTGCACTTTCGAATTCGGAGCGAAACCGGTATGACCACCCTCGCCAACGATCGGGGTCAGGTGGCCATCACGTTTCACGAGTCCACCTGCGCCAAGTCCGGTGCCCGGCCCGACGATCGCGACACTGAAATCCCCCGCCGGCAGGTCGCCCTGAGAAACCTGCCCCACCGACTCGAGATACTGCTCTTCAATATTGAGTATTGACCAGGCCGCCGCTTCAAAGTCGTTGATCAACTTGACTCGACCGCCCCCCAGGTTGTTTTGGATTTCTTCGGCGGACAACGTCCAGTGGTTATTCGTGACGTTGATGCTCTCATCAATCACGGGGCCGGCGGCTGCCAGACAAATCGCCGCGGGATCTGGCGCTGATACCTGCCCAAGGTAATGCCGCATAGCATCGAGCGATGTCGAATAGTCGGCACATTGCAGCGTGAGCGGCTTCGAGAAGCCGACGTGTTCACTGTCCGCCAACGCAAAGCGCGCGTTCGTGCCGCCAATATCTCCGATCAACAGGGTTGTATCTTTCATCGCTGCAATTCTATCCCTTCCCGAGCGATGATTCTCCTGTGAAGAGGCTCGCCCCGGTCTCGGCGGAGCCGGCTCGTTCACGAAACGCGCCAAACAATTCCCGTCCCAGACCATACTGCGGAGCAAAGTCATTAATGGCCTCGCGGCTGTCGATACCGTCGGCCTCTACCTGCAGTACACCCTGGTTGGCATCTATTTCGATCAGGTCACCGTCACGAACCCTGGCAATCAGGCCGTCACAGGCCGCTTCCGGGGAGACGTGTATAGCCGCGAGCACCTTGCCACTCGCTCCCGACATACGGCCATCGGTTAGCAACGCCACTTTGAATCCCCTGCCCTGTAATACGCCGAGGTAGGGAGTGAGCTTATGCAGTTCGGGCATGCCGTTGGCGCGCGGACCCTGACCGGTCAACACTGCGACGAAATCCTGTTCGAGTTCGCCTTTTTTGAATGCAGCAACAAAGTCCTTCTGCTTTCGAAACACCTTTGCCGGCGCCTTGATCGCATAGTGCTCGGGATCGACAGCCGACGTCTTGACGACCGCGCGCCCGAGGTTTCCGGAGACAAGACGCATACCGCCTTCCGCGGCAAAGGGCTTGTTTGCAGGACGAATGATGTTCTCGTCCAGTGACGTACTCGAGGGTGAGCGCCAATGGAGTGTCTCGTCTTCGACGTAGGGCTCGCGGCAGTATTCACCCAGGCCGTCGCCCAGGATGGTCTTAACGTCATCGTGCAACAGACCTGCGCCAAGCAGCTCCGACATCACGTAGCCGAGGCCACCTGCAGCGTGAAAGTGATTTACATCCGCCGTCCCGTTTGGGTACACGCGGCAGAGTTGCGGCACAACTTCTGACAGCTCCGAGAAATCCTGCCAATCGATCGTTATACCGGCTGCGGCGGCAATTGTGACGAGGTGAATCGTATGGTTAGTCGAACCACCCGTCGACAACAGACCGATGATGGCATTCACTATCGATCGTTCATCGACGACTTCGGCCACCGGGCGGTAGCTTGAACCAAGCTTGCTGCCCTGCAATACCGTGTCCACGGCTTCGCGAGTCAGGAAGTCCCGGAGTTCTGTTCCAGGATTCACAAAGGAACCGCCGGGCAACTGCAGTCCCATGAACTCCATGAGCATCTGGTTGCTGTTCGCCGTCCCATAGAATGTACAGGTGCCTGGCGAATGGTAGGCGGCCGATTCTGACTCAAGAAGTTCATCACGACCAACGAGGCCGTTTGCATATTGTTCGCGAACCCGGGCTTTTTCCTTATTGCCCCGCCCGGTGACCATGGGTCCGGCAGGTACGAATACAACAGGCAGGTGACCGAAAGACAAGGCGCCGATAAGCAGTCCCGGCACGATCTTGTCGCAGATGCCGAGGCAGAGTGCCGCATCGAACATATTGTGCGACAAGGCCACGGCAGTAGAGAGCGCTATTACGTCTCGACTGAACAGCGACAGATCCATTCCGTCCTGGCCCTGGGTCACACCATCGCACATGGCGGGAACACCGCCCGCGAACTGGGCGACGGCGCCTCGCTCTGCCGCCTGTTGTTTGATGATCTCGGGATAGGACTCGAACGGCTGATGGGCGCTAAGCATGTCGTTGTAGGCAGAAACAATGGCGATATTGGGAACGACATCGCCTGCGAGGGCCTTCTTGTCGGCTGTACCACAGGCCGCAAAGCCATGTGCCAGGTTGCTGCACGACAGGGCACCTCGAACAGGACCTTCCCCGGCCGCGAGGCGTACTCGCTCGAGGTAGGCGTTTCTGTCCACCAGGCTGCGACGCTGAATACGCTCGGTCACTTTGATAATCGTCTTGTTCATTACTTATCCACGTCGTGAGCTAGGGCGCCCAAAAAACGTCAACCGGTACGCGCAACTGGCGCAACAGGTATGCGATCGGCAGTTCGCTTCGCGGGTCAGTCGCGCCTTCAAGTACCGCGCGTTTCTCGGCGCCTGAGATCAGCAGCAAAATTTCGTCGCTGTGCAACAGCGCCGACAGCGTCATGCTGATGCGTCGGTGAGGGCTGCTTTCGGTATCGACAGGAAGGAAAGAGCGAGATGATTGCAGGTCGAGTCCCGATTGCGGGATTTTGGCATCGGGGAAGAGTGAAGCGAAGTGTCCATCGCTACCCATGCCGAGCAATACACTGGTAAATGGCAGAGGCAGGTCGCCGAACTGACCGTCCAGGTCTTCGCAACGTTCTTCAGGCGTCTTCTCGGAGTCGTAGTAGGAAACGATGTCTGCAAAGGAGGCGCGCGACCGGTCAAGGGCATTGCGCAACATCTTTTCATTGCTGTCCGGGTGGTCCGTAGCAACCCAGCGTTCGTCACTGAGCAGCACGTTTACCCGATGCCAGTCGAGGTCCTTGTGGGCCATGTAACTGAAGACCGGCGCCGGTGTGGTCCCGCCACTTACAACTAGCGCCGCACTCTCTTCTGTCTCCAGCCGACGGTGCAGTGCGTTGATAATCCGCTTACCCGCAGCAGTAGCCGCCTCGGTCGGTGTTTCGTACTCCTGAAAATTCATTACTCAGTCCTCTACCCAGGCACGTCCGTCACGATCCAGCAGCGTTGAAGAGGCGGATGGCCCCCAGGTGCCGGCCACGTAGGACTCTACCTTTTGATTTGTTGTTTCCCAGCTGTCGATTACGCCGTCCACCCATTGCCACGCAGCCTCAACTTCATCACGTCGCATGAATAACGCCGGGTTGCCGCGCAGTACTTCCATGAGAAGGCGCTCGTAGGCGTCGGGATAGCGGACGCCAAACGTTTCGGCAAAACTCAGATCAAGCGCAACGGGTCGCAGATCGAAACCACCGGGACCAGGTTCCTTGGCCATGATCGACAACTGCACACCCTCATCCGGCTGCAGGCGAATGCGCAACTGGTTCGGGCGCACCTTGTACTGCTGTTCGGGGAAAATCGAATGCGGCACATCCTGAAACTGCACAACGATTTCCGATTGCTTCGCCTGCAGTCGTTTGCCCGTACGGACATAGAACGGCACACCAGACCAGCGCCAGTTCTCGATTTCAATTTTGAGCGCAACGAAAGTTTCGGTCGTGCTTTCCGCGCCACCCAGCTCCTCGTCATAGCCGCTGACAGTCTCACCGTCTATCGCGCCGCTCGTGTAGCGACCGCGGACGGTATTGACACCGACGTTCTCGGGCAAGATCGGTTTCAGCGATCGCAGCACCTTGATCTTTTCGTCACGCACGGCGTTGTGGTCGAGACTTGACGGCGGCTCCATCGCAAACAGGCAGATCAGTTGCATCAGGTGGTTTTGCACCATGTCACGCAATGCGCCGACACGATCGTAGAACTCCACTCTTCCGCCGACGCCGAGATCTTCGGCCACGGTGATCTGGACATTGTCGATAGCCCTGCGGCGCCACAAAGGTTCGAACAGCGAATTGGCAAAGCGCAGCGCCAGGAGGTTCTGAACGGTTTCCTTACCCAGGTAGTGATCGATACGGTAGATCTGGTGCTCTTCAAAGCACGCACCAATCGCCTCGTTAATTTCGCGAGCGGAATCAAGGTCACGACCGAGCGGCTTCTCGAGCACAATGCGGCTTGTTTCCGTGATGAGCCCGTTTTGCCTGAGCCCTGCGGCGATCGTGCCGAACAGACTCGGCGCCGTTGCAAGGTAGGCAACCCGGACGCGGCCCTCGACAGGGGCAAGCAGGTCGACCAATTGCCCCCAGTCTTCGTGATTGAATGCGTCGGCCTGGGCATAGTGAATGCGAGCGGCGAACCGCTGCCACGTCGTATCGTCAAACTCACCATCGGCCAGATTTCGGCGCAGCGCATCTTCCACCAGTTGCAGGTATTCATCACGCGCGAGTGCTCCTCGACTAGCGGCGATGATGCGGCTGTCGGGTGTGATCTGGTCATCGTGATCGCGGTGGTACAGCGCCGGCAGGAGCTTGCGCATTGCCAGGTCGCCGGTGCCGCCAAAAATGACAAGATCGAACGTATCTACGGGTACTAGTTGGGCCATCTCAATCTCTGAATTTCTTGTAAGTTTACTACAATTCTTCCGTTTTTAACCAATATCTATGGCTTTTCTTTCAATTCTTCTGTAATTTTATTACATGCTATCCCGTATTAGCAATGCTATCCAGGACCTGAGCCCGTCCGAAAAACGGGTCGCTGAGTGGGTTCTCGAGCATCCGAAAGAGGCCTCCACCGCCACCCTTGCCCACATCGCCGGGGAATGCGAAACGAGCGAACCGACCGTGCTCCGCTTTTGCCGCAGCCTTGGGCTTGGTGGATTTCGCGAGCTTGGGATTCGCCTCGTCGAATCCCTCAGTACTCCCGGGAGCTACGTACACCGCGACGTAAGTCCCAACGACTCGATCTCGGACGCGGCGATGAAAGTGATGGACGCCTCTATCCAGTCGATGATGGAAATGCGGGCGCAACTATCCTCGATGCCGATCGAGGAAGCTGCACAGGCAATGGCCTCGGCCCGCCAGATCGCATTTGCAGGCCTGGGTGCTTCGGGGCACGTTGCCAGGGATGCGTGCCACAAGTTCTTCCGGCTCGGCATTCCGTGCTCTTCACTACTCGATACACCGATGATCGCGCAATTCGCGGCAATTGCTGAGCCCGAAGATGTACTCGTATTGCTGTCACATACCGGCCGCTGGCAGGAATTCGCCAGGGCTGCCGACGTAGCCAGGGAAAGGGGTGCCACAATCATCGCCATTACAAACCCCGAGTCTGATCTCGCCAACGCGGCATCAATTCTGTTCCCCTGCCGCGTCGTTGAGGACACCAACGTCTACACGCCAATGAGTTCCAGGCTAGGACAACTGGCGCTGCTGGATGCAATCCTCGTTGCACTCGCGTTGGCGCACGGGAGCGTTGCCACGGAACGACTCAAACTCAGCAAAGAAGCCCTGAGCTCGGACCACTAAGCTTCTCTGCTCCTCCGTTGCCAGCAAAAAACTTCGGTGTCCAGCTGCCTGGGTTTCTACGCATCGCATCAACCAGCTCGACGCTCTATAGTACGGCCCTCCCCAATTCCATTCGCACAGTGAAAGCCAATGCCCGCACTTCTGAAAGATATTGATCCTGACGGCTTGCTTGAATACTCCGTCGTCTATACCGATCGTTCTCTCAATCACATGTCCCAGAGCTTCCAGGGCGTGATGAATGACATCTCTGCCACACTCAAAAACGTCTACTCCGCCGATGCGGCTGTCGTTGTGCCCGGCAGCGGTACATTTGGTATGGAAGCAGTGGCGCGGCAATTCGCGACGGGCAAGAAGTGCCTGGTCATTCGCAACGGTTTTTTCAGCTTTCGCTGGACACAGATTTTCGAGATGGGCGACATTCCTGCCTCGTCGACGGTCCTCAAAGCCCGTCCCGAGCATGACGGCGCACAGGCACCTTTCGTCCCACCACCGATCGATGAGGTCGTGGCCACGATCAAAGCTGACAAACCGGACCTCGTGTTTGCGCCGCACGTTGAAACGTCGTCAGGAATGATTCTCCCTGACGACTACATTCGTGCAGTTGCCGACGCGGTCCATTCCGTAGGCGGCTTGTTTGTGCTCGACTGCATCGCCTCGGGCACTGTCTGGGTCGACATGCAGGCGAGCGGCGTCGATATTCTCGTCAGCGCGCCACAAAAAGGCTGGAGCTCATCGCCTTGCTGCGGACTGGTCATGCTGAGTAAGGCCGCACTCGACCGCATGGAGGGCACCACGAGCACGAGCTTTGCCTGCGATCTCGCCAAATGGCTGCAAATCATGCAGGCCTATGAGAACGGTGGTCACGCGTACCACGCAACCATGCCAACCGATTCGCTGACGCGCTTCCGCGACACGCTGATTGAGACCGAAGAGTACGGGTTCGACAAGGTGGCAGCCGACCAGGTTGAGCTGGGCAGCAAGGTCCGTGCACTACTGGCCGAGAACGGGATAAGCAGTGTCGCCGCCGACGGGTTCGGTGCTCCGGGTGTTGTCGTGGCCTACACCGACGATGCGGAGATTCAGACGGGCAAGAAGTTTGCAGCGGTCGGCCTGCAGATAGCCGCAGGCGTACCTTTGATGTGTGACGAGCCGGAAGGATTCAGGACCTTCCGCCTTGGACTGTTTGGCCTCGATAAATTACAGAATATCGATCGCACAGTTGCCAGCCTCAAAGAGGCCATGGACAAGCTCTAGGTCAGAGGTTTTCCTTCAGGAAACGGGTGGTCGTTACGACGACCTCGTCCGCCATTGCCGCGTTATCGTCGTAGAAACCGAGGCCGTGTCCGCCGCCTTCGACGACATATTCGACCAGCGGGTTGCTTCTCTCTGCGTTACTTACGGCCTGTTTTGAAAATCGCGGGTCGACGGCGCGATCCTCGTCGCCGTACAGAACCAGCAGGGCTCCTTCGTAATAGCGTATCGCGGCTAGAGGATCAGAGTCTTCGAGGTCTGTGAACCACCGCAGGCTAAGATGTTGTTCATCGCCCCACGGCGTCCGGAATACGGCGAAGCCACCGTGCTCGGCTTCTGCTTTCAATGCCTCGTAAGGCTGCTGTCCACCCAAGAATTCGATCATGCTTTCGACACCCTTGCTCGCGACTGGCGTCCAGAGCACAACGGCGGAGTAGTCGTCTTCTTCGGTTGCCAGCATGGCTAACCTGCCGCCCATACTGTAACCAAGAATGCCAACACGTCCCGAGTCGATCGCCGGGTGCACCACGGCAAATTCGCGTGACGCCCTGATATCGGCAAGCATGTTGCTCAGTACATTTTCGGTGAATGGCTCGGTGCTGTCGCCACAGCCCGAGAAGTCGACCCGGACTGAAGCAATGCCATTCTTGCCGAGTTCTTCAGCAACCCGGGCGAATGCACCGGCCTCTTCACGTGTTCCGCCGTGCCCATGCGCCATGACCACCAACGGGACCTTATTGCCGTCTTGAACGACGGGATGCACGAAAGTTGCCGGAACCTCGAGCCCGCGGGATGGAATGACAGTCTCGGTCGAGATGAACGACCTGTCCGCCTGGCAAGCAGCGCAGACAAGGGCGAGGAATATTATTAGTATTGATTTTCGCATTTGAGCCTATCTTCCAGCGCAGGGACCAACATGACAAGCCGCCCCAACGCCGATCTCTTCGATGATCATGGCGACATCTCGCAAACCTGCTCCACACAGTTCCGGGATTATGGAGCTCAACGACGATTTTCCGGCCCGATAAGAACCGTGCGCTGTTACAGGGACAACCAGTTGTTCCGGGCATTGCTGGATGAACCCGGCGACGGTGCGGTCGTAGTAATCGATGGCGGAGGAGCACTCGAGTCCGCGTTGATGGGTGACCTTATCGCCGCCAAGGGACTGAAGAACGGCTGGGCTGGCGTCGTCATCCTCGGCGCGATCCGTGATTCTGCCGCAATCGGGCGAATGGAATTCGGCGTTAAGGCGCTGGGTGTGAATGCCGCGAAAAGCAGCAAGGACGGTGTCGGCAGCGTGGACGAAACGATCGAGTTTGGTGGCGTCTGTTTCGAGCCTGGGCACTGGATCTACTGCGATGAAGACGGAATTCTCGTCGCACCGCACGAGTTATCTTGATACAGCGTTCTATCCTGGCTTACTGCAGTATCGGCCTGACGACGTAACCGTCGGTGCCGGTCGAACCCGTCTGCCCGAGACGCCATTCGGCCGCGGAATACGCACCATTGACGGCAAGCCTCCACAGGTTGTTATGGGCCTGGATGTGAACCCAGTCTCCACTTACAGCGGAAAAGTCGTTGTTGTCGGACCTGGCATCACTGCCAAAGCCGTTGTATCCACCCACCTGGATGCCGCGAGTGTGGCCCGCAATCTGGCAATTGCTCACGCTGAACTTGCCATGCCCGTAG
>Ga0265303_10001701_pt1 | contig 13627 bp, 9 predicted proteins | sample Helome_2_FD_192494 | JGI IMG/M metagenome (GOLD analysis project Ga0265303, IMG submission 192494) | Marine sediment microbial communities from subtidal zone of North Sea - Hel_20160317 (Illumina Assembly) | ecosystem: Environmental > Aquatic > Marine > Subtidal zone > Sediment ... | reverse complement strand
GTGTGGTCCTGCGCCACCAATTTTATCCATCTCAGTCACCAGGCCAGTCCAGTTGGCAATGCACTGGCCCAGCCAGAACCCCTGCAGTTTGTCGAAGTATGCATCGCGTGAAATGGCGAAGTCTCCCGGGCGCGCCGAATAGGGCAGGTATTCCATTTCCGGGTTTGCCGGTGCTGCGTGCTGCTGTTCACAGCCGGTCACAAAGACAATCAGCGCCAGGATTGTGCAGCGAATAAGAGCCTTGAATCCTCGCTGGCGCAAGCTATAGTTCAAACTTGCCCAGTTCCGGTCGCTGCAGCCAGTTCTTTTCGGACCACCGTGCAGCGCTGTCGGCTACGTGCATGGCAAACGCATGGCGTGATGTCTCGGAGCGGTTCTGCGAGCTGTAATGGGGCATATGGTCGTGAAACAGCACCAGGCTTCCGGCAGGTGCTTCCACCGGCACGGCTTTTTCAACCGCCCACGGTGTCTTATCCAGTTCGCTCAGCAGGCCTTGGCGCGCGTCCCAATCGACCTGGTAAATTTCCCGTAGCGGTGATCGTTGCTGGCCCGGTTGCATCCACAGGCAGCCGTTATCTTTGGTAGCGGCCTCCACAGCCACCCACAGCCCGGTAACTGCGGCCGGCCGGGTCACCAGGTAACTGGCGTCCTGGTGCCAGCGCACTTCTCCGCCAATCGAGGGTTGCTTGAAGATATACATGGTCTGCCAAAGCTGTGGTGCTTGCAGGCCCAGATCGCGCAGCACTTCGCCAATCACCGGCAGACGGCAAAACCGGGTGAATTGAGGTACCCGGTCGTGCATGGCATGGCCGATTTTGTTGATGGCCAGGCTTTTTGGGCGAATGAGTTCCCCCGCCTTATTCAATGCGCCTTCTTCAAGAAAGCAGTGCACGGCCTCTGCTGAATCGAAAAAGTAATCATCGCGGCCTGCGTCACGGTCATTTGTCTGGAAAACGGTACGGTGCCGGTCGATGTCAAAATCAGCGACGATTTCCAGCGCCGCCTGCCTCAGCGCACTGATTTCCTGCGCGGAAAAAAACGCCTCCAGCAGCAAGAATCCCTGCTCGTGAAACGCACTGACCTGATCTGGATTCAACATATGACTGGTTTTGTTTGAGACATGGGAATTTTAGCTCAGGAAGTGGCAAGAGGGGTCGGTTTATTCAGCTATTATTGCATTTGACATAGGTTGGGATGTCCGGCTTTTTCGCTTAAAAAGTGGCCTGACATCTGGTGAAATGCTGTCACAGCCTGAAAGGAATCCTTGCATGTCTTACTCACTCAATTTACATGAACGGGGTATTGAGTATATTTCAATTGACCCCGCCGCCTGTCCAGACCTGCCTGCCGAAGACCAGGCCAGCCTTGAATTTCTGGACCTCAACTACCGGACATTGTGTGCTGTTATGTTCAACCACGCCTCGTCCGGGCATCCGGGAGGGAGCGTTTCCAGCGGTCGCATCGTTGAATCCCTGTTGTTCAACCAGATGACTTACGACATTTCCAACCCCATGGACCGCACGGCGGACATCATTTCCTATGCCGCCGGCCACAAAGCCCTGGGCTTGTACGCCATGTGGGCTTGCCGCAACGAAGTGGTCAGGCAGACCGGTCCGGAACAATTGCCGGAAGTTCGTCAGCAAATGCGGCTGGAAGATCTGCTGGGTTTTCGCAAGAACCCCATCACCCGGACGCCGCTGTTCCTGGAATTCGGCGCCAAGCCACTGGACGGGCATCCCACACCGCAAACACCTTTTGTCTGGCTGGCAACCGGGCCCAGCGGGGTGGGCGTTGCCGGATCGGTAGGCCTGGCGCTCACGCTCAAGGATATGCACAGTGACAACGCGCCGAATGTACACGTGATTGAAGGCGAAGGCGGTATGACACCGGGACGCGTGGCCGAAGCCCTGGCCGCGGCCGCAAGCTCCGGCCTGGATAATCTCTACTTTCACGTAGACTGGAACCAGTCGTCCATCGATTCCGACCGGGTCACGCGAGAGGGCGGTGAGCGTGGTGAATACGTCCAGTGGGATCCCTGTGAGTTCCTGCTGGTGCACGGCTTCAACGTCATTTATGTGCCCGACGGATTTGATTTTGCACAAATTCGTGAAGCCCAGCAAAAAGCACTGGCATTTTGCAATGGGCGGCCGACGGGTATTGTCTACCGGACAGTCAAGGGTTGGAAGTACGGCATGGAGGGCGCCAAGTCTCACGGTGCGGGCCATAAATTCTACAGCGAACAATATCTGGAAGCGTTGAAGCCGTTCGAAGACGAACATCAACTGACCTTCCCCCGTTTCGAGGAAGAAAAGACCCCTGAAAGCATTGAGCAGGCTTTTTACAGGTCGTTGCTGACGATCCGCAAGGCATTCGAGATCAAGCCCGATCTGACTCGAAAACTGGGCGGCTGGATACTTGACAGCAAGCAACGCCTGGCAAGTGCTCCCAGGACTTTGCGCGAGAATGCCCCGGAGCTTGGCAAACTCTACCAGGCCGGGGCCATATCACCGCTGGAACGGCCCGAGTCCTGTACTTATGCGGTCGGTTCGGCCCAGACGCTGCGTGGTTCGCTCGGAAACTGTCTGAACCACGTGAACAAAATCACCAATGGCGCGGTCCTGGCGGCCGCGGCCGACCTGTACGGCTCAACCAATATTTCCAGCATCAGTACAGGTTTTGGTTCCGGCTTCTGGCATCCGGCCGATAACCCCGGGTCCAGGTTATTCTCAGCAGGCGGTATCACTGAAGACGCCATGGGCGGGATTTGCTCGGGTATCGCCAGCATGGGATACGAAATCGGCGTGGGTTCTTCCTACGGTGCTTTTATCGCCCCGCTCAATACCATCTGTTCCAAAACCCATGGCATCGGCCAGCAAACCCTGCGCCACCGCGTACCCGGCGAGCCGAACAAGACATTTGTCGTGGTCTGCGGCCATGCCGGAGTCAAAACCGGTGAAGATGGCCCAACCCATGCTGAACCGCAAGCACTGCAGGTGTTGCAGGAAAACTTCCCCGGTGACGTGATGATTACACTGACCCCCTGGGACCCGAACGAGCTGTGGCCGCTTACCGTTGAAGCCTTGCTGCAAAGGCCGGCCGTGCTGGCACCGTACGTGACGCGGCCATCGGAAGTGATCCTCGACCGGCAGGCGCTTGGCCTGGCGGCGCCCGAGGCATCTCTTAAAGGTGTTTACAAGCTGCTTGAAGCCAACGGCAGGCCGGAGGGAACCATCGTTTACCAGGGCAGTGACGTTGCCTATGCCTTCCTCAGTGGCGTTCTGCCAAAACTGCGGGAAACGGGAATGAACCTCGACGTGTACTATATTTCAAGTGCAGAGCTTTTCGATCGCCTGGACAAGCAGGAAAGGGCGGAAATCTATCCGGCCTCTACTGCCTCCTCAGCCATGATGTTCTCCGGTTTCACGCCGGCCACGACCTACCGCTGGATCATGTCTGAAAAAGGCCGGGAATACTCACTCTATCCCTGGAAGCGGGGCTTTTTCCTGGGCAGCGGCCCAGGTGATGTCTGTCTCGAACAGGCGGGTATGCATGGCCAGGCGCAATGGGAGGTCATCCGGAAATTTGTTTCGGATCATTAAACAAAAGCTGCAAGGAACGGATCAATGAGCGGAACGTTGAGAACGGTTTTTTATCCCTGTCACGTGGAGTTGGGCGCGAAAATCACCGAATTCGGCGGTTGGGACATGCCGCTGCAGTATCCCGATGGAATCCTTCGCGAACACCTGGCGACACGTAAACAGGCCGGCTTGTTCGACGTCTCCCACATGGGCCGTTTCATCGTTTCCGGTGAACAGGCTTTACCGTTCCTGCAGCATGTTCTGACCAATAATGCGGCCAGTCTCGATGTGGGGCTGGGCCAGTACACGATGATTCCCAACGAGGCAGGCGGCATCATCGATGACGCCTATCTTTATCGCTTCGTGGAAGACGAATTCCTGCTGGTTGTGAACGCCAGTAACCGGGAGAGGGACTGGGCCCACCTGGAGGCGTTGCGTAAAAACTTCCCGCGGTCTGAAATGGTGGACCGCACGCACGAAATCGCCATGCTGAGCCTGCAGGGACCCCTGGCCAAGAAGATCATGATTGGCATCATTTCGGGAGATTTACCCGAACCGATGCGAAATGAACTCAGCATTGTCGAAATCGAAGGCGCCAGGGTCCTGCTGGCCCGGACCGGCTATACCGGCGAGCCGATTTGCTTTGAATTGTTCATCGAGCGGGATGACGCGGTCAGGGTTTGGGAATTACTGGTAAACAAGGGCGCGGTTCCGATCGGCCTGGGCGCCCGCGATTCTTTACGCCTGGAAGCAGGCCTGCCGCTTTACGGCCATGAACTCGGACTGGATCCGGAAGGCAGGGAGATACCGGCCTTTGCCTCTGACCTTTCCCGTTTTGCAGTGAGTTTTTCTGAGCTCAAAGGCAATTTTATAGGCCGCGAGGCACTCCATGCCCAGTTCAGGGCGTTGAAAGACATCCTGGATTTGAGATTCACAGACATCGCAGCCCTGCCACAGCGCGTATTGCTGCTGGAACTGGCAGGGCGGGGGATTGCCCGCCCCGGTGACAAGGTATTCCAGGGAGATAAACACGTCGGCTACGTCACCAGCGGCACCATGGTGCCTTACTGGGATACCGAGGGCGAAGGGGTCGAGTCCCAGTTCTCCGATGAGAGCACCAGGCGGGCCATTGCCATGGCCCTGGTGTCCAGTGAGCTTTGGGAGGGCGACGAAGTTGCAGTGGAAATCCGCGGACGCAAGACTCCGGCCACTGTCGTTCCTTACTTTCTCAGGGGAGAGGCGCCACCCTTTGCGCGTTCTATCGTTCATCACAAGGCGCAGGGAGAAGCAACTCCCGCGCCATTGGACACGCCGGGAAAAGTTCGTGAACTGATCGATAGCGCCATCGCCAACACCCACTGGCGGCAGCAGGAGTGCATCAACCTCATCCCCTCGGAAATGTCGCTGTCGCCGATGACCAAACTGCTTTCCGTGATGGACCCGGTGGGGCGTTATGCGGAACACAAACAGGTCAAAGCGCTGAACGAGGCCGAAGTTTTTTATTACCAGGGAACAGAGTTCATCTGGGAGGTGGAAGAACTGCTGAAGGCGGAATTCAGGCAATACCTGGGCTGCGCCACGGTTGAACCCCGGCTGGTATCCGGCCAGATGGCCAACATGACCGTCTACAGCGCCATGGTCGACTACATCAACCGGGCTGACCGCAAGAGCGAGCAGCGGCGGATGCGAAAAGTCATGAACAACCACATCATCAAGGGTGGGCACCTCAGTTCCCAACCCATGGGTGCACTCAAGGATTACGTTGCACGGGATCCGAGAACGGAAAAAGCTGCGGTGGTGAATTTTCCGGTGCAAAAGGAAAATCCCTACAAAATCGATACGGCAGCCACTCGTGAACTGCTTGCGGAACACCAGCCTGAACTCATTATCCTGGGTAAAAGCATGGTGCTGCATCCTGAACCGGTGGCCGCAATGCGTGCTTTCATCGACGACCTGGGCCTGGACTGCTTCCTGATGTACGACATGGCGCATGTGCTGGGACTGATTGGCCCGCATTTCCAGGATCCGTTTGGAGAAGGCGCCGACATCGTCACGGGGTCGACTCACAAAACTTTTTTCGGAACCCAACGGGGTATTGTTTCTTCGCGGTTTGAGGAGGACGACGCGCTTTACCCGTTCTGGGAAGCCGTCGAACGCCGGGCGTTCCCCGGTGCTGTCAGCAATCACCACCTGGGTACGCTGCTGGGCCTGTTGATGGCGAGCTATGAGATGAACGAATTCAAGGATGAGTACCAGCAAAAAGTGATCAGCAACGCCAAGGCATTTGCGCAGGCGCTGGCTGATTGCGGGCTGAATGTATCAGGCGATCCCGCGGTCTCTTACACGGAGACTCACCAGGTTCTGCTGGATGTGGGTTATACCCGGGGACCGGAAATCGCCCGGCTGCTGGAAGAAAACAACATCGTGGTCAATTACCAGGCCTCTCCGCAGGAAGAGGGCTTCACCGCTTCGGGTTCCTTGCGCATGGGCGTATCTGAAATGACCCGCTTCGGCATGGGCCCGGCAGACTTTGCAGAACTCGCCGAACTCATCCGTGACGTGGTGGTTGATCAGGCCACGGTAAAACCCCGGGCTTCAGCCCTCAGGAAGCGATTCCTGGAGATGCAGTATTGCTTCTCCGAAAGCCAATACGAGGCGCGCCTGGGAGAATTGCATAAACTGGTGTAAGGCGCTTCCTACAGCGTCAATTGCACGCCTGATTGGATAAAAGCCCGGAAACCGGCAGCATCGTTTGAAGCGGCTTCAATCCGCTTGACCGCTTCGGCCAGTTGTTCAGCGCCGGTGGCTATGGACAGCCGGATAAAATGCTGCCCCTCGCTGTCCAGCGCGCCAAAAGAGCGCCGGTCCATGCAAGCCACATGGTAGCGGTGCAACAGGAATAGCTGAAACAACGTGGCTGGACTGGAGTCATGACGGGTGCTGCCTGGCAGCGCATCGAAGGCCTGCAACGCCCCGAGTTTTTCCATCACCCCGGATATGTTCGGGAACACGTAAAACGCACCCTTGGGAAGCTGGCAACCAATCCCTTCAATGTGGTTGAGTCCCGCCACGACCTGGTCCCGCCTGCTCTGGAAAGCCTCTGCCATTTGACGGATCGCAACATCGCTTTCCGGCGACTCCAGCGCCACTTGTGCGCCGACCTGGTTGTAGGGAGGAATGCTGGCGAAGTAGTTGATGTTCAGATTGCGATGGACCTTGGCCTCCCTGACCGTTGGATAGACTGCCCAGCCGACCCTGCCGCCCGTCCATGAATAGGTTTTGGATACGGCTGAGGCGATGATCGTGCGTTCTTCCATACCTGGAACCGAGCCAATTGAAAAATGATCCTCGCCGTCAAAAACGATCGCCTCGTAGGCTTCGTCGGAATACACCCGCACATGGGGTGGAGTTTTTTCCAGGATCAGTTCCGCAAGTGCTTCGATTTGCTCCCGGCTGGCGACACCGCCGGTGGGATTGGACGGAAAATTGAGGTAAATCAGCCTGGTTTGGTCTGAAATCAGGGGTTCCAGCTCTTCCGTTGTCAGGGAGAACCCATGGTCCTCACGGAGATGAATGGGGACTGGCTTGGCGCCAACGTAAGGAATGTAGGACTCATAAAGCGGGTAGCCCGGAGTCGGGTAGATAATCTCGTCACCTTGCTCGCAATAGGCCTGCTGTGCAAACCCGATGGATGGCCTGGCGCCCGGAAACACCACAACCCGCTCGGGGTCGATTTCATCCAGGTCCCGGTCGTGGGCAATTTTTCGGGCCAGTGCCGCGCGCAGTTCAGGTGTCCCCTGTGGATCACAATAGGTCGTCTGGCCATCACGTATCGCCCCGATAACGGCATCTGCAATATGGCCGGGGAGGGGGAAATCAGGTTGCCCCAGGTTGCAGCGGATCACACTTGCGCGGTCGGCTTTTTCGACATCGAGTATGCGTGAGCCAAACCCAAAAGCGGCTTCGGTCCCCATCAGTTTAACGCGATTGGCAAATAAAGCCGTGCGGTTGGTAGGAATGCTGTGGTTGTCGTTCATGAGCAATAAACCTCCGTCAGAACTCCGGTTCAGATGTCAGAATTTTACTGTTGAGTGAGCTCGACTCATATGATCTGCGTTAGCCATAATGCTGGTAGACTATTCGCGGTTCATTGGTATGGGTGAAGGATGATTACTGCAGGGTCAGCACTGGATCGTTTGCGGGCGGGCAACCGGCGATTTGTCGAGGGCAATCTCAGCAGCGAAATTCTGGCCAGTCCCGCCCGGCGCAACATGCTGATCGGTGATCAGAAGCCGTTTGCCATCATCCTGGGTTGTTCCGACTCCCGGGTACCCCTCGAGATTATCTTCGACCAGGGTCTGGGCGACCTGTTTGTGATCCGGGTGGCGGGTAACATCGTTGCTCCGTCCCAGATTGGCAGCATTGAATATGCGGCCGAACAATTCGGTTGCCGCCTTGTGTTGGTGCTAGGCCATTCACACTGTGGTGCCGTGATCGCTACGCTGGAACAGTTGCAACACGCCGAAGAGGCCCGCTCGGAAAACCTGCGTTCCATCGTGGGCAGAATCAGCCCCTCGGTGGAAGGGCTGCTTGCTTCAGAATTGAGGCAGGATCCTGCAGCACTGCTTGATGCCGCCGTGCAGGCCAATATTCGCGCGTCCGTGAAACAGTTGCGGCAAGGGTCCGAGATTTTGAAGCGCCTGGTGCAAAAAAAGGAACTGCTGATCGTTGGCGCTGAATACTCGCTACAGACCGGCGTCGTCGAATTAATCAGTCACTCGGCGTAGACAATGCCCTTTACTTCGCTGGAGATCAGTGTGCCCGCTTGGCCGGCCATGATGCCGGTCAGGTCAGACAGCTGTCCGATAGCGCTTTGATAACCTGTTTCGCGGGTAAACTGGCAGGCGCCGGTTACTTTCGGCCCCATGGAGCCAGCTGCGAAGTCCATTTCAAGCATGGCATCGGGGTTGGCCGCCACAATGGATTTTTGCTCTTTCGTTCCATAAGCGGCATACACATTCGGCACGTCTGTGAGCATGACGAACATCTCTGCGTCCAGGCTGGTGGCCAGCAAGCCGCTGGCTAAATCCTTATCGATCACGGCTTCCACGCCATACAGCTTGCGGTCCTTGTCGTAGGCCGTTGGAATTCCGCCACCGCCGGCACAGATGACCACAACGCCATGTTCAACCAGCAGGCGGATTGCGCTTATTTCAATGATTCGTTGGGGCAGCGGAGAGGGAACGACGCGCCGATAGTACTCGCCATCCGGAGCCACGGCCCAGCCCTTTTCCTGTTGCAGCCGTTGCGCTTCCACCGCGCTATAAACAGGTCCGACAGGTTTGGTGGGGTTCTGAAAAGCAGGGTCGTCCGGATCGACCAAGACCTGGGTCAAAACCGTCACGATGTGATCGTCATAAGGAATGATGTTACCCAGTTCCTGCTCGATCATATAACCGATCATGCCGACCGTTTCGGCGCCCAGCACATCCAGCGGGTAGGGGTCCACGGCCGTGTAGTGGGCATCCATCAAGGCCAATAATCCGACCTGGGGTCCATTACCGTGCGCGATAATAAGCTGGTGGTCGTTGTGAACCGTCGCAAGTTCTGCAGCTGCCACGCGAATGTTTCCGCGCTGGTTTTCGGCGTTCAGTTCCTGGCCGCGTTGCAGCAGGGCATTACCGCCCAGTGCCACCACAACTCGCATTACTGGCGACCCAGTGTGGCCACCAGCAGAGCCTTGATCGAGTGCACCCGGTTTTCTGCCTGCTCAAACTGGATTCCGGCAGGTGATTCGAAAACTTCTTCAGTTACCTCCATTGCCTCGATGCCAAATTTCTCGTGCAGGTCCCGGCCCACCTGGGTCTCAAGATTATGGAAAGCAGGCAGGCAGTGCATGAAGCGCACCCGCGAGTTGCCGCTGGCGGCCATCAATTCGGCGTTGACCTGGTATGGTTTGAGCAGGTTGATGCGTTTTTCCCAGGTCTCCACAGGCTCACCCATGGATACCCAGACGTCAGTGTGAATGAACTGCACACCCTTTACGGCTTCAGCTGGGTCTTCTGTCAGGGTGAGTTTTCCCATGTTGAGTGCTTCGAGTTTCCGGGCGTAGGACAACAGTTCCTCTTCCGGCCAAAGCTCGCGCGGGGCGGCTATGCGCACGTCCATGCCCATCAGGCAGCCGGCAATCATCAGCGAGTTGCCCATGTTGGAGCGGGCGTCACCCACGTAGGCGAAACAGAAGTCATGCCAGGGTTGCGGCATGAATTCCCGCATGGTCATCAGGTCGGCGCACATCTGTGTAGGGTGAAACTCATCGGTCAGCCCGTTGAATACCGGCACACCCGAGTATTCCGCCAGTTCCTCGACAATGTTTTGACTGAAACCGCGGTACTCGATGGCGTCATACATGCGCCCCAGCACCCGGGCGGTGTCCTTGACGGATTCCTTGGTGCCCATGTGTGAGCCGGTCGGATCAAGATAGGTGACATTGGCGCCCTGGTCATAGGCGGCCACTTCGAACGCACAGCGAGTCCGGGTCGAGGCTTTCTCAAAAATCAGCGCGATGTTTTTGCCACGCAGCAGCTGAATTTCATTGCCAGCGTACTTGGCCCGCTTCAGGTCACGAGCCAGGTCCAGGATATAAGTCAGGTCCCTTTTTGAAAAATCGATCAGCTTGAGAAAGCTCCGATTTCTGAGATTGAACGACATGGTGGTTCCTCCGGTAAAATCGTTCCCATTAGATTAATGCAGGGTCAATCTAGCACAGAAAAATCAGTCGGAAGTGATGTTGGACAAAGCTTCCCGAAATATTTCAGAGGGCGGTTCGGCATGCTCGCGGCCAAACACCGCGTTGATTTCGTAGATCAGCCGCAGCAAGGGAATGACGTGTGGGCTCACGATGGGCTTGCCGGTGGTCAGCAGGGCTACGGAAATTCCCCGTTCCGGGTCTGCCCAGGTCAGGATATTGGACAGGCCAATATGTCCGAATGCGTGTGGGTTGCCGACTCCCAGCGGTCCCAAAAATGAATTGCCGAGAATAAAGCCCAGGCTGTAGCGCACCGGGAAACCGAACGTCAGGTCGAGTTCCCAGTAGCTTTGTTCAGCGGTGGCGTGGCGTACGGTTCTTGGCTTGAATACCTGCTTTCCTTCCCATTCGCCACTCCTGAGCAGGCACTCGTAAAACCGGGCCGCTTCATCGGCGGTGGTGCAGACATTGGCCGCGGGGATAATGCTGGTCAGGAAGCGCGGGTCGTTGGAAAGCTTCACGACTTCCTTCATGCCGGCGCCCAGCGCACGTTGCAACAGCTGCTTCAACGGCGGCAGGATGGGGAAGCCTGTCAGGGCATTTTGCGCAACGGCGTCAACCTGGTCTGGCGGTACACCGCAACTCAGCCAGTGCAGGCCCAGTGGCCGGGAAATCTTTTCTTCCATCAGTTCCCGCATGTCTTTACCTGCGGCCCGCTTCACGACTTCGGCGAGTATGTATCCGCCGGTCACTGCATGGTAGGCCAGGGCGCGTCCGGGGCGCGACGCCAGTTTCGCTTCGCATAGATAATCCATGACTTTTGCGGAATCACTGAGCGTGTCGATATCAATCGCTTCGGGCGGCAGGTTCGGAACACCGGCGCGATGCGCCAGCACGTGGCGCAGTGTGATCTGGTGCTTGCCGCCGCCGGAGAACTCCGGGATGTAATCACAGACCCGGTCGTCCAGCCGCAATACATTTTCTTCATCAAGCTTGTGTATCACCATCGCGCTGACGGCCTTGGCGGACGAAAAAAGATTAATGGGAGTGTCGAGAGTGAGAGGTATTTTGGGGCTGTCCGGCGGGTCACCGGGTGCATTGCCGGAAGCGTGGCCGATGCCACGGTTTAAAACCCGGCGCCCGTTATGGCGGATGCACATCTGTATCGCGGGATGTGCCCCAGAACGGTAAAGCCGTTCGGCCAGGTCCCATATCCTCTCGATGCGCAGGGGCCCGATTTCCGGGATACCGGTGGGCTCTTCGTCGCCAAGGCAGGTGATCGGCCCCAGATCAGCCGGAACCCGGCAGCCAGGGTTGGGGAGAGGCCAGCCTAAGTACATGGTGTCAGTCCAGCAGGTAGTTCCTGAGGTATTCCAGTTCGTCGGTGGCGCCTTTGACTGTTTGCCCGAGGACATACTTTGCGATTTGTCCCGACATAAAAGGTATTTTAGCCTGCGCCTTGTGTGAAACACTGTAACTGCAGCCCGTGCTGGTGGGCATCAGTTCAAACTGCCCGGTGACCGAAACGGGTTGCTCCCTTACGTCGAGCGTCCATTCGCCGGTCCAGCCATCGCCTTTTGCCTGCCAGTTCTCTGTCATGTCCATGATGCTCACCGGGTCGAACAGTTTTGCCAGCACACCCGGCAGAATTCGCCGTACTTCGCGAACGGCAGTCACTGTTGTGCCATCATTCTCTTCAGTCACGTCGTATTCAGCACTGATCTCTCCGAGGGCCAGGTTCCTTTCCACCAGAAATTCGGGATCTGTCATGGCTTTGTGGACCGCCTCGACATCGTGTTCGAAATCAGATTGAATGGTCATTTTTTCAGGCTCCTTGCCTGGATACATAGTGGGCGATCAGACCCCTGGTAGAGCTGTCATGCTCACCGGGAGCTCCTTGCCCGAGTTCGGGAAGAATGGCTTTTGCCAGCATTTTGCCGAGTTCGACCCCCCATTGATCATAGCTGTTTATATTCCATATTATGCCTTGTACGAAAATCTTGTGCTCATAAAGCGCAATCAGCGACCCGAGCGACCGGGGTGTCAGCCGGTCGAGCAACAGGCTGTTGCTGGGTTTGTTGCCCTCGAATGACCTGTGGGTCTTGAGCATGGCGATCTTCTCGTCGGGAACCCCGCCGGCCCTGAGCTGGCGTTCCACGGTTTCGAGGGGCAGACCAAAGGCCAGTGCTTCAGTCTGGGCGAAGAAATTGGCCATCAGCTTGGCATGATGGTCGCCAACCGGGTTCAGACTGTTCACGAAGCCTATGAAATCACAGGGTATCAGCTTGGTGCCCTGGTGAATGAGTTGGTAGAACGCATGCTGCCCGTTGGTGCCGGGTTCACCCCAGATGATGGGGCCGGTTTCGTAATCCACCCGCTGGCCGTCCCGGCCCACGGTTTTGCCGTTACTTTCCATGTCGCCTTGCTGGAAATAAGCGGCAAAGCGGCTCAGGTATTGATCATAGGGGAGCAGGGCATGGGTTTGCGCGCCGAAAAAGTTGTTGTACCAGATACCCAACAGGGCCAGGGTCAGGGGCAGGTTTTCTTCCGGGGCGCTGTGCAGAAAATGCTGGTCCATGGCGTGGGCGCCTTCCAGCAGGGCTTCAAAGTTTTCAAAGCCGATGCGCAAGGCGATCGAGGTGCCGATGGCAGACCACAGTGAATAACGTCCGCCGACGAAATCCCAGAAACCGAACATGTTGGCCGTATCGATACCAAACTCAGAGACAGCGGCGGCATTGGTTGAAAGGGCGGCGAAATGGCGGGCAACGGCGTCCGGGCCGAGCGCATCGACCAGCCAGGAACGGGCGGTCTGTGCATTGGTCATGGTTTCCTGGGTGGTAAAGGTTTTCGACGCCACCAGGATCAGTGTAGTTTCCGGATCTACCTTTTTGAGTGTTTCGGCGATGTCGGTGCCGTCAACATTAGACACAAAATGAACGGCTGGTCCATCGGCAAAGTGCTGTAGCGCAGTGCATACCATCAGTGGCCCGAGGTCTGAGCCGCCGATGCCGATGTTGATCACATCGGTGATGGTCTTGCCGGTGGCGCCTTTCCAGCTGCCATCACGCACCTGTGTTGTGAAGCGCTTGATCCGGGCGAGAACTTCGTTGATTGCAGGCATGACGTCCACGCCGTCAACCCGGATCGGGGTGTTTGAGCGGTTACGCAGGGCAATGTGAAGAACGGCCCGGTCTTCGGTCCAGTTGATTTTTTCACCGGAGAACATTCTGCCGGCCTGTTCGGCGACGCCGGTTGAGCTGGCCAGGTCACGCAGCAGCGTAAGAGTCTGCCCGGTGAC
>Ga0265303_10001699_pt1 | contig 13641 bp, 11 predicted proteins | sample Helome_2_FD_192494 | JGI IMG/M metagenome (GOLD analysis project Ga0265303, IMG submission 192494) | Marine sediment microbial communities from subtidal zone of North Sea - Hel_20160317 (Illumina Assembly) | ecosystem: Environmental > Aquatic > Marine > Subtidal zone > Sediment ... | reverse complement strand
CACATAGGACGGCATCAGCACCACCCCCTTGCCAATGTAGGCGCCGCGCCTGACCAGCGCGTGCGGAACCACACGCGCGCCGCCGGCAGCGAAACCGGCCTCGTCCATGCCGGCATACTTCAGCGGCACTTTGTCGTAGAAATTCGTGAAACCCGCCTCCACAGGTACGTTGGGTTCAATGCCGAAAGACAGCAGCACGGCTTTCTTCAGCCACTGGTTGACGACCCACTCACCGTCCCGGGATTCTGCGACACGCGCTTCACCCGAGTCGAGCAAGCCCACGGCCGCTTGCACGGCATCGCGCAATTCCGGTGCTGCTGCGCTCAGGTCCAGGTCCTGTCGCTGTTCGAATGCGGCCTCGATGATCTGCTGCAAGTCTTTCATGATTCTTCCGCTAGGATGGTTGTTCAATCTTGTGTCGACAGCGCGTTGATCAGCGCTGCCCGCAGCTCGTCGCACGCCGTTTCCGACATGGGTTGATGCTCGGCGTTGGTCACATAGAACACGTCTTCGGCTCGCTCGCCGACTGTCGCGATCTTGGCGGTCTGAATCTTGGTGCCATAGTCCCGGAATACGTTTCCGACCACGCTCAGCAATCCAGGATGGTCTGCCGCAACCAGTTCTATCACCGTGCGTCCGTTGCGCTCGTCTGTTGCGAACGAGACCACCGGCTGTGTCGGGAACATGCGGATTTGCCGCGGTGCCCGCCGGCGCACCGCAGGAGAGGATTCCCCTCCGTTCTTGAGCTCTGACTCCAGCCGGCGCATCAGCTGTTGCAGTCTTTCCGGGTCGACAATTGGTCCGCCGTCCGCTTCCAGCGCCACGTAGGTAGACAGGCTCTGTTCGTTGGGTAAGGGGATAATGCGGGCATCGGTGACACTGAGGCCCATTTCGTCGAATACCGCTGTTGCAATTGCGAATGTATAAGTCTTTTGCGGTGTAAACAGGAACACGGCATTGCCGCCGCCGGTGAGTTGCGGGCGCAGATCAACCAGCACGTTGCGGCCCACGTTGGCTGGGTCTGCCAGCATTTGCGTGTGGGCTACGATTTCCTCCGGGTCGCAACGCAGAAAGTAATCGTCACTGAACGCCCGCCAGGTCTCGGCGATGTTGTCATCGTCCATGCCCGCAGCAGCCAGCCGGGCACGCGCCGCCGCGCGTCGCGCCTGCAGCAGTTCATCTTTGTCGATGGGGTTTTCGAGGCCACGCCGGAGCGCTTGCCGCGTCAGTGCCTGCAGTTCTTCAAACAGCTGGGCGCGCCAGGAATTCCACAGCTTCGGATTGGTGCCGCGGACATCAGCAACGGTCAGCAGGTAGAGGCAGTCCAGGTGCTGTTCGTCGCCCAGCATCTGGGCGAAGTCGCGAATCACCTCGGGGTCACTCAAATCCTTCTTCTGTGCGGTCAGCGACAGGGACAGGTGATGACGAACCAGCCACGCCACCAGGCGCGCGTCATAGCGGCTAAGGCCGTGTTCCAGGCAGAAAGCTTCGGCGTCGATGGCGCCAAGTTCTGAATGATCGCCGCCGCGGCCCTTGGCGATGTCGTGGAACAGCGCGGCGAGATAGACGAGCTCCTGGTTCGGCAGCCTTTGCATGAGCTCGGAGCAGCGCGGAAATTCGTTGTCGAACTGGGGCAGGGCGAAACGCCGCAGGTTGCTGACCACGAACAGGGTGTGAGCGTCTACCGTGTAGGCGTGAAAAAGGTCGTACTGCATCCTGCCGACGATGCGACCGAACGCAGGTATGTACTGGCCGAGCACGCCGTAACGGTTCATGCGCCGCAGCTCGTGCGTGACGCCGTGCGGTGCGCGGATGATGTCCAGGAACAAGCGATGATTGCGGGGATCCTGGCGGAATTCATCGTCGATCAGGTAAAGATACTGGCGGATCAGAGTGATCGTGGCGGCGCCCACCCCGCGTATATACGGTTGTGACTGAAGCAGCAGAAAGACTTCCAGCAGCGCAGACGGGTAGTCGCGGAATACGACGTCATTGGTGACCTGCAGGAAACCGTTCCTGAGTTCAAAGCGCTCGTTCAGCTGCTGCGGAGGCGCCTGCGGATCCATCAGGATGTTTTCCTGGAAAATCTGCAGCGCCATTTCATTCAGGCGGCTGATCTCGATTACGGTCCGATAGAACCGCTGCATCAGCTGTTCCACGGCGAGCATGTAGGACGCATCTTCATAACCGAAGATCGTTGCCAGCCGCGCCTGGTGGTCGAAGAGCAGGCGATCTTCGCGGCGGCCGGTCAGGCAATGCAGGGCGAAGCGAACCCGCCACAGAAACTCCTGACCCTCTTCGAGCAGGCGCAGCTGTGTGTCCGTGAGAAAACCGCGCTGATGCAGCCCGGCCAGGTCCCTGGCGCCGCAATGTCGTCTGCCTACCCAGACAATGTTCTGGATGTCCCGCAGGCCGCCCGGGCCATTCTTGACGTTAGGTTCCAGGTTGTGCGCGGTGTCATCGTACTGGGCATGGCGGGTCGCCTGTTCCCGCAGCTTGGCTTGCAGGAACTCGGGCGCCGCCCACAAGGATTCAGGACCCACGGCCTCGACCATGCGCCTGAACAGGGTCTCGGGCCCCAACAGCAACCGCGATTCCATCAGGGTTGTCGCTACGCCGAGATCCCGCCGGCATTCCGCCTCGCATTCGGCAACGCTGCGTGCGCTGTGACCAAGATCCAGGCCCAGGTCCCACAACAGGGTCAGGAAGCGCGACAGATTATCGCTGGCCTGCTCGTGGGTGCAGCCGTCCAGCAGCACCAGCAGATCGACGTCGGAGGCCGGATGCAGTGCTCCGCGCCCATAGCCCCCCACTGCCACCAGCGCGACGCCGGGCATGCCCTCAGCGGCGGTGCCGGTCCAGGCCGTCATCACGATGCCGTCCATCAGGCGCGCGCGGTCCCGCATCAGCTGCCCGGCCGCTTCCCCCTGGAGGAACCGCTGGGTCAGCGCCGCCGTGGCTCCATTCAGTATGTCCTGCAGGCGCAGGCGATCTGCGCCTGCCGCAGCGAGCGCCTGATCGATGCCCGCCCAGTCGAGATTCTCGCCATTCCTGCCGCAATAGGCCTGGGCCTGCTGGAGTGCTTCCGGGGCCAGGAACGGTGACTGATCGCCCGAAGCCGGCACCTGTATCGCCAGGTTCATGATCGATCTGCCGCGCCGAGGGTCAACACCTCGTAACCCGCTGCGGTGACCAGGATCGTATGTTCCCACTGGGCCGACAGACGGCCGTCCCTGGTCACGACGGTCCAGCCATCGGGCTTCAGTCGGACGTGGCGTTTGCCGGCGTTTACCATGGGTTCGATAGTGAAGGTCATGCCCTGGACCAGCTCGACCCCGGTGCCGGGTCGCCCATAGTGCAGCACCTGCGGATCTTCATGAAACTCGCGGCCAATGCCGTGGCCGCAGTATTCGCGCACGATGCTGGTGTGCTGGGCCTCGGCATAGGTCTGGATCGCATGACCGATATCGCCAAGGCGCAAACCCGGCCGGACCTGGCGGATGCCCAGCCACATGGCTTCATACGCAATGTCCGCCAGCCGCTGCCCGGCTGGTGTGACTTTGCCCACATGAAACATGCGGCTGGTATCACCGTGAAAGCCGTCTTTGATCACGGTGATATCCACGTTCACGACGTCACCGTGCCCGAGACGCCTGGATCCGGGAATTCCATGACAAACCACGTGATTCACGGAGGTGCAGATGGACTTGGGGTAGCCCCGATAGTTGAGTGGCGCCGGAATCGCCTTCTGCACGTCGACGATGTACTCGTGGCAAATGGCATCCAGTTCGTCGGTAGTGACCCCAGGCTTGATGTATTCGCCGATCATGTCCAGCACGTCGGCTGCCAGCCGGCCGGCAACTCGCATCCTGGCCTGTTCTTCCGGGGTCTTGATGCTGATATTCATAAGTGTTTCCGGGGCGGCAGGCCTGATCGGGGGCCGTTGCCGACGGTTCAGGATGCCCCATAGGCCGCTGTGCAGCACATGGTCAACAGACGTCGAGGGACCCCGCGGCTGACCATGGCGCCAGCCGCGGCGGGCGCTGGCGCGTTGTTGCTAAAAACGGTCTATGGTATAAAGCGCGCGCCTTTCAGGCAATTAATCCACACATGTGCCGTCACATTCGGCTGGGTGCCCCGGTTTTACCGGGGTTGCCGACTGGGGTACATGGAGGCTCAACCCGGGAGACAGCATGGACGATATCAGCATGCGCCAGATGCTTGAGGCTGGCGTGCACTTCGGGCATCAGACCCGTTACTGGAACCCGAAGATGGCACCCTTCATCTTCGGGTCGCGAAACAACATCCACATTATCAACCTGGAGCAGACGCTGCCCCTGTTCGGTACGGCGTGCGGCTTCGTGCGCAACATCGTCGCCGGCGGCGGACGGATCCTGTTCGTCGGCACGAAGCGTTCGGCCCGTGAAGCCGTCAGGACCGAGGCCCGGCGTTGCAACATGCCATTTGTCAGCCATCGCTGGCTCGGCGGGATGCTGACCAACTTCAAGACGATTCGCCAGTCCATTAAGCGGCTGGAGAATATCGAGGAGATGGAGGAGAACGGCACCTTCGAGCAGCTGACCAAGAAAGAGGTTTTGAACCTGCGCCGGGAGCAGGAGAAGCTGGAACGTAGCCTCGGCGGCATCAAGGACATGAAGGGGCTGCCGGACGCGCTGTTTGTCATCGACGTGGGCCACGAGAAGATTGCGGTTCACGAAGCCCGCGTGCTGGGCATCCCCGTCGTCGCGGTGGTGGATACGAACTGTTCGCCCGTGCAGGTCGATTACGTGATTCCAGGTAACGACGATGCAATGCGGGCAGCCCAGCTCTACGCCAGAGGCATTGCCGACGCGGCGCTGCAGGGCAAGGAGTCGATTCCGGCCATCCCGGGCGGCGAAGACGAGTTCGTGGAGCTGGACGAAGAGGGTAAGCCTCGCGAGCGGGCTGCCAAACGGGCGCCGGCCCGCAAGACCACGCGCAAGAAGCGGACCAGCGCCAAGCCGGCCGCCAAGACGGCAGCAAAGCCCAAGGCTGATGAGGCCGCAGCGACCGAGGCTGCAGAAGCGCCGGCCGCCGAGGCTCCGGCGACCGGCGATGACGCGCCAGCCACACCCGTTGTGAAGCCGGCAGCGGCCGCTGATACGACGGGCGAGGCCCCGGCCGAACCGGCAGTGGACAGCAAGGACGACAAAGACGAGTCGTGAGCGCACCGGCGCAGGTAAAGGAACAATGGCAATTACAGCAAGTCTGGTAAAGGAACTGCGCGAGCGTACGGGCGCCGGCATGATGGAATGCAAGAAGGCGCTGGTGGAAAGCGACGGCGACCTGGACGGCGCACAGGAACTGTTGCGGAAGAAAGGTCAGGCCAAGGCCGAGAAGAAGGCCGGGCGGATTGCTGCAGAAGGCCGCATTGAACTGGCCGGCGGCGGGGACCATGCCGTGCTGGTCGAGGTCAATTGCGAGACGGATTTCGTGGCCAAGGACGAAAACTTTCTTGCCTTCGCCCGGCAGGCCGCCGAACTTGCTCTGCAAACTGGCACGGATGATGTCAATGCGCTAATGGGGCAGGCGGCGGACGGCGGCACGCTTGAGGATGCGCGCCTGGCCCTCGTGGCGAAAATTGGCGAGAACATCAACGTCCGGCGTCTCAGCGGCGTGAGGCCGTCGGGTTCGATCGGCTCGTACCTGCATGGCACCCGCATTGGCGTCATCGTCGATGTGGAAGGGGGTGACGAAGCCCTGCACAAGGACCTGGCCATGCACATCGCTGCAACCAATCCGCGCTGCGTGTCGGCCGACGATTTGCCGCCGGCCGAAGTCGACAAAGAACGCGCGATCCTGTCGGACCAGGCAGCCCAGGAAGGCAAGCCACCGGAAATTGTTGCAAAAATGGTAGAGGGCCGGCTCAGGAAGTATCTCAACGAGATCACCTTGCTGGGACAGCCTTTTGTTAAGGACCCCGATGTCACCATCGGCCAGTTGCTCGACAGGGAAGGTGCCCGGGTGCATGCTTTCCTGCGCCTTGAAGTTGGCGAAGGTGTGGAAAAGAGGGCCGAGGACTTCGCGGCCGAAGTTCAGGCCACGGTCGAGGCGGCTGGCGGTTGAGCGACGGACGGCGGGCAACCCTTGTCGATTACGTTAGACTGGCAGAAAACCCCGCCCCGGCGGGGTTATTTTTAGGTAGATCGGAGCAATAGCTGCGTGGATAACCGCCCCTTGCCGTTCCGTCGGATCCTGCTGAAGCTCAGTGGTGAAGCACTGCTGGGCAAAGAAGACTACGGTATTGACCCTGCCGTGTTGTCGCGCATTGCCGAAGAGGTCAAGCAGGTCCTGGCCCTGGGGGTGCAGGTCGGGGTCGTGATCGGCGGCGGCAATATTTTTCGCGGCGCCGGCCTTGCCGGCGCGGGTATGGATCGCGTGACCGGAGACCATATGGGGATGCTGGCCACGGTCATCAATTCCCTGGCCATGCAGGATGCGATGGAGCGGGTTGGAATCTATGCCCGGGTCATGTCTGCCCTGCAGATTCATGAGGTTTGTGAGGACTACATTCGACGGCGTGCGATCCGCCACCTGGAGAAGGGGCGGGTGGTGGTGTTTGCGGCGGGTACGGGCAATCCGTTCTTTACCACGGACACGGCGGCAGCCCTGCGCGCCATCGAGATTAGCGCTGACGTGCTGGTCAAGGCTACGAAGGTTGATGGTGTCTACGACGATGACCCGGTGAAGAACCCGGCGGCAAAACGCTACGATCTGCTGTCTTTCGACAGGGTCATCAACGACAAGCTCAATGTGATGGATACGACGGCCGTGGTGATGTGCCGCGATAACGGGCTCCCGATTCGAGTCTTCAGCCTCATCGAAGAGGGTGCCCTGCTGCGCCTTGTCGGCGGCGAAGATGTAGGCACGCTGGTGTCTGCCGGCTGAAGCCAAGCGACGGAGGACTGGAACAGGTGATCGACGACATCAGGAAAGATGCCGCTCAGCGCATGCGCAAGAGTGTCGAAGCGCTGGGCCAGGCGATGCGCAAGCTGCGCACGGGGAGGGCCCAGCCGAGTCTCCTGGAACACCTGATGGTGGACTACTACGGGTCGGATGTCCCGCTGACGCAGGCTGCGAACATCGCGGTGGAGGATTCGCGGACACTGACCGTGACGCCCTGGGAACAGAAGATGGTAGCGGTGATCGAGAAAGCCATCATGAATTCCGATCTCGGCCTGACGCCCGCATCAGCGGGCACGGTGATTCGAGTGCCTCTGCCGGCCCTGACGGAAGAGCGGCGCAAGGACCTGGCCAAGCTCGTCAAGCAGGAGGCAGAGAACGCACGTATCGCGGTGCGCAACATCCGACGTGATGGGCTGCATGACCTGAAGGAGCTGCTGAAAGAGAAGGAAATCACCGAGGACGAAGAGCGCCGCGGGCAGCAGCTGATGCAGGAAATCACCGACCAGCATGTGGCCGATATCGATCGGATCTCAGAAGAAAAACAGAAAGAAATCATGGCATTCTAGAGTTCTTATTAACTAAATTCTGATGTCTGAAATGTTCTCTGAAACGGCCAGCGATACGCCCCGCCACGTTGCCATCATCATGGACGGTAACGGTCGCTGGGCCACCGCACACGCCCGGGCCCGCCACGCGGGCCATCGTGCCGGTGTGCGGGCTGCGCGGGCCATTGTCGAGGCGGCGGTGGAGGCGGGCGTCGAGGTGCTGACGCTGTTCGCGTTCAGCAGCGAGAACTGGAGTCGGCCGACGGACGAGGTGAACGGGCTGATGCGGCTGTTCGTGGAAGTGCTGCAGCGCGAGCTGGATGCACTGCACGATAACGGTATTCGCCTGCGCTTCGTGGGCGCGCGTGACCAGTTGCCCACGATCCTCCAGAAACGCATGGTCGATGCGGAGGCCCAGACCGCAGGCAACTCGCGCATGACCCTGGTCGTGGCTATCGCTTACGGCGGTCGCTGGGACGTGTTGCAGGCCGTGCGTCGGATTGCCAGCAAGATCGAGGCCGGGGAATTGAAGGCGGGCGAAGTGGACGAGGGCGTGGTATCCCGGCACCTGTCACTGGCCGGCCTGCCGCCGCCGGACCTGCTGGTCCGCACCGGGGGTGAGTACCGGGTGAGCAATTTTCTGTTATGGGACCTGGCCTACACCGAGGTATTTTTCTGCCCCACGCTGTGGCCCGATTTCGACCTCGCGCAACTGCAGGCGGCGCTGGAATTTTTTGCCCAGCGGCAGCGGCGTTTCGGTCGCACGGCCGAGCAACTGGAAGTCAACGCCGATTGACGGCTGGTATGCCCGAACTGCAGATCTTCCTGCTCTGTCTGGTCTGAGGCGGCCGATGAATAAGCTGCTGACACGCATCGTAACGGCGCTGGTACTGCTGGCCGTTCTGCTGGTGGTCTTCTTCCGGTTGCCGCCAGCGGCGGCGGTGGGACTGTTGGCCCTGTTCACGGTAGCCGCGGCCTGGGAGTGGGGCGGTTTCGTGGGCAAGAACGCGACGCCGTGGCGGCTCGCTTTTGCGGCCTTGGTTGCCGGAGCGCTGGCCCTGTTTGGCACGCTGGTTCCAGAAAAAATACCATTGATGCCAATACTTTATGGGTCATTGCTTTGGTGGGTTCTCGCGGCTGTGCTGGTGCTGCGCTTTCCCGTGAATTTGCCAGTCATCTGGCGCTTGCCGTGCGGGCTGCTGGTTCTGATTCCCGCCTGGCTGGCCATGCTGGCCGTGCTACGCAGTCCTGCCGGCGGCCCGGAGTTATTGTTACTCGCGCTGGCTGTGGTCTGGGCGGCCGATGTGGGGGCGTATTTCACGGGGCGACGCTTTGGCCGGACTCGGCTCGCGCCCCTCGTGAGTCCCGGCAAGACCTGGGAGGGTGTCGGCGGCGGATTGACCGCCACGGCGCTGGTGGCGGCGGCTGGCGCCTGGGCGCTGAACCTGCCGATAGCGAGCCTCGTGCTGATTTCGGTTGCCGCTGCCGCCATTTCCATCATCGGCGATCTGACCGTCAGTATCTTCAAACGGGCAGCAGGTCTGAAGGACAGTGGCAGCCTGTTTCCAGGTCACGGTGGCGTGCTGGACCGAATTGATAGCCTCACCGCCGCAATGCCGCTATTCGTGGTGTGCGCCGTCTGGCTCGGCTTGTTGCCGTCATGACCAGGCAAGTGTTGCAACCGGGGACCTTGGGTTGCGATGATCCGTGCCTGAGACACCCCAGCAAGGTGTGGCCCGCAAGGCCGCCCCGCTGCGTTGCGCGCCGCACAGGTTTAAGTGATCACTGATGCCAGGTTTCCTGACTTCCCTGCTGTCCTTCCTCGTTGCGATCGCCATCCTGGTGGCAGTCCACGAGTGGGGGCACTACATCGTGGCGCGGCTGGCCGGTGTCAAGGTGCTCCGCTTTTCCGTCGGCTTTGGCAAGCCCCTGTGGCTGCGTCGCGGGGGGCCAGATCAGACTGAGTACTGCCTGTCGGCAATTCCCATCGGCGGCTATGTGCGGCTGCTGGACGAGCGGGACGGCACCGTCAGAGACGCTGAGCGGGGCCGCGCCTTCAACCGCCAGCCCGTGCCGGCGCGAATCGCGATTCTGTTTGCCGGCCCAGGCATGAATTTTGTATTCGCCATCTTTGCCTACTGGGTCATGTTCGGTATCGGTGTGCCCGGCCTGAAACCGGTGATTGGCGAAGTTGAGTCGGACTCAATTGCCGCTGCTGCCGGGATTCGGGCGGACGACGTCATCGTTGAGGTTGGCGACCGGGAGGTAGCAACCTGGGAAGGTACCGTGATTGCAATGCTCGACGAAATGCTCGCGAACGGTGACATCAGGATGCGCGTGGAAGGCGCGGGTGGCGGCCCGCGTGGGGTTCGGCTGGCCACTGCCGGCCGCGAATCGGAATTGACTGAACCCGGCCAGCTCTATGAAGTCATCGGTCTGCAGCCGTGGCGCCCTCGGCTCGACCCGGTGATTGACGAACTCACCAGCGGGGGCCCTGCAGAGCAGGCGGGCCTGCTGTCCGGCGACAGAATTCTCTCCGCTGACGGCGAAGCGTTTGCCGACTGGAGCGCGTGGGTGGAATTCGTGCGGGCCAGGCCCAATGAGACGGTCCTGGTAACCCTGCGCCGCGGGGAGCGGCGGCTGGAACTGCCGCTGGAAATTGGCGCGGTGGATTCCGGCGAGGCGGTGAAGGGCAGGATTGGGGCGTCGGTATCGGTGCCTGCCGATCTCTACGAGGGTCGGCGCGCCATGCAGCGTTACGGTTTCATCGGTGCGGCCGCAGCCGCGGTGGAAAAAACCTGGGACATGTCGGCCCTGACCGTTCGCATGATCTTGCGCATGGTGACCGGTGACGTGTCCGTCAAGAACATCAGCGGCCCGATCAACATCGCACAGTTTGCGGGCTATAGCGCCAGTGGCGGCCTGACGACTTTTCTGGGTTTCCTGGCCATCGTCAGTGTGAGCCTGGGGATACTCAACCTGTTGCCGGTGCCGATGCTCGATGGTGGCCAGATCCTCTACCAACTGGCGGAAGCGGTGAAGGGGAGCCCGTTGTCGGAGCAGACGCAGGTCATTGGGCAGCAGGTTGGAATTCTGTTCCTGCTGATACTGATGAGCTTCGCTTTCTACAACGATCTGTCGCGCCTGTTCGGCTGATACTGAATGGTCGCCAGTCTTGTTTTCCGGTTCACACGGTCAGTTCGGCATAGATCACTGGCCGTGCTGCTGCTGCTTGCAGTTTCGCTGCCTGCGCTGGGACAGGAGCAAGCTGACCTGGTGGTTCGGGACATTCGCGTCGAGGGTCTGCAGCGCATCTCCGAAGGCACGGTGTTCAACTATCTGCCGATCAACATTGGTGACACCCTGGACGGGCAGCGCGTCCAGGAGGCCCTGCGCGACGTTTACCGTACGGAGTTCTTCCGGGACGTCGAGATGCGCTGGGACAAAGGCACGCTGATAATTGCCGTAGCTGAGCGGCCATCCATCGAGTCGCTGACCATCACCGGCAACAAGGACATCAAGACCGAAGACCTGGAAGAGCCGCTGGCGAAGATCGGGCTGAAAACGGGGCGCATTTTCAACCGTTCGGTGCTGGAAGAGGTTGAGCAGTCACTGACCGATCAGTATTTCAGCCAGGGCAAGTACGGCGCCAGCGTGAAGGCGGTGGTCGAGGAACTGGCCGACAATAAGGTCAGCGTCGAAATCAAGATCAAGGAAGGCGACCGGGCCCGCATCCGGCAAATCAACGTGGTGGGCAACTCCAGCTACGACGATGAGCAGCTGCTGGACAAGTTCGCGCTGCGCACGCCGAATCTGCTGTCCATGATTCGCCAGGACGACCGCTATTCGCGCGAAGCGCTGTCTGGCGACCTCGAGGCCCTGCGTTCTTTCTATATGGACCGCGGCTTTGCAGATTTCCGCATCGACTCCACCCAGGTGGCGATTTCGCCGGCCAAAAAGGACATTTTTATCACGGTCAACATCACTGAGGGTGACCGCTACGTTGTCGATGACGTCCGTCTCGCCGGTGAGCTGATCTTGCCGGAAGAGAGCCTGAACCCCTACGTGGCCATCAAGCCCGGGCAGACCTATTCGCAGCGGCTGATTGCCCAGAGTGCCGACCTGATCCGCCTGCGACTGGGTGAAGAGGGCTACGCCTTTGCGTCCGTAGAGCCTGTGCCCGAACTCGACCGGGAGGCCAAGACTGTCGGCGTGACGCTCTACGTGGAACCGCAAAACCGCGTCTATGTCCGGCGGGTGGATTTCAACGGTGCGGACTCCACGAACGACGAGGTCTTTCGTCGCGAGATGCGGCAGTTCGAGGGCGCGTACCTGTCGAACAGCAAGCTGGAGCGCTCGCGGGTGCGGCTGCAGCGGCTACCTTACGTGGAGCAGGTTAGCGTCGAGACTGAGCCGGTGCCCGGGACGCCGGACGTCGTCGACGTGGAATTCGATATAACCGAGGGCTTACCCGGACAGTTTGGCGGCGGACTCGGGTTTTCCGAGTCTCAGGGCGTGGTGCTGAACGGCAACTTCGTGCACACGAATTTCCTCGGTACGGGCAACCGAATTTCGGCGGACGTCAATACCGGTCGTTACCGGACCGTCTACAGCCTTGCCCATACGAATCCTTACTGGACTATCAACGAGGTCAGCCGCACGATTCGCCTGTCTTACCGGGACATCACACAGTTCACGTCGGACGCATCGGACTTCAGTACCGAAACCTATTCTCTGGCAATGGAATTTGGTTATCCGTTGACGGAATTCCAGCGCATCCTGTTCGGGGTGAGTTTCAATAGCGCGGAGCTCTTGTCCAACACCTTCAGCACCTTCCAGGCGCAGGAGTGGGTGCTCAACAATGGCAACTTCTTCCGGGCCGATATCAATACGCTGGGCACTGAATTCAATACCATCGAGCTGACGGGCGGGTGGATCTACGACACCCGGAACCGGGCCCTCTTTGCCGACCGGGGCAGTCGCCAGCGCCTGCTGTTTGGCGTCACCAGCCCCTACGGTAGCGACGTGGACTTCTATACGCTTACCTATAACGCCCGGAAGTTCTTGCCGTTAACGCGATATTTCACGCTGTCGCTGAATGGCGAGATTTCCTATGGCGACGGCTTTTCCAGCACGGAGTCGATCCCGCCGTATCGCCGGTTCTTTGCCGGCGGGCCGGACTCCGTGCGCGGCTACGCCGAGAACAGCCTCGGCCCGATCGACACCTTTGGTAATCCCTACGGTGGCAACCTGTTGATCACGGGGCAGGCAGAGCTGATCCTGCCTCTGCCGCAGGCCTGGTCGTCACGCGCGCGCCTGGCTGCTTTCCTCGACGCGGGTAATGTCTACGACACTGGCGGTGTGACATTTTTCGAACGCAACGGCGTTACCGAGTTAGAATACAAGCCTGACGACTCCGGGTTAAGATATTCAGTGGGTCTGGGAGCACAGTGGCTCGCACCGCTGGGGCTATTCCGCTTCAGTTACGGTTTTCCGCTGAACGCTGAAGACGGTACCAATCGGATTTATGGCGACGAGACGGAGAATTTCCAGTTCTCGATCGGCGGAGCATTTTAGGAAACAATGACGGTGAAGATGAAACTTGAGATTCGTAAGGGCCTGCTGCTGGTAGCAGTCCTGTTAGGTCTGCCGGGAGTGGGGCTGGACAGGACATCAAGATTGGCTTCGTCAACATCGCGAGGCTTATCAGTGAAGCGCCGCAGGCGACAACGGCCATGGCCGCATTACAGGAAGAATTTGCGCCGCGGCAACGCGAACTCGTATCCATGCAAACCAGCTTCCAGGAACGCCAGGAACAGCTGCAGCGCGACCAGGAAGTGATGGGCCCCGACGAGCGCCAGAACGCCGAGCGAGATCTGCGTAAGGAAGAACGGCAGCTCGCTCGCAGCCTGGAAGAACTCAACGAAGATGCCAATCTGCGCCGCAACGAAGAGCTGGCAAAACTGCAGCGGGAAATTCTTCGCGAGGTGGCCACCTATGCGCGCGAAGCGGGTTACGACCTGGTGCTCGGCGAAGGGGTCTTCTATGCCAGCTCTGCCGTGGACATTACCTCGGACGTGCTGAACCGGTTACAGAGCACGACAGGCGCCGGCGAGTAGCCATTCACGTTTCGTCGCCCGTCCGTCGCCTT
>Ga0265303_10001698_pt1 | contig 13645 bp, 13 predicted proteins | sample Helome_2_FD_192494 | JGI IMG/M metagenome (GOLD analysis project Ga0265303, IMG submission 192494) | Marine sediment microbial communities from subtidal zone of North Sea - Hel_20160317 (Illumina Assembly) | ecosystem: Environmental > Aquatic > Marine > Subtidal zone > Sediment ... | reverse complement strand
ATTGCGGCTGCGCTGCCATGCCGATTCCTTCGGGATGTAGGTAAAGTTCCGGTCGCTGGCATCGGCCGCCACGTTGACGTTGCAGAACTTGCGTGCCTCGCCGGCCGCTTTCTTGCCCCAGCTACCCGTGACAACATAGTCGACCTTGTCATCAGGACTCGCCAGGTTCAGCGGGGCCATCGCCATCTGCAGCGTTGCGCCGCCTTGAGTAAACAGAACGGAATAGTCGTCCGGGATTGCAAGTAACTCTCGCACGCTGGCCTCGGCCCGGGTCGCCAGTTCGACGAACTCCTTACCGCGGTGACTGACTTCCATAACCGACATGCCAGTACCTGACCAGTCGGGTATGTCGTTCCTGATGGATTCCAGAACTTCGAGAGGTAGCGCCGCCGGACCGGCACTGAAATTGTAGACGCGCGACATGTCGCAGGGACCCTTGCGGTGGTTGAGAACTATTCCAAGTCGGGTATTGTCCCGTTTTGATTTCGCAAATGCACTATGTATTTAGTGCATTACTCGTCGTCATCCTCGATCGACTCGATGCGTGCCAGGCCGACCAGGCGCTGGCCTCTCGCCACGCGAATCAGGCGCACACCTTGCGTGTTCCTGCCCATGATCGAGATGTCGCCGACACCCGTCCGCACAAGAGTTCCATTCGAACTGATCAACATGACTTCGTCGTCCTCGGCCGTCTGAATGGCGCCTACGGTATCGCCATTGCGGTCGCTCGTCTGGATCCCGATGACACCCTGGCCTCCTCGGCCCTGCACGGGGAAATCGTCTACTGGCGTACGCTTGCCATAACCATTCTCGGTAGCTGTCAGGATCAGTCCGTCCCTGATAATAGTCAGGGCAATCACTTCGTGGCCGTCGGGCAGCTTGATGCCTCGAACGCCCGCCGCGCCGCGCCCCATGGGTCGAACATCGGACTCCCTGAATCGGATCGCCTTGCCGTGACTCGCGACAAGCAGAATCTCCGCCTCGCCATCGGTTATCGCGACGTCGACGAGCTTGTCGCCGCCGCGCAGATCTACGGCGATGATGCCGCTCGCACGCGGCCGGGAAAACTGGCTCAGCGGCGTCTTCTTGACAGTACCCCCTGACGTCGCCATGAACACGTAATGACCTTCCGCGTATTCCCGGATCGGCAATACGGCGTTGATCCTCTCGCCCTCGTCAAGCGGCAGGAGATTGACAATCGGCTTGCCGCGCGACCCTCGGCTGGCCTGCGGGACCTGGTAAACCTTGAGCCAGTACATCTTCCCATGGCTCGAGAAACACAGGATCGTGTCGTGGGTATTGGCCACGAACAGGTTATCGATGAAGTCCTCGTCCTTGACCTTGGTCGCGGAACGCCCGCGCCCTCCGCGTTTCTGCGCCTGGTACACATCTATTGGCTGGGCTTTGGCGTAACCTCCGTGCGACAGCGTGACGACCACCTCTTCCTGGGGAATCAGGTCTTCGACACTAAGGTCAGAATGATCCTGCACGATTTCGGTGCGGCGCTCATCACCAAATGCTTCGCGCACGGCCTCGAGCTCGTCGCGAATCACCTGGACCAACTTATCGGGATCCGCCAAAATATCAGATAGTTCTTTAATTTTGTTCAGTATCTCTTTGTATTCTTTAACTATTTTATCTTGTTCCAGTCCCGTGAGACGATGCAGGCGAAGATCGAGGATTGCCTGGGCCTGGACGGCAGACAAGTGATAATCGCCGTCAATCAAACCGCTTCCGGGATCCAGCCCGTCGGGCCGCGTGTCGGTGTCACCCGCTCGCTCGAGCATCGCCGTCACCTCGCCAGGCGTCCAGGCGCGACCCATGAGACCCTGCTTCGCCTCGGCCGGTGACGCCGAGCCCTTGATGAGTTCAATGACCTCGTCGATATTCGCGAGTGCAACGGTCTGGCCTTCGAGGACATGCGCCCGGTCACGTGCCTTGCGAAGGTCGAAGACGGTCCGTCGCGTAACTACTTCACGGCGATGGGCGAGAAAGGCCTCCAGAACCTGCTTGAGGTTCATGAGCTTTGGCTGGCCTTCGTGCAGTGCGACCATGTTGATGCCAAAGACACTCTGCATCGGCGTCTGCTTGTAGAGGTTGTTCAGCACAACATCGCTGACTTCTCCCTGCTTCAGCTCGATGACAATGCGCATGCCGTCCTTGTCGGACTCGTCACGCAGCTCGCTGATGCCTTCGATCCGCTTCTCGCGAACGAGATCGGCGATCTTTTCGATCAGGCGGGCCTTGTTCACCTGGTACGGCAATTCGGTGACGATGATGGCTTCCTTGCCACGCGCGCTGATGGTCTCGACGCTCGTACGTCCCCGAATGTAGACGCGCCCACGACCAGTCCTGTAAGCGGAATAGATGCCCGCAGCGCCGTTGATAATGCCGGCCGTCGGAAAGTCGGGACCAGGAATATGCTCCATGAGCGCGGGGACGTCGATCTCGGGATCCTCAATCACGGCGAGGCACGCGCTAATGACCTCGCTGAGGTTGTGCGGCGGAATGTTGGTTGCCATGCCGACTGCGATGCCCGACGAGCCGTTCACCAGCAGGTTCGGAATCCGGGTCGGCATCACCGAGGGTTCCGATTCCGAACCATCGTAGTTCTCGACGAAATCAACTGTCTGCTTGTCGATATCGGCCAGCAATTCATGGGCAACGCGCGCCATACGCACTTCTGTGTATCGCATGGCCGCTGGCGAGTCGCCGTCAACCGAACCGAAGTTGCCCTGGCCGTCGACAAGCATGTAGCGCATCGAGAACGGCTGCGCCATTCGAACGATGGTGTCGTAAACGGCCGAATCGCCGTGGGGATGGTACTTACCGATCACGTCACCGACGACGCGAGCCGATTTCTTGTAGGACTTGTTGTAGTCGTTACCCAGCTCACGCATCGCATGCAATACTCGTCTGTGAACGGGCTTCAGACCGTCGCGCACGTCGGGTAGCGCACGGCCGACGATCACGCTCATCGCGTAATCGAGATAGGATTGCTGCATCTCCTCTTCGAGACTGACAGACAGCAATTCCTGGGCAACTTCAGACATAGATTTCTACTTTTTCAGCTCGCAATCTCAGCGCAACCCCGCTTGGGAAAGCGGAATAATCGCTGGCGTTTTTCCTGGGTTTGAAGCGGACTGGGTTCTATAAATCGCCCGGCTCAAAAAGGTCTTCTCGGGGGTCCTGAATTGGTCCCGAATGATACCACAGGAGGCGCCAAAACAGCAGTGTTTCCGCCCCTTTCAGCGCCTCGAAACGCAGTTGTGGCGCTGTCTCTCCTGACGCGTATACTGCGGCCACTATGCAGCACTGTGACACCCTGATTGCCCCCCGATGGTGCATCCCCGTCGAGCCCGCCGGCGTCGTCCTCGAAGGCCACGCCGTGGCTGTCACCGACGGCCGAGTTATCGACCTTCTACCCGTCGAAACAGCGCTCGAGAAATACCAGCCGAGCATCGTGATCGAGCGACCACAGCATGTGCTGATTCCCGGCCTCATCAACGCGCACACGCACGCGGCGATGACCCTGATGCGCGGTTTCGCCGACGACGTGGCGCTCGAGTCCTGGCTGCGTGACAGGATCTGGCCGGCCGAAATGCAGCACGCAAGCGCGGAGATGGTCAGAGACGGCACGGAACTCGCTATCGCCGAGATGCTGAGCGCTGGCATTACCTGCTTCAGCGACCAGTATTTCTACCCGGAAATTGTTGCTGAGACGGCCGTAGATCTTGGCATCCGCGCCATGATCGGCACGCCGGTGCTCGATTTCCGCACGGCCTGGGCCAAAGACGCCCAGGAATACCTGCATAAGGGTGCGGATCTCGTGCACGACCCCTACTCCGGGCACCCCTTGATCAGCAGCTGTTTTGTGCCGCATTCAACCTCCGTCCTGAGCGACGATTCCCTCACGTCTCTACGGGTAACGGCGGACCAGCTCGATGTGCGTGTACAAATTCATCTTCACGAGACGGCATTGGAAATCGCGACATCGGTCGAAGAGACAGGGCTGCGACCATTCGAACGGCTCGAGAAAGCTGGCCTCATCAACGCATCGCTACTCGCGGTCCACGCGGTCCACCTGGACCCCGGCGAGGTCACGAGAATGAGCGAGGCCGGCGTCAACATTGCCCATTGCCCACGCTCCAACCTGAAGCTGGCCAGCGGCATTGCCCCGATCTGCGAATACCGGGCCGCAGGAATTAACGTGGCAATAGGTACCGACGGTGCGGCCAGTAACAATGTGCTGGACGTGCTTGCAGAAATTCGCCTCGCGGCGCTGCTGGCCAAATCGGTCACTGCAGATGCGGCCGCGATCCCGGCGCAAGAGGCCTTGCGCATGGCGACACTCGACGGTGCGAAGGCACTGGGGCTTGGCCATGCCGTGGGCTCGATCGAGCCGGGCAAGTGGGCCGACATTGCGTGCGTCGACCTGAATACCCTGCATAGCCAGCCTGTTTACGACGTATGCTCGCAGCTCGTCTACACCGCACATTCAGACCAGGTCACTGATGTCTGGGTGGCAGGCAGGCACCAGCTGGACAACGGCAAACTCGCCCACATAAACAGTGACAACGTACTGAAACGCAGTAATGAATGGCGAGATCGATTCGCCGCACAGGCAGGAATGCAATGACGACCGCAAGAAACAACGTCGACCCGGCCGAGGTCGCCAAGTTCGACTCGCTCGCGTCTCGCTGGTGGGATACCGAGGGAGATTTCAGGCCGCTGCACCAGATCAACCCGTTGCGGCTCGACTGGATTCGCCGCAACGCCAAGCTCGACGGCGCGGTGGCCATCGATATCGGCTGTGGTGGTGGCATCCTTACCGAAGCAATGGCGCGAGCAGGCGCCAGGGTGACCGGCATCGACATGGCTGAAGGGCCGCTGTCCGTGGCAAGACTGCACCAGATCGAATCAGGCGCCGAGGTTGACTACCAGCAGGCGACGGCCGAGGAACTCGCAGCTTCCGAGGCCGGCAAATACGACGTCGTCACTTGTCTCGAGATGCTCGAACACGTGCCCGACCCTGCGGCCGTGATCCGATCCTGTGCCGAGCTCGCCAAGCCCGGCGGGCACATTTTCTTCTCGACGATCAACCGCAATCCGAAGTCTTTCGTTTTCGCGATAGTTGGGGCCGAGTACGTGCTGCGGCTGTTACCGAAAGGTACGCACGAATACGAGAAGTTCATTCGACCGTCTGAACTCGAGCGCTGGGCCCGCGATGCCGGGCTGGAACTGACCGAGAGCATTGGCATGCACTACAACCCATTTACGAAAGATTACTCACTCGGCCACGGCCTGGACGTCAACTACCTAATGTATTTCAGGCGGCCCGGGTCCTGATGAGAATCCAGGACGACGCTTTCGACCTCGTACTGTTCGATCTCGACGGCACCCTCGTCGATACGGCCCCGGACATGGTTGCGACGTTGCAGGAGATGCAGAACGCCCATGGCTATGAGCCAATCCCGTTTGACCTCGCGCGCTCGAATGTGTCAAACGGAGCCATGGGTCTGCTGCGCGTGGGTTTTGCCGACATCGATGAAGATGGGCGAGCGGCCATGGTTGGTGAGTACGTCGAGCGCTACGCAGAGCGCTTGTGCGAAGAAAGCAGCGTGTTTCCCGGGCTGGACCCACTGCTTGACGGGCTTGATGCTGCCGGCTGTCCGTGGGGCATTGTGACGAACAAGCCCGAACACCTTACCAATCCCCTGCTCGAGCAGTTAGGTCTCGCGAATCGCGTGGCCTGTGCGGTGAGCGGTGACACCCTGCCCGTTCGCAAACCAGAACCAGAGCCCCTGCTGCTCGGCTGCGACATCGCGGGAATCGAAGTGCACCGTTCGATCTATATTGGCGATGCAGCCCGCGACATTGAGGCCGGGCTGCGCGCAGGCGCGGCGACGATTGCAGCTGGCTACGGCTACATTACGGAGGATGACGACCCACGCGAATGGGGCGCCGACCTTATCGCAATCGACACCGAAGAACTGACGCAAATCGTACTCAAAGCGGTTAATCTTGGCTCCTGATGATCTCCGTTACGATCGACCCCGTTTATATCGAAGTGGGCTTGCCCGCGCTGGCAATCGGCCTGGTATTGGGCGTCTTGGTCACCTGGCTCGTCTTTCGAAGCAAGCAAAAGGCCCTGGCTCGTGAAATCGCCGAAGCCGAGGGCAACCTGAAGAACCAGGAAGCGCTGCAGGCGGAGCGAGACTCCGCGTTCGAACTCGCCAATGCGAGGCTCAGCAAGGCATTTTCTGATCTCGCAAACGAGTCGTTGAAGTCCAATAGCGAGAATTTCCTGCGGCTTGCCGAGCAGAACCTGGGCACTCACCAGGAAAAGGCCAAACGCGAACTCAGCGAGCGTGAAAAGGCCGTCGAGGCCCTGGTCAAGCCTATAAAGGATGCACTGGCGTCCTCTCAAAAACAAATCTCGGAGCTCGAAAAATCGCGCAGCGAGGCTTATGGCGGTATCAAGAACCAGCTCGAAGCCATGCAGCTCAGCCAGAAGTCCCTGACCCAGGAGACCCAGAATCTCGTCAAGGCGCTGCGACGCCCGGAAGTGCGCGGCCGCTGGGGTGAGATAACGTTGCGGCGACTCGTCGAGCTGGCAGGCATGGTCGAGCATTGCGACTTTGTCGAACAGGTACACACGGTTGGAGACGGCAAGACCATTCGTCCTGACATGATCGTCAGGATGCCCGATCAGCGAGAACTGGTCGTGGACGTCAAGACTCCGCTCGATGCCTACCTGGAAGCCGCTGAGGCCGCCGACGACGCACAGCGCCAACTCGGCCTCGAACGCCACGCCAAGAATGTGCGTGCACACATTCGCCTGCTTGCGTCAAAAGCCTACTGGAACCAGTTCGATGAAAGCCCCGAGTTCGTGATCCTGTTCATCCCGGGCGACCAGTTCCTGAGCGCGGCCCTCAGCGAGGAACCCGACCTTATCGAATATGCCCTGTCCCACCAGATCATCCTGGCGACGCCCACGAGTTTCGTAGCCCTGCTCAAGGCTGTCGCCTACGGCTGGCGGCAATTGGCGCTGGCTGACAATGCCAAGGAGATTCGCATCCTGGCCGAGGACCTGTATGGCAGACTCGCGACTTTCGTGACGCATATGAACCGGGTCGGCCGCCAACTTGCGAGCAGCGTTGAAAACTACAACAAGGCTGTCGGGTCTCTTGAACGCAGCGTGTTGCCGGGTGCCCGCAAGTTCGTTGACCTCGGGGTGCATGCCAAGAAAGAGGTCGAAAAGCTCGAGACACTGGAGCCGGTGCCACGCACCATGATTGAAGGAAACGAGTCTTGACGACGGATCCACGGTCTTACACGTACGCCGGTGACGTGCTCAAAGGACGAATTATCCTGGTCACGGGTGCCAGCGATGGCATCGGCATGGCCCTGGCCGAGCATATTGCCGGCCTTGGCGCGCAGGTCATCCTGCATGGCCGAAATGCCGGCAAGCTCGAAAAGGTCTACGACAAAATCGCCGCGATCGAAGGCGCCTCTCGTCCATCTATCGCGGTAATGGACCTCGCCTCGGCGAACAGTGAATCCTACACTTCGCTTGCCGATAGCGTCGCTTCGGAATTCGGTCGCCTGGACGGTCTCGTTCACAACGCCAGCATTCTCGGAGAGCGTTATTCCATTGAGCAGTACGACGCGGTGCTCTGGCAGCAGGTCATGCACGTCAATGTAACGTCGGCGTTCGCCCTGACCCAGGTACTTTTACCATTGTTGCAGGAATCCGACGATCCGACGGTAATGTTTACGAGCAGCGGCGTGGGACGCACAGGGAAGGCCTTCTGGGGTGCGTACGCGGTATCCAAGTTTGCCACTGAGGGCCTGTCGCAGGTTCTGGCTGACGAGCACCGTCATGGCAAGCTGCGCTCCAACTGCATCAATCCGGGCGCCACTCGCACTGGCATGCGGCTGTCGGCATACCCTGCCGAGGACCGCAACTTGCTAAAACGCCCCGACGAAATTCTTGCACCCTATGTCTACCTGCTAGGTCCTGACAGCAAGGGCATTACAGGCCAGAGCATAGACGCACAATAAGAAAATAGTTTAACTTTTTCTTCTATGTTTTTGTTTTTTCTTGTTTTTCTTCGACCACTGAGCACGTCGAGTATCGCCTGGGGCCTGTAATCCCGCGGCCAGGTAGAGGCTGCGGACCTCGGCCGGCGTAAGCGCAGCGTACTGGCCGCGACGGACCTTTCGCGGCAGCTGAATCGGCCCGTAAGCGACACGTATCAGGCGGCTCACTTCGTAGCTAAGGGCCTCCCAAAGTCGTCGCACTTCGCGATTGCGGCCTTCCTTCAGGGTCACGTTAAACCAGCGGTTGGCGCCGTCGCCTCCGGCGGGATCGACCGTGTCGAAGTGGGCGGCGCCGTCCTCGAGCTCGAGCCCTGACTTCAGTTTCTCGAGCTCTGCCCTGCCCGGGTTGCCGTGTATCCTGACCGCGTACTTGCGTACGATTTCCGAAGAAGGGTGCATGAGTGCATTTGCCAGGGCACCGTCCGTGGTGAACAGGAGCAGGCCCGTCGTCGTCAGATCAAGGCGACCGACAGCAATCCAGCGGGCTCCGCGCAGGCGCGGCAGCGTATCAAACACGAGCTTGCGGCCTTCGGGGTCATCGCGGCTGGTCAGCTCGTTTCCGGGCTTGTTGTAGAGAATGTGACGATGCGGCTGGGTGTAGCCCTTTATCGATAGCGGGCGCCCGTCCAGCGTAATTCTTTCCGTTCCCTCGAGCGGGTCACCAAGCTCAGCCTGACGACCGTCGATCTTCAGCCGCCCTTCCCTGATCCAGGTCTCGACCTTGCGCCGAGACCCATGCCCTGCCGCTGCAAGAACTTTTTGGATTCGATCAGCCAACCGGGTCGGGCCACTCCGAAATGACAAGCTCCTCATTGGCTGCGGGTTCGGCGTCGATCTCCGCGGCTACGGGCTTGAGCTCGGGCGCTTCATCCGCCGTCGACTCCTCCTCCGCGTCGCCCTCAGAGCGACCCTCCGGGTACAGAACGGGCACGTCGTTCGCGGCGGCATCCAGGACGGCGTCATTGGCCTCGTTCTCGGCCTGGTCCTCCACCTCGGGCAGGTTCAGCTGGACACGCAAGCTCTCCCAGTCCGAAAGATCGGCGAGCGGCGGAAGATCATCGAGTTTCTTGAGGCCGAAGTAATCGAGAAATGCCTTGGTAGTGCCGAACATTGCGGGCCGGCCCGGGACATCGCGATGACCAACGACACGCACCCAGTCTCGCTCCAGGAGCTGCCGGATGATATTGGAGCTCACGGATACTCCGCGAATCTCCTCGATTTCCCCGCGAGTAATTGGTTGGCGGTAGGCCATCAGCGCAAGGGTCTCGAACAGTGCCCGCGAATAACGGGGCGGCCGCTCTTCCCACAGCTTCTGTAACCGGTCCGCCATGGCGGACTTGATCTGCATGCGGAATCCCGAGGCAACCTCGGAAATGACAATGCCGCGGTCCTCGTATTCTTCGTTCAGCTTCGCGATCGCCTTGCGAATCTCTGATTTCTCCGGCGCCATGCGCCCGTCGAACAGGCCTTTTAACTGGTCGATGTTCAGAGGTCGACCGGCGGCCAGCAGCGCAGCCTCAACAAAGTGTTTGATTTCAGTAGCGTCCATTTAAGGAGTGTCTCAACCTTGCTCTTCGAGATCGGGCGCGTCGATCTCGCTGTCATCAGATACCAATCGTACGGCGGAGGCCGCCCTTACATGTAGGGGAGCATAATCATCAGATTGCACGACTTCGATAACCGCCTCGCGCAACAACTCGAGCAGCGCAATAAATGTCACGGCGACACCCATGCGCCCTTCCTCGGGATCGAACAGTTCCGAAAAGCCTGTGAAACTGCCCGCCTTGACGCGGGTCAGAATCTCGCTCATGCGCTGCCGAACGGACAGAGGTTCTCTTTGCATGTGCAGGTTCGAGAACATCTCCGCGCGCTTGAGAACGTCATGGAACGCCAGCAGGAGCTCTTTGAGTGTCACATCGGGCAGCTGCGTCACGACTTTGCGTTCCGAAGCCTCCGCGCTGGCGACGAAGACATCGCGCTCCAGGCGTGGCAGCTCGCCGATATCCTCTGCCGCCTTCTTGTAGCGTTCGTACTCCTGCAGTCGGCGCACGAGCTCGGCCCGGGGATCGTCTTCTTCCTCTTCCTCGACCTCAGGCCGCGGAAGCAGCATGCGTGATTTGATCTCAGCCAGCATCGCCGCCATTAGCAGATATTCGCCTGCGAGTTCGAGCTGCAACTCCTTCATAAGCTCGATGTACTGCACGTACTGCTTGGTGATCTCGGCGATCGGAATATCGAGAATGTCGATGTTCTGGCGTCGGATCAGGTACAGCAGCAGATCGAGAGGCCCTTCGAACGCCTCAAGGAAAACCTGCAGCGCATACGGCGGAATGTAGAGGTCCTGGGGAAGCGTCGTTACAGGTTCGCCGTCGACCACGGCGAACGGCATTTCCGCCTGCGCCGGCGACTGTTTTTCATCCTGTGGCGGCTTCGGAGCGTCTTCAGGTGTAAGAACTTTGAGATCGGGTTTCATACGAATTCCAGCGGGAATACGAGCATTCTATCGCATATATCGGGGGTCAGGTGAACTGGCTCACGTCGCCACGACCGGCTCGCAGGATCTCGACGCTGCCGCCGGACAGATCGAGCACCGTCGTCGGCTCTATGCCCGCCGGGCCCGCGTCGATGATGGCCTCAATCTGGTGACCTATGCGCTCTTCGATCTCAAGCGGGTCTGTCAGCGGCATGCTTTCACCAGGCAGCGACAGCGTAGAGCTCATGATGGGTTCTCCCAGTTCCGCGAGCATTACCTGCACGAGCCGATGGTCGGGCACCCGCAGACCGATTGTGCGTCGCTTCGGGTTCTGCAGGCGCTTCGGCACCTCTCTCGTAGCGGGAAGCACAAAGGTGTAGGGCCCCGGCGTCATCGACTTGAGCATTCGGTAGGCCCAGTTGTCGACACGCGCATAGACACTGATCTCGGACAGGTCGGCGCAGACAAGCGTGAAGTTGTGCTTTTTGTCGGTGCGCCGGATACGGTGTATTCGATCAATCGCGTTCTTATCGCCGATGTGACAGCCAAACGCGTAACTCGAATCAGTCGGGTACGCGATCAGGCCACCACTGTGGATGATATCCACGATGGCTTTTACGCGTCGCGGCTGCGGGTCCCGCGGGTGAATTTCGATGAGCTTGGCCACGCGCGGATTGTAGGGGAGCCGAGGCGTCCCGCATAGCCTGTCTTGCCGATAGAATCGGCGGATCGATATGGGCTATTATTCGGCCACTTTCGGAAATCCGTTGCCATGCGATGAATCTACTGTTTGAGTTTCTTCCGCTCATCCTTTTTCTTGGCGCATTCTTCTACAAGGACATCTACCTCGCGTTGATTGTCCTGATGATCGCCATGCCCATCGGCCTCCTGATCAAGTATGTGCGCACCAAGACCTTCGACAAGATGTATTTCTGGTCGACCGTATTCCTGCTGGTGGCGGGCACGCTGACACTGTACTTCCGGAACCCGCTTTTCCTTTACTGGAAACCCACCGTTTTTTACTGGGTAGTTGCGGTCGTTTTCCTGGGAAGCCTTTGGGTCGGTGACAAGCCACTTGTGCAGCGTTTCTTTGGCCTGGTCGAGGGGATGCAACTTGATCGGATCACAGGAACACAGTGGCGCAAGCTCAACATTGTCTGGGTGCTGTTTTTCGTCGGGGCTGGCGCACTCAATATCTATGTTGCCTACAACTTCTCCGAGGCCACCTGGGTGAAGTTCAAGGTGTTCGGCCTCATGGCGCTTACATTTGTATTCATGGTTGTACAGACGTTCTGGATCGCCAATCAGTTGAGCGAAGAGAGCGACGATGAGTGATCGGATCGAGGTGATCGAAAAACGATTGCGCGCAGCCTTCTCGCCGCAAGAACTCCTCGTAAAAGACCAGAGTCACCTGCACGCCGGACATGCGGGCGCCAAGGACGGCCGCGGTCACTTTGAGGTCTTGATTGTATCTGATGCCTTCGATGGCGCGAGCCGCCTGCAGCGGCATCGTATGGTCTTTGAAGCAGTGGATGAACTGATGGACACAGATATTCACGCCTTGCGGGTTCGGGCCCTGACGCCCGACGAACGCTAGTCCTTTTCCGCCCTGATTCCGCCCTGATTTTTGTCGGACCTTTCTCGCTCGTACCGCGTCTTATCGTATATCATGCGCTCACTTCGCTAAGAGGATCTCAATATGAAACTTGTTTCACGCTTCGGTGTTACTGGAGCAAAATACCTTGCTGGAATATCCGGGACGGCTGCCTTACTTGCGTTCAGCGCTGCATCGGCTCAGGTCTCTACAATTAACGGCAAGGAAATTTCGGACGACGTATACAACCTGTTTTTCGAAATGCGGCATCAAAAGTCCGCGAGCCAGGCCACGGCAGCAGAGAAAACAATGACTGTCGAAATGCTCGAAGATGTTTATCTTCTGACAACGCAACCTAATGCCGGCGAGCTTGCCGATGACCCCCTTGTTAAAGCGCAAATCGAATTGCAGACGCGTAGTATTCTCGCGCAGGCGGTTGCAGCCGATTTCGTCAAGAATAACGAGGCAAGCGACGAAGAAATTCTTGCTGCCTACAATGAACAGGTAAAGGCCAACCCACCGCAGGAATTCAAAGCACGCCACATTCTGGTTGAGGCGCAAGGCGAGGCGCTTGACCTGATATCGCAGCTGGATGGTGGCGCGGATTTTGCGGAACTCGCCAAAGATAAATCCACCGGGCCGTCCGGGCCCAGTGGTGGAGACCTGGGTTGGTTTGGACCGAACCAGATGGTCGCACCATTTGCTGCGGCAGTCGCCCAGTTAGAGAACGGTGCATACACCAAGGCTCCGGTGCAGACACAGTTCGGCTGGCACGTAATTCTGCGTGAGGATTCTCGACAGTCCACACCACCGACACTCGAGAGCGTTCGTGATGTTGTCAAGCAGAGAGTTGAGCAACAGAAGCTACAGGACTACCTGGTGCAATTGCGCGAATCCAAATGACAACTGGTTCAACTTAACTTAATCAAGAGTTTTCGTTCAGCTTGGGGCGCCTAACGGCGCCCTTTTCTTTTGTACAGATCGATTTGTGAAGCTGATCACACCACTTCAGAAGGAACGAACCTACTATTCACCGCGAGTCATCCCTAATCGCTCGGGGGTGGCTCCTCCAACCCTCGCATCTCCTTCACAGGTTGATACGAGATCTAAGTCGGCAGGGACGCCGACTTTTTTTTGCGCGTATGAAATGCGGCCAGCAGAAAAGAAAAAGGCCACCGAAGTGACCTTTGTCTTTTTTCGCCAAGAGGGCAGCCAATCCCTGGCTTTCAACTCATAATGAGCGAAATTAGAGCCGCCCTCTCAAAAGAAACGCTTTTTTACCTTGCCGCAGACCTATCCGAGATCATCGGACCTCCTACCGCAGGCCGAGTACCTTTGAAGCTCCACATGGCGCCATTCGGCGCAACCGAACCAGCAAGACTTGCAGAGTAATCAACCGTCAAGTCGCCCATATGCGCTACACCTTTCGCAGTATCAACTGCGGATAGGATTCCGCTTACGAAGACCTCTGT
>Ga0265303_10001697_pt1 | contig 13654 bp, 8 predicted proteins | sample Helome_2_FD_192494 | JGI IMG/M metagenome (GOLD analysis project Ga0265303, IMG submission 192494) | Marine sediment microbial communities from subtidal zone of North Sea - Hel_20160317 (Illumina Assembly) | ecosystem: Environmental > Aquatic > Marine > Subtidal zone > Sediment ... | reverse complement strand
GTAGCCGGTTACAGCAATACCGGGGAAGAGCAAGTAGGCACCAAACTGGCCATCGTAGGTAAACGCCGCCTCACCCATGAATATGGATGTACTCATAACACTGGCAACCAGTGTTCCCAGAATCAAAATCGTAGGTGCTCGCCGTCCCGCGACAAAATAGTCATCCAGTCTTTTGATGCCGCGCCCGACGTAACTGCCGATCACAACGTAAATCAGAATACTGACGCCAATTGTCAGAGTGAATAGGTCCATGGTTGCCTTCTGGGTGTCCGCGCACTCGACGTCAAATTTACGCGAATCTGCCTTCAGGTCCACTTTTCGGGCTCACTATGCCCTTGGTGCGCCGGTCCTGGATTCGGGAGGCAGGGCCGGAAATTTACACCGAGGTGAGCAGAGCCGACAGGCGCGCGCAGCGCGGCCCGAAGGGCCGAGCGGCGGAGCCGCGAGCCCATCTTCTCACCACGGCCAAATCCTATTTCTATCCTCTATTCAGCGTGTCATCGGTGAGTTGTCTTATAATCAACAGGCAATTAATCGGGAGGGTGTATGGCAATGTTGCGAGTTAAGGATCTCATGAGTAATGCGCTCGAAGTGGTGTCTCCGGACGCTCATCTTCACGACGTATTGACGAAGATGAACCGGGCGGGATTTCGCCACCTGCCCGTCGTCGCGAACGACATGCTCGTTGGCATCATCACCGACCGGGATGTTCGGCTGGCGGTCAACTCAGCGTTTGTCGGCGCGGAAGCTGACCTCACACGCGAATCTATCCTTGACGGAGTCCGGGTCGATGACTGCATGACGCCCGACCCGCAGTGTGTTTCGTCGGATACGCCGCTTCACGAGGTGGCCGACCTTTTGACTCTCAACAAGTTCGGTGCCATGCCCGTCGTGGACGAAGGCAAGCTGGTCGGCATCATCAGCTACATCGACTTTCTCAAGCACTATGCGGCGAACCGCTAAAACACGTCGATAGCTGTCGATTTGCCGGTTGACCGTATAATGTGTATTCAGTGTTACTGACTACGCTCTCGCCGCTACGAGGGCCCAGGCATACGCTACATCGTCTTCGGCATTCGTAAGCGAATTACCGCGCAATATATTGAATTCCTGGGCGCGTGTTCTTTCGCACAGTTCCTCGAATACGTCAGCGTCGATTGCGACGTCGCACATCGAAGCCATTCGCCCTGCGAACGCCTGCACTTCACTTTGCATTTTGTTGAGCCAGCCCATGACTTCTGATGGATCGCAATACTGTATTCGGCCATGGACCTTGAGGATATCCTGGAAAAACTTCATGATCGTGCCATCGGCAACATCTTGTCCGTACTGATCGAATATCGATTCGACTTTTCGGATAGCGAGCTGGAATTGTCTTCCTGCTGCCTCGTACTTTGCTCGGTCGGCACCCCGGACAGCTGCAAAGCCTTCCTCGAATAGCGTGATCGCGTTGGGAACAAACATGGATTCCTGCAATGTCTCGATAGCTTGCAAACTTGTCGAGCACTGCCTGTAAATGCCGCCATCTCGATTGTGCAGCAACAGGGCCAACTGGCCACCGGGCGCAACCAGGCGTGTAACTTCGTCAATCGCATCGAGTCCCGCGTATTCCATGCCGAACTGGCTCGTCGCGATGTCGTAGCCCCCGGAGTCCAGGGGAATGGAGCGGGCATCGGCCACGACGCCGTGCACACCGGGGAATAGCTGCTCAACCAATGATATAGCCGACGAAGAAACGTCGAGGCAGGTTAATTCCAAGGGTTCCTCACCGAATGCGATTTTGGCGCTATTGACGACGGCACCGTTGCCGCTTCCAATATCAATGATCCGCGGCGTCTCATACTGGTCTTTAATTGCTCTGAAGTAGTCGTCCCAAAAAGACAGAATGATCCGGTGACGGGACCCGCGACCGTCAAATGCGGCGTCGTTCGGCCCGCGGTGCCAATAGTTGTCCCAGACTTCCGCTGTTTGTGCGGGATCGGATTTATGGTCGGTCATGAATGTGCGCTTTGGTTTTACCGCAACCTGTTCTGCAGTATAACAATCGCCTATTGTCGAAAACACGGACCGGCCATTGTTTATTCGTTGGCCCGAGTTGTAGGGATTCTGAGGGTCTGTACCATAGAGCCTTCAACAATAAGAACCGGGGGATCACTATGAACCTTAACGCCGGACTGCTCGGGGGCGGATCCTGGGGAACGACCGTGGCGGCACTGATCGCGAGGAATGCACCGATTACGATGTGGGCCAGGGATCAGGGCACCGTGGATGAGATCAATACGCAGCACAGCAATGCGAAGTACCTGCCGGATGCGGTGCTGCCAACAAATGTCCGCGCAACGACCGATATCGAAGAAGCTGTGACAAAGATGGACGTGATTGTCATGGGTATTCCGTCGCAGTCATTCCGGGGTGTGCTTGAACACATTAAACCGCATATTCGACCCTGGGTGCCCGTTATCAGCCTCAGCAAGGGACTCGAGCTCAGCACCGGCAAACGTATGACCGAGCTGATTAACGAGGTCCTTCCCGGTCATCCGGCCGGTGTGTTAACCGGGCCGAACCTCGCGAGGGAGATAATGTCGGGCTACGCCGCCGCCAGCGTCATCGCGATGGAAGACGAAATTATCGTCAAAGAACTGCAGAAGTTATTCCACAGCGGCCTGTTTCGCGTTTACACGAATCACGATGTCGTCGGTTGCGAACTCGGCGGGGTACTCAAGAACATCATCGCGATCGCCACCGGCATGGGCGATGGACAGGGTGCTGGTGAAAACACGCGCTCGGCTGTGATCACACGCGGACTAGCCGAAATCACGCGCCTCGGTGTCGCGATGGGCGGCGAACCGCAGACATTTGCGGGACTCGCCGGCACAGGCGACCTGATCGCAACCTGCACAAGTCCGCAAAGCCGCAATCGTACGGTTGGCTTCGAGCTGGGCAAGGGCCGGACGATCAAAGAGATTGTCGGCGACATGTTCATGGTCGCCGAGGGCGTTAAGAGCGCACCGTCTGTGGTGGCACTGGCCGAAGAATACGGCGTGGACATGCCGATCGCGCGGGAAGTCCTGCAGGTCGTCCAGGACAAGAGCACTGCACGCCAGGCCTTTCGCGGCTTGCTGAAGACTGCGGCAGGCGCGGAGTCTGATCCCGGTTAGCAGAGCCGTCGTGGTGTGAGCCAATCAGTCCTCAACGGCTTGGCGACCGCCCTCAGGGCCAGATATCGCGTTGCAATACCACCGTCGCGATTTTCTCTATTGCGGTAACGAGTGCCGCATCACGAAGGCTCGCCGCAGGACGACGTTCATCGTTGCCTTCGGTTGACCACGTATTCAGTGCATTCCAGCGATCGACCGTGTTGTCGACGGCCTTGACCATTTTGCTCCGCAGGCGGCTCTCGACTTTCTCGAGATCCCATTGCTGATTCTCGAGGTTTTGCACCCACTCGAAATAACTGACAACAACGCCCCCGCTGTTGGCGACGATATCCGGCAGTACCAGGACGTTCTTCTCCTGCAATATTTCGTCGGCCATCGCCGTCAACGGACCGTTGGCAAGCTCGACTATAAGCCTGGCTTTGACGTCATCGGCGTTATCCGCCCGAATCTGGCACTCGAGTGCGGCAGGAATGAGTATGTCGCAATCGTAAGCGAGTAACTCCTCGTTACTGATTTCCGTTGTGCCCGGCAGGCCAACGACGCTCCCGGTTTCTTTCTTATGTGACTGCACTTGCTGCGGGTCCAGGCCGCTGTCATTTCTGATAGCGCCCCGGGAATCGCTGACTGCAACGATGCGAGCGCCTGCGTCGTGAAACAGGCGTGCCGCGGTCCCGCCCGCGTTGCCGTATCCCTGAATCGCGACACGCAGTCCTTCCAACTCTCGCATGCCGCCAACGACGCCATGTTTCAGCAGCTGCTCTGTTGCGTACAGACCGCCTCTTGCAGTCGCTTCGTCGCGACCAAGCGAACCGCCAATATCCAGGGGTTTGCCCGTGACCACGGCAAGGTTGTTCTCTCCCGGATGCATCAGATCGAACGTGTCATAGATCCACGCCATGGTTTGCTGGTTGGTGTACATATCGGGCGCAGGAATGTCGGTATATGGGCCGATCGCGTCGCCAAGTTCAGCCACAAACCGACGCGTTATTCGTCGCAGCTCGCTGCGACTCAGCTCTTTCGGATTGCATTTGACGCCGCCCTTGCCACCCCCGAACGGTACGTCGACAACCGCCGTCTTCCAGGTCATGAATGCGGCGAGTGCCGAAACCTCGGCTTCACTCACGTTAGGGTGATAGCGGATTCCGCCCTTGCCGGGTCCGCGGACCTGGTTGTGCAAAACCCTGAAGCCGTGAAATGTCCGTATCGACTCGTCATCCATGTGGACCGGGAAGCGCACGTGTATCGTGCGCTTCGGGTTGATGAGAAAGCCGATGATTCCCGCTTTGATCCCGTCGATCCAGGTCAATGCCCTTTCGAATTGCAGTTTCGCGTTGTCAAGGAGATCCAGATTTTCCGCGGATTGGGTCGATACCGCCATAGTGCACCTCACTGAGAAACAGATTTTCAGAATCACATCATGGCACCCGGCGGTCGCCGGGGCGCTACGTAGAATCGCTTACCCACGTTCAACAGACCCTTATGGATAATGAAAAATAACTGGATGTGACGAATGACGAGCGATTAGACTGAGTCGCAGACAGGTGACCAGGGAGTTTTTCCGCGTGGCGAGCGACTTTAGCGTTATATTCAATGACTGGCTTCACTTCGGAAGCCATCCCGGCTATTTCAACGACGAGACGATTTACCCGCTCGAGCGACTGGATGCGGACATCACATTCGTCGGTGCGGAAAAAGGGATTTTGTTTAATACGCCCGGCATCGATTCAAACCAACCCGTTGTACTCATGTACGAGTCCTTTGATGTCACGTTGCCGCGCAACGTCATCAAGATCAACGCCGTGGAAATACCGGGTGGTATTCCGGTGAGCTCGAGACGCGGAGAATGGAAAAACAACCTCAGTATCCTGGAGCCCGGCGTCGAGATGCAGGACAACGCCAATGAGCTGTTCATCGAGGCACGTGGGGAGACTGATGACCCCGAGATGAACCCTGACAATTTCCTGATTGCCAACGCGGTGGTCCTTTACAAGACCATCGCCTAATTGACAATGAATGGGTCGCACGACCCTAAAACTAGCTCGCTGCGCAAACCAGGTTGCGGCCGCCTTTCTTCGCCTGGTACAAGGCGCCATCTGCCGCCTCGATCAAAGCAGCCTTGTTCCCGTGTTTGGCGAGCGTGGCGACACCAGCACTAATAGTGATCGTGGGATTTGATGGCATCATGTCTGTCATGAACGCATGAGCTGCTATCGACCCGCGTAAGGCATCAGCCAAAAGCACTGCCGTTTTTTCATCGGTATTCGGAGATACGATCACGAACTCCTCACCGCCCCATCGCGCAACGACGTCCTTGTTCCTGACGTTTTCGCGCATCAAGGCACTGAGTTCACGCAGCAATATGTCGCCGTTCTGATGGCCGTATTGATCATTAAAGATCTTGAACTTGTCAACGTCGATGAATATCAGTGCCAGATCAACGCCTTCAACGACCGATTTTGCAATGTGCTTGTCCAAAAGCTCGTTGATGTAGCGATGGTTGTACAGGTCCGTCAATCCATCACGAACAGCCAGCCCATGAAGCACCCCGTTCAAACGAGCGAGCTCTTTGTTGGAGAGTTTCAGGGACCGGATCAATTGCGAACGCTCCAACTCAAGCCCGTAGGATTCAATTGCACGCTTCGCGGCACTCGAGATCAGCGACAGGTCTTCGAAAGGCTTCAGCAAGTAGTCGTACGCCCCGTGTTTGATCGCATCGATGGAAGTATCCAGCGACGCATGGCTGGTGATAATGATGACGTTGGTTCGAGGACTGATGCGCTTGACATGTTCCAGGACTTCGACACCGTTGATGCCCGGCAACCGAATGTCTGACATGACCAGCGAAAACTGGTTGTCTCTCAATATGTCAAGTGCCTCTTCGCCGCTCGATGCCGTAGTGACGGTGTAACCATCGTCTTCAAGGACTTCGGAGACCACACCGAGAATACTGACGTCATCGTCCACGATCAGCACCCGCTTCTTGGCCGGCACCTCGGTTTCCGCAACAGGCTGCACTTGGGTGTTCATTTGCATATTTCACCAATTCCGCACGGTATTTGGCGTGACCGGCCGCACAAAACGGCCTCCAACAAGGGCCTCAGGCCGCTTTCGCGGCCCTCGTGGGCAGGCTGACCACGAATCGGGTGCCTCCGTCCTCCACGTCCTCGATTCGTATATCCCCGCCGTGATCGTGGATAATTCCATAGGTTACCGACAATCCGAGCCCGGTGCCCTGACCGGCCGGCTTGGTCGTAAAAAACGGTTCGAATATGTTGGCCTTGATGTCGTCGGGTATGCCCGGGCCATTGTCCTCGACTTCGACAATTACCTCGTCGCCCGGACCCGTATGCGTTCGCAACGTGAGACTTCCACCGTTCGCTCCCATCGCCTGCTGCGCATTGATGGCGAAGTTCATAATGGCCTGCTGCAACTGGTTCGCATTTCCCTGGCAAGTCGGTAGATTTGGTGCCAGTTCCTTGTTGATCTTGACGTTGTTAACGCCCAGTTGGTGGTCCACAATTTGCAGCGCTGCTTCGACAACTTCGTTGATGTCAGTTGGCTCCATCGCGGCACTTTCCTGGCGAGCGAACTTCAACAGGTTTGAAATGATCTCGGTACATCGGCGCGTTTCGGACTCAATAATATCCAGGTTTTTTCTGAACGGACTGTCCTCGTCCAGTTTGCGGAGCGTCAGCTGTGCGTAGCCGAGAATACCGGCAAGCGGGTTTTTCACTTCGTGCGCGATGCCTGCACCGAGCTGGCCGAACGCTGCGAGCTTTTCCGACTGTACGAGCGCGGCGTTCGCTCCGGCGAGCTTTACGTCGCGTTCGTGAAGTTCATCCGTCATCCGGTTGAATGAGTGCGACAATGCGCCTATTTCGTCGCTCGATGTCGCCTCAACCACCACTTCGAACTCGCCCTTACCGACTTTTTCTGCCGCTTCGCTCAATTTCTCGAGCGGTCTGGATAATCGTCGCGCGAAAACGAGACTTGCTATCGCCGCGATGGCAAAAAGCAGTAGCGCACCAATCGTCAGGTTCGACAGCAACTCCCTTGCGGTGAGATAGACCACACTGCTCGGGATCGTAATTGTGGCCCACAATGAGCCTTCGGCCATGGGTGCATAAGCACCGATCATCGAGACACCGTTTTCTTCGAACTCCAGCGCGGTACCGACAGCGGCACGAGATGTGCTTTTGAGTTCCTGGGCCCAGAAGGATGCGCCACGGACGGACTCCGCGTCCTGCTTAAATACCGACTGTCCATCACGGTTCAGAATGGCCGCCTTGAATCCACGCGCGCGCGTAGTGGCGGACGCCAGCCTGTCCGGCTTGATGCTGGCTGCAAGTGAAAATGCCTCGCGACTCTCGGTTGCCGGAACCTCGATCATGAGGCGTAGCAAGCTGAGGTCCTGTCTGATGTTCTCCAGTTTGACGTCAAGTCGTCCGGACAAGCTGTACGGCAATGGATTCGCATCGCGATACTCGAGTAATGCCGCACGGCTCACGTCCAGCCGGGTCAGGTCGCTGGTGTCAAACGCCGTCACCGGTTCGGCATCGCCGCGCCGCGCCGTAATGGCAACAATATCCTGGTAGTTGCGAAACAGATTCTGAATGACTTCCTGCTTCGTGATCGGCTCCAGATCGGGGTCGTAGATGACGTCGCCGAACGCCTGTATATTCGAAACGTAGTTTCGGAGCAGGGTCTCGGATTCTTCTGCAACGTGAATAGCCATCACAGCGGCAAGGTCGCGAATATACGTCGTCTTGTCGTCGCGAAAGAGATTCGCCATCGTGCTCGTATTGAGGCTCATGACTACCATGATGAGCAGCAATACGGTCAGCAGCACTTTTACGCGAATGGGAAATCTGAATCGTGGCATGACTAGTCACTCCTCCCGGCACTACCGGGAACGTGTATTACTTGTGAACTGTAGGCAACGTTTCCAACCGAGTCGCTGGATTCGACGACAATCGACTGGCTGCCGGGTTCGGGGTTGAAGAAATGTTCGAAATCGCCGTCGGGCGACGTTTCCACACGCTGCCCGAGCACATAAACACTGGATCCTGGAGCGGTTTTGCCGCGCAATACATAGCGGCCGTCACTGACGTCCTGAATCGGCTCCAGCGCCAGCGAAGGCGGTACGGAATCGCGAACGACGCTCAAGCGACGCGGAGACGACGCGGGCCCCTGCACCCAACCGTTGCGAGCACTGATTCGCCAGAAATAGTCTCCGGAAGACAGGTTTCCGTGGGTAAACGAGACGTCGCCGAGCATCTCGTCGACCAGGATTTCCTCAAAGCGCGAGTCTTCTGCAATCTCGAGCCGGTAGTTCTGCGCATTGGCAACCTCGCCCCATCGGAACGTTACACGCGGTGGTGTTGCCAGGTACCTGGCAATGGCGTTGTTTTTCGGTTCGCGAATAGCGGGCAGTGCAGGCAGCGCCCTCACACCCAGGGTGCGGCCATCTTTGGTGATCGTGATCCCCTGATCGGCCGACACGCGATAATGCTCGCCGGCTATGTTGACATCAGCCTGACCCGAAAGTATTGAAATCGTTGAAGATTCGTCCGGATTTACACCGACCCGAAAATCGACACCTTCGCCCGACCGGCCTTTGGCCTTGAGCTCCACCAGGCCGGCGGGGAAGCGCACTCCGAATGCGCCGTAGTCGGCGTTCACCGTCCCCGACAACTCGCCACTCATCACGACAACCGCCGAATCATGGCGTTCCAGGAAAGGATCGGCAGCGCCGCTGCGGAAAACAACCAGCGAGTTCTGACCGATGCGAAGCTCGTTGTCCGTCTGGAAGTCGACACGCGCTCGCGAGTTGTGAAAGGTCTGCACGGCATCGCGATTGCGGACGGTATTGCCCTCAGTCGCGTTGGTCCACGCGACGCTGTTGGCTGATCGAATCTTCACGTCGCGGCGAACATCGCCGAGGTACGCGATGAAACTTCCAAATGCAGAAACGCTGCCACCGTCGACATCGATCGTGCCCACCTCATTGGCACCCCCAATTGTGGAGTTTCCACGAACGACCATGTCACCAAGGCGTGGCCCCTCCGGAAAGACGACGCGAATCAGAATTGCGAGAAACAGCAGGAAGATAATCAATGCGCCTAACAACACACCGACATCCATGAGCTTCAGCGAACGTTGCCGTCGGGCGGCTTTGCGAACACCAGACGATGCAAGGTTTGTTTCTGCGATCGATTCAGCAACAACGGCCATCAGAATTTACCCTGTAAGCGGAAGAACGGACCTTGCGTCGAGAAGTCGTAGTCGACATATTCGTTATCGGACACGTCGGAGAAGTTGTAACCAAAGCCGAGCACGATCGGATCCAGGCCTTCCCACATGAGCTCCGTCACGAAACCACGACGCTGATCATCGGCAATGTTTTGATTCATCCAGCGATATTCGGTACCGAATGCCAGGTCCTTCGGCATGCTCCAGTTGAGTCTCTGAATGGTTAACGACGTCCGCGAGCGCTCGTCCAGCGGATCGCCTTCGCTTTCACTCCATCGCATCGCCTGCTTGCCGACCCACTCGATACCCTGGGTAACCTGGTAGGACCAATCGACCGCGAAGATATCGCTTGTCAAACCGTCGAGAACGCTTGTCTGCTGGAACTCGGTCGGCGTATTGTTCAAACGCGTAAAGCGCGTCAACAGGTTGAGTCGATCGTGTTCGACGGGACGGTAGGCAAGGCCGAGGCTGGCCTCGGTGAAATCGATATTGCGATCCAGCTGCGCCGCTGATTCGCTCTTGCTGAAACGATATTTGCCGAGTACGGACAGGTCATTGCCCAACGCCAGCTTCAAATGACTCGTGGAGAGAAATTGCTCGCTATCGACAATGCGGCTGTCCCTGCGGTATTCGTTTCTCGTTGAGAACGTGAGTCCACCATCGTTATCGAATATCGCGCCGACAGAAAGCGCATAACGTTCACCTTCGATGTTGCTGGCGGCGTTCTCGGCGCTGTGTTCACCGGAAATATCGATCCGCAATCCCTCTGCCGCCTGGAAGCGTTGCCTGGCGCCGAACATCGCCTGTTTTTGGTTGCCGAGGGGCAGACGACTCCAGTGATACTCGCTGTAAACGGCGCCATCCTGGCCGAAAGGAGCTTCGACGCCGACAAGACTGTTGTTGCTGCGTCCACTCGCCTCGAGATCGTTTATTTGTTGCGCCGCATACAGACGATTGCCCCGCCATTCCATCTGTGCACCGAGTTGAGCCGAATCGCCCAGGGTGCCATGGGTCGCGCTGGCGTCGAGCGTCAGCCTGTCAGTGGCACGATAGGCGACACCGACAGTTGACTGGTCGTTCTCCAGACCGGACAAGGTCTGTTGATGCTCGATACTGGTGCTCAACACGTCGGACCAGCGATTGCTCAAGCGTGCGGCAACAATCGTCCCGTCACCAGCATAACCGCCTCGATCCTCGATCTCGGCCGCAACGCCCCACATTCTTCGGGCAAAGTTCCACTGTAATGTGCCAAGTGTATTTTCGCTGCCGTCGATCAGCTGCTTCTGGCGTTCGTAACGCCCCAGCAACGAGTTGCCCTCCCCGATCTTCCAGCTAGCGCCTATGCCGCTTTTATCCGAGCCCTGTTCGCTGGTCACACTGTTGGCGGAGAATCCGGTGTCGAGATGCTTGTAGTAGGTATTGAACAGCAGTCGATCCTCGGCGCCAAACCATTCGCCCGCGTCGATTTCGGCCGCAATCTTGTACGCGTCTCCACGGTTGCCTGCTGTCTGTGAGACCGTCTGATACGTTAAGCCGCCATCTTCACTCACATTGACCGCCGAGTTGTTGCCCTGACTTGCCGCGTATTCTGCGATCAGGCGTGAGTTCTTCCCGAGTCGGTATTCGGCATCGCCCGCCTTCAGTGAGTACTCGCCGCCGAGCTGGTCTTCATCGACAGACGTCGCACCGACCGTCAGGCGTTCGCCAACTCCCTGCCGAACCCGGGCACCAGAGGCCGTCTGTTCGAAACCGTCGAGTATGGTCTCGTAGTCGATTTGCAGATACACGGCGCTGCCGCCCAGCAGGTCGCGCCCGATAAGAGAACCGTCGGCGCTGAAACTGGAAATCGGGCGATTCGTCAACACGCGACCGTCGACATAGTCGATGGTGTAATCGAGTCCCTGCTGCAACGCCGACCGTCTGAGGATCAGGCCCGAATCCTGGTCCCTGACGATGACGCTAATGTGTTCACTGCCTTCAATGACGCCCCGCTGACTGAGGTAATAAAGCGACCCACCCGTCGCCCGCAACTCATCCCGAACGTGCGCTTGTTCGATGTTCGCGTAGAAAGCCTGTGCCTTGGTCTTCGACTCGCCGGATTCGTTCTTGGCTTCGGACTGATAGGTGGCCGACGCGCCGTACAAGGTACGCTGGTAGCCGGCCAACTCCGTATCTGTGAAGTTGAGCGCGTAGTTGCCGATCAGTGCGGTAACGACATCGCTTTCCAGCGCCAGGTAGAACTTGCCCTTCGATTGCGCATCGTAAACCAGCGTGCTGCTGTCGCCGTAAACCGGGTACAACGAATCGGGGTCGAGATTCGTCAGCAGGCGATCGTTGTCCTGCGCTGTCAGGTCAGAGAAGATGTCGCCCAGTTCTCCGTGGCCGCTGTCAAACGCGGACGTCAGCAGGTACTTGCCGAGCACGTGCCCCTTCAGATAATAGGCGATGCGCCCCTCGACGATCGTTTCGTCGCGCTGCCCCTTGCCTGCTGCCACGAGGTTTCCGTTCGTCTGTAACTGGCTGACCTTGCCGTCCACCAGTGCCATGTAAAACATTGGATTGCCGTTGTATTCAAACGTCTGTTCGATCTGGCCTGAGTAGCCATCGGCGTCGACGACGCGTGCGGTGAAGGGGTTCTCTCCAAGCTGCAACTCGACGTTCGCCGTGAATCGGCCATCCGCGCCAACACCAATTTCCTGGTCGTTGATGAACACACGGTTGCCCGGTAGCGTCGATCCGGGAACGACCAGATTGGCATTGGTCATCGGAATGCCCGGTGGCGGTAATTGCAAGGCAAGTTGCGGAATGGGTTCGGCGATGAATTCCGGCTCGTTGATACTGGCGTCATCGAGGGTCAGCCTGAGATTCGCGATGCGCAGCACGCCCATCGGATTACGGGCGACCAGGCCGAAATAGTTATCCCCGGTGCGCAGCATGATCGGCGCGGAGAATTGCCCCGCGGCATCAACCGCCATTGGCTCACCGTTGATATGTACGGTATTGCCCGGCTCCGTCCTGGCGCGGAGGTCCGTGTGCAGGACCATCTCGTTGGAAGCAGCATCGAAAACGGACTGGCTGGCGATGTCGCGGTCGATGGGTATGGCGACACGCCCTTGCGGCGAGATGATGTCGATCGTTGGCAGCTTCACGACGGTTTCCACACGTCGCCCTTGTGACGTGCTGAGCAGTACACTCATCGTGTCCTGGTCGCGCTCGAGGTCGATCTCGGTACGGAAGCTGCCGTTGGCATCAACGTCGATGTCCGTGGCGTTGATGCGGACGACGGCAGGCTCACGGTAGGGTTCGTAGTTCTTTGCGCGATCGACGCTGCTCAAATCGCCGCTGATCTCGACACGACGATTGAGTTCGCGACCCCACGCCGTGTCATTGCCGGCAATCGGGCGCGTTTCGCCAAACGCCTGGACGACAAACTGTTCTTCAGGCAGATTTTCGACTTTGCGAAGATAATCGTACGCTGAGCGCGCCCTGCGCTCGGCAAGCGCCATGTTGCTTGCCTCAGTACCCACGGAATCCGTATGGCCGCTAATCACAATGATCTCGTCGGGATATTCGCGAATGGCCTTGGCCGTCTCGCTCAACAGGTCTTTTGCCTTGTCGGTCAGTTCGTGCGACGCACTCACGAATGCTCCGCCGGCCAGATTCAGAGATATCGAGTTGCGACGATTGACGCCGAACAAGCGATGGCTGCTGCGCACCGTCTGGCGATCATCGGTCTTCATTTCCAGATAATAGGTATAGATGCCGCCACTGTTGATCAGCTTGCCATTCTTGCGAACACCGTCCCACTCGATGAAGGCAGGCGGCGATCCCTTGCCTTTCCAGCTCCTGGCGATTTCGTCGCGCGGCCCTGAAACAATCAATTTCCAACGCTTGATCGTCGCGTCCGTGTTGGTCTCGGTACTGAAACGAATCGGTGTTGTGAGCTTCCCGTCGCTGAGTTCCACGACGTCCCGAATCTTCCGCGAGCCGAGCCTGACTTCAGCCGATGCGAGCGATATCGGCTCACCGTTCACGAGCAGGCTGGGCATCACGGTGCTGCCATTGATCAATACCGGCGGATTCGTGGCTTCACTGTCAACAGGGATACCCAACGTGCCCTCGTCACCGATGGCGGCATCGACCGTTTCGACGATCACGCCGAAATTCACTTTCGCCATGAGTCCGGGCGTCACGTTCGCGATGCGCGTCTTGTCACTCGTGGCGATCGCCTGGCCCGCCAGACT